>Ga0255094_1000860_pt1 | contig 14708 bp, 7 predicted proteins | sample Colum_Law_RepB_8_2_FD_188434 | JGI IMG/M metagenome (GOLD analysis project Ga0255094, IMG submission 188434) | Freshwater microbial communities from Columbia River, Oregon, United States - Colum_Law_RepB_8d | ecosystem: Environmental > Aquatic > Freshwater > River | place: USA: Oregon | collected...
CATGTCATCAATGGAATGTTCTGGTCGTCCGCAAAGTCCGGTCTACTGCTCAACGCTTCGGCCAGTAACCAGCGATCCTTCAACGCCATCCGCTGTGCAGCGCTGGCCAGATGCAAAGACACCAGAGCCGAAGGATCAGTCGCCGCCATATTCGCAAATCGCTGCAGAATCTCTGCGGATAACTCACGATCTTCGCTTAATAATCGAATCGCCCATCCACGCAGATGTTCCGATTCTTCGCTCAACAACTCCGTCAGCAACGCGACATCAGCCTTTCCGATCGAAAACAGTGCCCAGAGACATCGGAGTCTTTTCTCAACGCCCGACTCCATCTTCAGTCGCTGTTTGAGTTCAATCGTGGCCGCTCTCATGTCGTCACCGCGTACGGCTCGTTCCTGCAGCAGTCGTCGTGCATGCCGCACAAACCAGTCGTTTCGATGAAACTGCAGCTCGGCTAGCTCCATTGTCGACCGCGATGCCAGATCGGATTTGACAGGAGAACGATCGCCGTAAGAGATGCGAAAAATTCGTCCGGTGGTTCTTTGCGTGTTGACCACGCTGTGACATTCTCCCGTGTCGGACCAGTCCAGCGAATAGACGGAACCATCCGGACCGTATTGCATCGTCACGCCCATGTACCACTGATCGCGGGCACGCATCAGGTCCGGACCATGTGACGCGGAGTATCCTGAGCCTGCTCGCTTCAGAATATCGTTGTTGATGCGGTGTCCATGCAGATTATGCATGAACACCGTATTGCGATATTTCTCCGGCCATGAATCACCCAGATAAATCATTGTGCCACAATGAGCGTGTCCACCACCGGCTGCATCTTCCTCAGCGGTGCCGATTCCATCATGGACGTTACCCTTGCCTATGAAATGCAAATGGTCAGCAATGGTGGTGATTCGCTGAAAGGCATAGCGACTGGATTCTCGGTTCCGCCAGGGTTCATAGTGGGCTCCCTGAATCACGTGGTACAAATGCGGGTCGACGCAATTGCAGACAAACGCCTGTCCATAATCGTCCCAGTCTATTCCCCAGGGATTGGTTGTGCCGTCAGCGAACGGCTCCCAGACATGTCGTTCCGGATGATAACGATAAACACCGCCGTCGAATCGAACTCGTTCCTTTGCCGGGGAGCCCGGCTTGCCGATCTCAGACCAGTTCGTGCGGCCATGAGTTCCATACAACCATCCGTCCGGTCCCCACGCAAAGCCGTTGGCAAGGTTGTGAGAGTTCGCATGGTTGCCGAAGCCATCCAAAAGAACGACAGGATCGCTGTCTGGTCGATCGTCTGCATCTCGATCGGGTATGAAATAAAAATTCGGCGGCGACATGACCCACGCGCCACCGAAACCCACTTCAATACCCGTCACATAATTCAACTGATCATAAAAGACCGTTCGCTTGTCGTGTTTTCCGTCGCCATCAGTATCTTCGAAGATCAGGATCCGATCACCCGGTCGAGTCCCGTGATTCGGATAGTTATAGGCTTCCGCAACCCATAACCGTCCTCGATCGTCTATGCAGAAACCGATTGGCTGCTGAACGTCGGGCTCCCCGGCAAACAACGTGACGCGGAATCCTTCCGGCACAACCATTGTCCGAGCCGCTTCTTCAGCCGGCAGAACTTCCGGCTGCTCGTCGGAGTAACCTGTTGTGCTGACCAGGCAGAGTAACACCAGAACACACAGGAGGTCTCTTGAGCTCGTCATAGTAGTGTGCCGAACGCAGGCGGGTTGAGGACTCATTCTCTAAACAGCAAGGCGCAAGCGTCGTTCCTCACTTTCGCCTGCGGCTCGCCGTTAAACTAAAACGCTTGACAAATAACCTGAATCAAGAGACCACCAGCACCAGGTCGTTCGCCTATTCCAAAGTATGAACCAACAGTCCGCTGCGCAGCTTGGGTTCAAACCACGTGCTTTTCGGAGGCATGATTTCACCCGCGTCGGAGACTGCCATCAATTGATCCAGAGTTGTCGGATACATTGAAATCGCAACCGCCCAGTCTCCGCCAATGCAAAGTTTTTCCAGTTCTGCGGTGCCTCGAATACCTCCCACGAAGTCGATCCGTGAATCTGTTCGGACATCTTCGATGCCAAAGATCGGATGCAGCACGAGGCGTTCCAGAATCGACACATCCAGCGACTTGATCGGATCTTTGACGTGCAACGGATCCGGAGCAATCGTCAGCTTCCACCACACATGATCGATCAGAAAACAGAACGATCCAGGTGCATCAGGCACAGGGTTGTCAGTACGTTGCAGATCACCAAGTGCATCCAGCTTCTCGAGGAGATTGGGAATCGTCAGCCCGTGTGTGTCTTTCAAAATCCGGTTGTACGCGAGAATTCGCAACTGGTCGGATGGAAACAGCACCGACAGGAACCAGTTACATTCTTCATTTCCTGTTCCTCCGTTTGGCAATCGACGTCGCAGCTCATTTCCAGCTCGCCATGCGCTGGCAGCGCGATGATGACCGTCGGCGATGTAGAACACCGGCACGGCGGAAAGAGCCGACACAAATGGCTGTGAGTTTTCAATCTTCCAGACGGTGTGTCGCACACCATCCGCAGCAGTAAAGTCGTAAAGCGGCGCACCGGCCGTTGCTTCGGTAACCTTCGCGTTGATCTCGTCAACACCTCGGTAGGTCAGGAACACAGGTCCGGCATTCGCATTGAGCGCGAGCACATGATGAGTGCGGTCGTCTTCTTTGCTTTTGCGAGTCTTCTCGTGCTTCAGGATGAGGTTGTTCTCGTAGTCATCAATATGGCAGCAGCAGACGATTCCGGTCTGAGAATGACCGTTCATGATCTGGCGATACGCAAAGACGTGGTCATCGCCATCCTGCTTCAGGACTCCATCGCTGATCAGCTTCTGGAAGTTGGCCCGCGCCTTTTCGTAGACGTCGGCATCGTACGGATTCTTTTGCGGAGGGAAGTCAATGTCCGGTCGAACGACGTGCAGAAAACTCAGATGGTTCCCATCCGCCAGAGCTGCCGCTTCATCACGGTTCACAACATCGTAGGGAACAGAGGCAACTTTAGCCGCCAGTTCTTCGACAGGACGCAATGCCTGAAACGCCTTAATCCGAGGCATGTATCACACTTTCAATTCATCAAGAGCTTATGAAATCGACTTTTCCGGTGTTCGTGATGCGTTAAAGAACCAGCTGTTCGGCTCTGAAGACAGGACCTTCAACGCAAGTCCGGCGATAATCCCACGAGCCATCCGGCTCGACAACTTTTGTCACACAACTAAAGCAGGCCCCGAAGCCACAGGCCATCGGCGTTTCCAGAGAAAGCCAGCACGGAACAGCAGCAGCCTTACAGATCTCCGCCACAGCCTTCATCATGGGTTCCGGACCACAGCAGTAAACGTGAACGCCGTCAGAATTCTGTGCCAACTTATTCTGCAGCAATTGCGTGACATAGCCCTGATGGCCAGTGCTTCCGTCGTCCGTCGCAATCTGCAGATCGAGCCCCGGAATTGTGAACTCCTCAATTCCGGCCAGATAACCGGCGGATCTTACTCCGTAGCACAAGGAGACCTGTTGAGGTCGCGTCGTGATTGATCTTGGCGGAATTCCATAAGATTCCAGCCCCAATGCTTCTCGAATGACCCCCAGAAACGGCGTCTGCCCGATTCCTCCCGCGACGCAGATCAGGTGACGACATTCCGGCACAGGAAAACCATTGCCGAGCGGTCCCCAAACACTGACTTCATCACCTTCTGACCATTGACTCATCAACGTGGTCATCTTGCCGACCTTGACGAACCCAAACTCCACACCAGTCGGCTGACCAGCGGCGTCTCGCACGATATCAAATAGAGCAAACGGTCGGCCCAGCAGAGGATCACTGCCTGTGGCAGCACGAATCATAAAGAACTGACCGGGCGTAATCGTCGCGGCCAGTTCCGGCGCGTGGACTTTCACAGCCCAGGTATCCTGAGCCATCGCCCGAACGGCCACAATTTTCGCCTGATGCTGTTTCGCGCAAAGCATCATCCCGGGCAACGTGGAAGAGTACTCACTCATAATTTCTTGTGTTTCCGGTCACGTTCTGGAAAGACGGTGTGTCGTATCTTAGTCGCAAACTCCAGCGAGACGAAGTCTGACGAATTCGACTTCAGGATTATTCGTATCCGAGCGAATTCCCGGACTTCTGCGTCTTCAGCAGTCACAGAAAGTGTAGTGGGAACAATCCCGCCTTCCGAAGGGAACGCCATTTTAGACTGTTGATCGCCCCAGGAATCTGCGAAACTGGGGCTGGGAGGAATCTTCTGGACCCAGACCCTCTGTGCTTTCGGGTAGATGGATCGACCGCGTGAACAGTCTTCGGGTGAACAATCTGGACAGAAACCCGGGACTGCGGAAGGCCGCCGGACTTCTCCGATCGATGCCTGAGTTGACCCTGTTCATCGCTCTTGCCCTCGCCATATCAGCCCCAACCACGAGTGCTCAGGACCCGGCAATTCAGGCCCCGGATGTGGTGCATTCGGTGCGGGAGATCCATCTTCTGCCGCAAGAACGGCTGAAAGATCGAGTGGCTGTTGATCTGGAATGTATCGTCGCTTACTACGCTCCAGACTGGCCGATTGCCTTCCTGCATGACGGGACTACCGGTATTTACGCCGGCGGACCGAAGGATCTCAATGTTAAAACGGGTGACCACATCCGTGTTCGCGGCGTGGTGGGCCCCGATCGTTACATTATCGACTACACCGTTGAACCTTCCGACAACACGGTTCAACTCCCTGCGCCAAAGCCTTGCGACTTTCGCCGTTTGCAGGACGGGCTTGAAGACAGTCAGTTCGTGCAAATCAGTGGGCAACTGGTCAGCGTCCAGATGGACACAAATCATGTCGTGCTGGAAATGAATGCTGTTGGGGGCGGTCGCTTCCGTGCTCTGATTCATCAGTCACTGATCACAACGGCGGAGTTGAAGCCATTGCTTGGCCGACAGTTTCGGCTGGAAGGAACTGCCGGGGCGCGCATCGACGGCAATGGACAGCTCTCAGGATTCCAGATCTGGATCGCAAGTCGCTCACGTCTGCAGACGATTCGACAGGACGGCACGGATGAACGCGTCGGAATAACTAAGATCGGTGACCTGCAGAAGAATGCGCTGATATATGAGGGATCCGGGTATTTTCGAGTTCACGCCAAGGTGGCTTATCAGATCTCGCCAAACATGATTCTGGTCTATGACGAGAGCGGTACGCTCTTTGTCGAACTGAGAGAATCTTCACGCCCCGAGGAGGGCACCAGTCTGGATATCGGCGGGGTCATTGATGCCGGAATTATTCCGCCCATTCTGCGCTTCGCTGAGTACTCCACAGACTGTGAAAAAGTCATCGCGACTCCGGCGGTTCTGAACACGCCGGTTGCGGAGCTGGTGAAAGGTGAGATGAGTGGCCAGATCGTGGCGATATCGGGCGAATACGTGGGCTCATTTTCCACAAACAAAGAGCATGGCTTTCTGCTCCAGTCGGACAAGCATCTGCTACCGGTGTTTCTTGGTCACAGGGACATGGAAGAGGTCGTCCCCGGCACGCGTGTTGAAGCAACCGGGGTCTGGGTTCAGCAGAAATCGCTCGCCGGATTTAACATCGGCTCGAACGCTCTCTATTCTCGTCGAGACAGTATTGCCGTTGGCAGTCAATTTCCATGGCGACTTGTCGCGACCTTGTCGTTCGCTGGTGTGATCGCGGTGATGTCTCTCCTGTGGGCTGTTACTTTGCGACGCCAGGTTAAAATACAGACTCGTCGAGTTCTTGACTCACACTCGCGACAAAGACAGCTTGAAGAACGTTACGCCGACATCTTCATCAACGCAAAAGTCATGGTTGTTACGGCCGATGCTGGCGGCAAAGTCACAGCAGCCAATCCGGCCACGCTGCGGATTACCGGTCGAGACGAATCTGATCTGATCGGCAGTGATATTCGTCAAATGGGGGGACCACAGGCGGCTCAGTCTCTGACTGAACTCTTTGAGTCATCAATGAACTCGACGGAACGCAGTCTAAGTGAAGTTCAGGTGAACAGTGTGTCCGGGGATCTCATTCCACTGGAGGTAATCTGCTGGCGGAGTCATGACGAAAGTGGAACAACGGTTCATACCATCTGGCACGATATTTCTCGGCGGCTACAGCTGGAGAAGGATCGGCGAGAGCTCGAATAGGAAATGGTTTATGCCCAGAAGATGGAAAGTCTGGGCGTGCTGGCCGGTGGAATTGCTCACGATTTCAATAATTTGCTGACCGTGATTCTGGGCAACGTCAGCCTGATTCAGCATGCCTCCGAATCCGGAAACCCCGATCCGCAGTGTCTCAATCATATTGAAATCGCTGCCATGCGGGCTGCAGAACTGACTCAGCAGATGCTGGCTTATGCTGGTCGTGGAACATTCCAGGTCTGCCATCTGAGCCTTTCAAATCTCGCCAACGAGATGTCCTCACTTCTGGCAGCCTCGATCCCGAAGACGACTCACCTGGTCTTTGATCTGGCCGAGGACCTTCCTGCGATCAAGGCCGATGCGACACAATTGCGACAGGTCATCATGAACCTGGTGCTGAACGCATCGGAATCACTCAATGGACAGACGGGCTTTGTACGGATCTCCACTTCCGTGGCTCATCTTAACGCCAGTGATCTCTGCGACTGCGTAGTCAGTTTCTCGGAACCAGCCGCCGCGTTCGTGCAACTGCAGGTCAGTGATAATGGCACGGGAATGGATGCAACCATCGTCGAAAAAATGTTTGACCCGTTCTTCAGTACAAAGTTCTCAGGCCGCGGACTGGGACTGTCGACAGTACTCGGCATTGTTCGCAGCCACAAAGGCAGTATTCGAGTCTCCGCCTCCCAGGGTCAGGGAACGCGTTTTGACATCCTGCTGCCAATCTCATCACAGCCCAAAGCTGCCGAATCTAACCACGACGCTCCGGAACTCATTGAACGCGGGCAGGGACGGGTGCTGGTTGTTGATGACGAGTTGTCGGTTCTGAATCTTATGTGCCGAACTCTGGAACTCGCAGGACTGATCACGGTAGGAATAAGTGACCCCGCTGAGGCATTGCAGGTCATCACTGACGGCCCGTTGCCCTTCGACTGCGTCATCACCGACATGACCATGCCAGCGATCAGCGGCGATGAACTTGCCAGACGTATTCGAACTCTTCATCCGGATTTGCCCATCATTTTGTGCAGCGGTTTCAATTTCAATCAACCGGATTCTGAGGACGCTCTGTCGGCCGTAACGGCCTTTCTGAAGAAGCCTTTCAGCAACGGACAATTGGTTGATCTCACCCTCCAGTTGATCGCCCAAAGGGATGCATCCCTCGAACTTTCCGGACCAGCAGCGCACCCTCGTTTCTGACGGGCCTGAGACACTGTTCGGCCCGCTCGATTCATCGCTTCTTTCTCTACCGGTCTGTCGGATTGAGCCGGTACTGCCAATTCACTGCTACAGGAACGTTGTTGTTTTGCAACAGTTATGTTCTGCGTGACATTGCAACCGTTGCCCGTCTTCACCATAGCCTGACAAACCGCATAGGCCCTGCGAAATCTTCTTCCACCAGATGACATGGTCTCGGCAACCCTCTGCGCGACGCACTAGTCTTGAAAGACTGCGGACTTCGTTTCTGAGAACGCGGGGCCGGCAAACACCGCGGAGTCTCTCTGCTCATTTCGCGGGCCGCATTGACCACGACAACAGACGCTTCCTGCTCTGCCTGAGGAATTGATCGACATGAAATCGCCTGTTGCCTTCTTGCGCCGCGCTGTCTTCATCGCAAGCGTCACCTGCTGTCTCGGTCTTTCGAGCTTCAGCAATCTTTCAGCCACAACGGTGCAGGCCGGCGAATCAACTCGCATGGTAGAACTGTCGGATCAGAATGACTCCTATGAAGGGAAACTGATCGCCAAGACCCCCAGCCATGTCTGCATCATGGACCGATTTGGCCTGATGACTTCTTTAGAGATCAACAAACTCAAGTCCTTCAGGGTTGTCGCCGGAAATTACTCTCCGATTTCCTCAATCGGACTGCAGCAGTCACTTAAAAAAGAGCTGCCGAAAGGTTACGAAATTGCCGCATCCGCCCACTACGTCGTCATGGGACGAAAAGGCAAAGCGGACGACTATGCCAAACTGTTTGAGGAAGTTTTTCGCCAGGTCGGCACGTTCTTCAGCGTTCGCGGGTTTGACACTCATCCGCCCCAGATGCCGATGGTCGCCTTTGTCTTTGGCACTCAGGCAGAGTTCAAAGCTTACTGTGAGGCTCAGAATGACCAAACCATGATAAAGATGCGTGGTTACTATTCGTCGAAAACAAACCGTGTCGCGATGTACGAAGATCCGAACCAGGTCATCAAGGTCACCGCTCGTGTTTCAGAAGAGGAGCGGGAACTTCAAACGAGTGAGAACCTTTTTGCATCGGTCACCGGCCAGACGGCCGATGTCATTATTCACGAAGGCACACATCAGGTCGGGTTCAACGTGGGTATCCATTCCCGTCTGGGAACAACTCCACGCTGGGTTGTGGAAGGTTTGGCGACAGTTCTTGAGCCACCCGGAATTCGCTCGCGAGGAAAAGCCGGAAAAGACAAGATCAACGCAGAACGCCTGTCATGGTTTCAGGAAGACTACTCGCAACGCCGAAAGCCAGGAGACCTTGCAAAGGTCATTGCTTCCGACGACTTCTTTGGGTCGCAGTCGCTTGATGCGTACAGCCTTGCCTGGAGTCTGACGTACTTTCTCACAGACAATCCCGCTCGGGCGGGGAAGTTTGCGAAGTATCTGAAGAAGGTCGCAGACAGAAACCCACTGCACCTCTACTCCGCAAAGGAGCGGTTGGCTGACTTTCAGGAGATCTTTGGCGATATCTCCCGTGTGGAAGTGGAGTTGGTGCGATCAATCGAACGACTTCAGGTGGATTGAATTCTACGTCTTCAAGGGCGACAGTTAAGGGACTGCCTTTTGATGATCAGCGGCTGCCCCGTCCTGATATGCTGAGCTCGAGAGCAGTACTTTCTGATGGAATGAATAGCAGGAAACAATCCTCGACCAGATCGACACATACGCTCGCGCGGAATGGCGTTCAACCTCTTCATCAATCCCGCGATGCGCCTATTTTTTTGACAGATCTATCCTGACAAGCCACTTCTCGCTCCGCAGGTACATCTGGCTGTTCGACAGCACCGGTGCAGCCCACGCTGGATAATCGATCTCGCTCAAAAAGAATCGGCCGCGTTCAACAAACTTCTCTTTGTCAACATCCACGACCGAGATCGTGCCTCGCTCGCCCAGCACGATGAACTTGTTGCCGGCTCTGATCTTGGAGCCTCGTCCGAAGAACGGATACGGGATCACTTTCCCTGTCTTCGCTTCCACGATATTTCCCGTGGTACGGTCACGAGCCAAATCAGATAAGTCGCCGTTGAAGCCCGTCGATGACCACAGCACTTTGCCGTCTGACAACTGAATGCAGCGTAATTCCCCTTCGTTTTCATGGCGGCCGCTGAATCCGTAAATGCAGCCGTCCACATAAATCGGAGTGGACCAGTGGGTGAGCAGATTCTTTTTGTCTCGCCACACTTCGGTGTAAGACTTTCCGTCGGCTCCCACTTTCAGCAGAGCCGATCCGACCTGATAAGCGGCTGACAGAAAAATCTGATCATCGATCACCAGCGGCCGGGCGGCATTCACGGATTCGTGAACTCGAGCACGGAACCAGTAAGAGAAATTCTGTTCGCCGGTTTCCGGATCCAGTGAAACAAGCCCCTGTCGCACCAGACAGAGGAGATGTCGTTTTCCATGAATCTCAGCGATGACTGGTGACGAATAGCTGACAACCATTTCGTCGCCAAGCCACTTGTAGGTGTCGCCTTCATCGGTCTGTGTTCCGTCCCAGGTGTTCTTGCCAACCGCCTGCCACAGTACTTTGCCGTCCGCCACATCAAACGCGACAACGCCGGAATTCGGTTGTCCGCCAACGAGCACGATCAGACGGTTTCCGTCAAGGATCGGCGAGCAGCCCACGCCGAAGAACCATTCCGGCAGACTGAACTCTTTTCGCAGGTCCTTCTCCCAGATTAACTTGCCATCCGCCATCGTGACACAGACCAGCATGCCTTCCGCACCAAGGGCATAGCAGCGGTCCGTCGTTAAGACGGGCGAACACCGAGGCCCATTGTTGTAACCATACGGATCCTGGAAAGTGGATGGGTAAGCGTACTTCCAGATCTCAGCCCCGTCGGTGACGGAGCGGCAGGAGATGATTTCTTCATCTCCCATGCGATGATGAACAACCAGTCTTTCTCCCAGCACAGACGGCGCGCTGTAACCTGTTCCGACTGGTTGTTTCCAGACCGTCGGTGGTTCTGCTTTGGACCAATCGAGATTCAACTGGGTTTCAGATGACTCCCCTGTGTGTCGAGATCCCAGAAACCACGGCCAGTCTTCGGCCTGCAGTCCCTGGGAAGATCCGATCGATATCAGCAACGCGGCCAGAGAAATCAGCATGGGTGAGACGCTTGAAGCAGCGGCAGACGACCATCGGGATCTGAAAGCAATAAGGGCCGACCGAGTCACGGGGCAACTCCGAAACAGCAAAGGAGGCAGGAAAACAGAGCAGTTTCAACCGGCAGAAGCTGTCGGCAGTATCTCGTATCTTTAGGTCCTGGAGACTGTTTTGCCAGTGTCAGGACCGTCCGATCGTCGATTGAAGCCCTGATAACCAGGGATTGTTTGCCACATACGGACGTTTCGGGGGAAAGCAGGGAAACATCGTCGTCGCCTCGTTAGACCCAATTGCATTCAACGATTTGCCGGGGTAGCCTTCGCGATGAATTGCTGCCGCCCCATCGAAAAAGGGGTGCCCGGGTCGTTGGAGCCATCGAATCCGGACGCCAATCAAACAGTTTTCCCAGTGCGGCCAAAAACCGTTTCGCCGGCAAATCGCGGGCTGAAACCAAAACCTGAAAGACGGATGACATGACAGGTCCCAGTGAAGACCCACACAAAAAAAAGGCTGATGAAGCCGCCCGCTACCTCGCAGAATCCTTCTTCGGGCTCAACATGAGCCCCGCAGACGTAGGTGGAGAGGTTCTGTTTGACGACTACGATGATGTTAAAAAGCCGGCTGCATCTCTCCTCAGCCAGGTTGTGCCGGACTCCTATGAATCAACGAATTCCGGCCCTATGGCTCAGGACCACCGTTCCGCAACAACAGCCTCTTCCAGAGTCACGGAAGATGATCTCGACGACCTGATTGTGTTCTCCGACGACGAAGACGAAGAGGACGACGAAGTAGAGGATGTCGTGAGCGTCACTGAAGACGACGATGAAAACTTCGACTTCGGTGAGGAAGAGGACGAAGACGATGATGACGACGACCTCGACGAAGAAGAGGACGACGAGGAGGAAGAAGAAGACGATGACGAATTCGACGATGACGATGAGGAAGACGACGAAGAGGAAGAAGAGGATGACTTCGGAGCTGAAATCGATGGCCCTCCTGCTCGCCGTAAGCCTGTAACTGCTCGCGAAACCCGCGCTGAAGCCCCTCGTCAGCATCGTGAACAGCCAGCTCCACAACGACGCCCTGATCCGCGTCCGGCGCCCGCGCGTGCTGAAGAAAGCCGCTCCGACGGTCGCCGTGATCGCAATGAAGGCCGACCTCAGCGACAGGACAATCGTGCACCAGCTCGCAGTGATGAACGACGCGATGTTCGCAGCGATGCCCGTCCTGAACGAGGACCTCGCCCGGAACGTCCCGAACGTAAAGAAGCTCCGGCAGCTTCTGCACCGGGCGGCGGAGATGACGATTCATACTGGCAGGAACTTGATGAGTGGGTTTGGGACGACAAAGCTGCGGCGAAGAAGCAGCCAGCTCCTGCTTTGAAGTCATCCCATGACGATGACGACTTCGGAGACGAAGAAGAAGACGATGTTGTCGAGTCAGCTCCGGGGCTCGATGCCGAAGCAGATCTTGAAGAAGACACTGACTCTGATGGTCAGCCGAAGAAGAAGCGTCGTGGACGCCGTCGAGGTGGTCGAGGACGTGGCCGTCGTCGACGAGATGAATCTGGCGAAACAAAAGAATCAGCCGAATCGACGGAATCCGGCTCAGGCGGTGACGTTGATGATGATCTCAGCGAAATTCTTTTCGATGAGGATCAGGAAGATATCGTCAGCATTTCCGCCGGCAGCGTGAACGCTCAGCGTCGTGTGAAGGAAGAACCTCCTTCGCCGCCTGCCCGCAGACCTGAACCCGTCGCAGAAGCCGACGATGAAGACTCCGAAGTTGCTGCTACTGAAGAATCAGACGACCGACCACGCGGTCGGGGACGTCGTGGACGAGGCCGTGGACGCGGCCGTGGACCCAACGGTCCGCGCGAAGAAGCTCCACGCAGCGAGCGACCTGCTCCGGCAGCCCGTCGGGCAGAACGTGACGATGATGATTTCGAAGACGACGATCGGGACTCCGATGCTGAGCTGACTGAATTCAGTGACGAGCCGGAAGAAGTCGTTGCACCACGAAGCGACCGTGGACGCGAGCGAAGCCCTGGCCGCGGACGTGGGCGTGAAGAGTCACGGCCTGCTCGAGACCGAGAGCCTCGCGACACCCGTGCTCAACGCGAAGAACGCCCTCCTCGAGAGGAACGTGCACCCCGTGAAGAACGGGCCCCGCGCGAAGAACGTCAGCCACGTGAAGAGCGAGCTGAGCGTGCTCCTCGTGAATCAGTAGCGGCCGAACGTCCTGCACGTCGCCCTGCTCCACGGGATCGCGGTGAAGGCTCCGAAAATTCCGGTGACCGCCGTGACTCACGAGCACCTCGAGTTGCTCCGGAGTTTGCAGATATCCCGACCTGGGAAGAAGCAATCGGTGCCCTGTCGCTGAGAACGCCGACAGAAGACCATGCTCGTCGAACAGAGAGTCGTGGTCGCGGTGGACGCGATGGTGGCGGCAGCCGACCTCCTCGCCGACGCTAAGCGGCAGTCCCACTCTCGATCTGTTGATCTCAAACAGGCATGATGTCCTTCAGCGTCATGCCTGATTTTATTTCCCGACTTCGGCTGTAACGTCAATGACAATCAAAACCTGCTTCTTCGACATGGGCAATGTGCTCGTGTTCTTTTCGCACGAACGGATGTGTCAGAATATCGCCGAGCTATGCGGCTGGAGCCTTCCTCAGACAAAAACTTTTCTTCTTGAAGAAGGCCGACAGTGGAAGCTCGAGCGCGGCGATATCTCGGAAGAAGAGTTTCATGCCGAGTTCTGTGAAGCCACCGGACGAACGATCGATATCGACCAGCTCCGCCACGCCGCAGCCGATATCTTCTGGCTGAACGATTCGATTATTCCTGTCCTTCAAGGGTTGAAGAACGCCGGGATTCGGCTGGTGCTGTTGTCAAATACCAGCATCACCCACATACAGTTCATTGAACGACATTTCGATGTGCTGCGTTTGATGGATGATCGAGTCACCTCATTCGAAGCGCGAGCCCTGAAGCCGGAAGATCGGATTTTCGAAGTCGCCCTCTCGAAGGCGCAATGTGAACCGTCCGAATGCTTTTACACGGACGATATCGAAGCCTACATCCACAAGGGCGCATCGTTCGGCATTAATGCCAGCATCTATACAACCACTCCGCTGCTGCTTACCGCGCTGCGGGAGTTGGGTGTCTCGCTCTAACGAAAGGGATCCCGTCGACGGAGCGACGGGGGTACGGTACGCCCGTCGCTCCGCCGACGGGACTCATTCACAGTTTGCCGACAGTGGGCTTTCAAAACATGGACAAAAAAGCCAGCACCATGTTGAAGGCGTTAAACAGGAAATGCACCAACATCACCGTGATGTAGCTTCGCCGCCGGAGATAGGCGTAGCCAAGCGCAAACGCCAGTGGCAGCAGCGCGAGTGAATCCGGGAAGCCGTGTGCGAATGCAAACAGAACGGACGAAACTACCAGGGCCAGCCACGGCCTGCCCAGCTGAGCGATGCCACCGAGAATGACGACTCGGAACTGTAATTCTTCCACGATGGGAGCAAGCACAACGGCTGTCAGCGCGATCAAACCCAGCACTGCTATTCCAACGTCGGAATCCATCATCTCGAGAAACGGATGCTGATCCGGAACTTCCCCGGTCAGCCCTGCTGTCAACGCGACAACCAGCACTCGCAGCATCGCCGTGGGAACGTACGCCGCGAGGAAGACTTCTGCAGCGTATCGCAGCTCCGTGAGAAAGCTGAATGGTTCATCGACTTCACCCGATGTTTCGCCCGCTGTTTCGTCTGGTGAAATCATTTCCGCTGATGAACTGATATTGCTCTCGGGCTGAGGAGCAGCCCACGGAGATTCTGATGCTTCTCTGCCAGAAGGAACGGAACTGGCTCCCGACGGTGTGACGGCGCGTTCGACAGGCAACGGGTAGCCGGGCATTGGTGCAGCGGAAGCGTCATCCAGATCAGGCCAGAAATTCGCCGGCGAATGCATCACAGCGTGGTAAGCTTGACTCTGCGGCGAGGGCAAAAGAGCTGCGGACTCGGACAGGCGTGCTCGGCCTTGTAGTCGAGCCACAAAGACAACGACCCCGAAGATGAGGAACAAAAAAACATCCATGACAACGGTCTGAATCAGTGCGCTCTGCATGTCTTCCGGCGACATCTGAGAAGCTGCGGATTTCTTCTTGTCCGACTCTTC
>Ga0255094_1000862_pt1 | contig 14689 bp, 11 predicted proteins | sample Colum_Law_RepB_8_2_FD_188434 | JGI IMG/M metagenome (GOLD analysis project Ga0255094, IMG submission 188434) | Freshwater microbial communities from Columbia River, Oregon, United States - Colum_Law_RepB_8d | ecosystem: Environmental > Aquatic > Freshwater > River | place: USA: Oregon...
GCAGCAACTAAAGCTTTAGACACTATTAAAAATGCAAGAATGTCGCACTACAGTCAACCGTATCAACAAATTAATTCACCAAGACCAGCCCCTAATCCTTATTATAATTTAGGAATAGGAAATAATAGAAGAGTACAAGGAAACCCAGTCTTTAGTTCTGGACCTGTTCGGCCATTCCGATTTATGGCCAATGGTGGTTCAAGCACTGATACTCAACCAGCTATGTTAACACCAGGAGAGTTTGTTGTAAGTAAACCAGCAGTAGATAGAGTTGGAACTGCATTTTTAGATAGGGTCAACAATTATGCCAAGGGTGGAAAAGTTGGCTACTATGATGGTGGTGGTTCTGTTTCTGCAAGTTCTGGTAGTGGCGGTGGCAGTTCTAGTGCTAACCTTGATCTTACAACGCTTAAAGCTGGATTCGCAAGTATACAAGATGTAGCAGCTTCTGTGGCTTCTGGTGCATCATTATTAGGATCAAATCTTGCACAAACTGCTGGTACAATAACATCATCAATATCGCTAATTGATAAGGTTGCAGCAATGATGAATAGCTCATCAGCAAGCATGTACTCTAGCAGTCTTGCTTTTGAAAGAGCAGTCAACAATCTAACATCTGCACTAAGCCTTATACCAAAAACAATAACTTTGGCTATTGCACCATTATCGTTGAATGTAAACTTTAATACTCCAAGCGTACTACAAGCAATACAGCAATCATTGTCTGGAATAACATTGAATGTTGCAGCACAAATACGAAACGCTATTACTGGATTTCAAAGGGATGAATTAGCTTGATAAAATTAAGGATTAACTTATGGCATTAATACATCAATGGAAATTCAACAACGACTTGACTGACAGTATAGGAAACTTAGATTTTTCTAATACTAGAGGTCTTGTCACATTTGTTGATGGCTTAGTTCAAAAGTGTTTAAACTTTCAAGATGGCTATCATGGCCCATTAACCAGTGGCGTATTTACACAATCAAACCCATTGCCATCAACGGTAGATGCACCTTGGACAATATCTTTTTGGGTAAAAGGTGTTGAAGAAGATATTATTTTTCAAATTTATGGTGGTGGAAATACAAGATTTTACATTTCAATAAAAACATCGACAGACAGCTTAAGCGTTGGATTTAATAATGGTTTTGATTCTGGAGTAGCTTTAATAAAATTAGGTGCAAATGATTTTAGTCAACAGTTTACAAACATAATAATTATTTATAGAGGCCCAACTGAACCATTATCTTTGGCATTAAATGGAACACAACAAGATCTTTTTTTTGATGGCACAACACCAACTCCAAACACATTAGATTATTCAATACCGTTTAGCACAGAGAGGATAGTTGATAATACAAACATATTTTTTATAACTAATACTTTTAACGGCTATCAATTAGATGACTTAAGAATATATGACGAAGCAATTGATTCTACAGAAATAGACCTTATACAAACCATCTACTGTAATGAGATAACTACTGAAACACAATTGGTCATAACTACTCAGCCAACAGGCACTTACACTAATGTTGCTTTAGGTTCTACAGTCATAGAAATTAGAGATGCTGATAATCAAGTGGTAACCTCTTCTAACTTACGAGTCACAGCAGAAATATACACTGGAACAGGAACATTTATCGGTACAACTATGGTACAAGCTGTAGATGGTATAGCAACATTTTCAAATTTAAAAATATACCCCGGTGGAGATTTTACTTTAAGGTTTACAAACCCATGTGTAACTCCTGCCATAAGTAATAGTTTTTCACTAATTTATTTTTTAGATTCAATAAATGTTGGAATACCTAATGTTTCATTGTTTATTAAAAACGCAGAAGAAAATGATTTAAGTTTGTTCACTCATGGCAATAAAGACTTTATTACAATCATGACGATGTTTTTAAAAGCAAACCCTATATCCGCATTAAACTTGTTTGTTAAATCAAATGCTAAAAATACATCTTTAAAAAACCTATATGTTAGAGGTGCTTATTCAAATACGGCTACGATGTTTATAGATGGTGCTGGAAGAAGCACAAGAATTAGAAGATTATTCACCAAATCATTTCCAGAAAATTCAATGTCATTGTTTACACTTTCAAACACAGAATCAAATTTAACTATGTTTGTAAAATGCATAGTTGATGAAAAAATGCAATTATTTTTAAAACAAGATCCTCAAAAAATATTGCCACTTTATATTAGTGGACCTAAAAGAATACCTTTTGATGGTAAAACAAACCTTTATATGCAGGGCGATGAGGCAATAAGAATATTCTATAAGGGCATAGATCTTTTCATTAGAAGCTGTGAGCATCAAAGTTTTAATTTATATATGGAAGTTCCATTAATAGGGGATCTTTCTGGTGGAATGAGTTTATATACAGAGTCTTTAACAATAAAAGAAAATATTGAAAAATATTTAAATTTAACATTGTTTAATGACACTTTGGGAAAAACTATAGAAAAAACACTTTATATAGAAGGAACTGGAACATCTCAAGGTTATCTGCCAAATAATGGGCAAATGGACTTATTTGTTTCTAGAGATAATGAACACTATGCAAATATTATGAATTTATTTACAGAAGGTAAAACATCTTTGAATAATTATGTAGACTTATTTCAAAAAGGACACGACAATTTAAATTCTTTTGTTAATTTAAGCATTCCAAATGTTGTAGTAGGGGCAGACAATAAATTATATTTACATATGCATGGACTTAATTTTCACACAAGCCATTTTGCTGATATGAACATGTTTATAAAAGTAAACGAGGTATAAAATGCCAGCAATTTTTAATGGTTTACAATTAAACCCAATACAATCTGTAAGCGTATCTCAACAAACAGAATTTTTGTCAAGTGGCAAACTAGAAAAATATCTTTTCAACATATCTGTAAAAGGAAAAATAGTAGCTTCTCAAAGTGCTACAACTGCTGCAAAACATGCTTATATACTTGCACAACAGCAGACTATAAATTCTACATGTGCATATAGCTCAGATGGCGAAATAAAAAACTTTTCGTTTACATCTAGAAATGGAACTGGAACATTTTCTTGTAGTGGTAGAATTAAATCAGTTTCTTTTGACGAAGGCATTTGGGTTGATTATTCAGATTATAGCATTGAAATGGAAGCGGATTCATTTGTATACAATGGGGTAAAGGTTCCAGCAGCAAATCAGATAAATCTAAATTTTGATGAATCTTGGACTGTGGAATTAAATGAAGAAGATAAAAGATTCACAAAAGTTTCTCATAAAATTTCTGCAAAATGCAAAGACACAAATGTTAACGGCATATGGGAACTAGGATGGAAAAAGGCCAAAGCAAAAGTTGATGAGAATATAGCTTCTACAATACCAGCAGATATAAGTGGTGCTACTAGTGGAACATTTAGTAACTCTCACAATAAAAAAGTATCTTATAGAGTAAACACATCAACCAATGAAGTTTCTGCTGATGTTGAAATATCGTATCATAATCCAGCAACTGGCGAAGCTGCATTAGCAACTCATGAGCAAACAATAACGCAAAAAAGTGACTCTAATTCTTTTAGAGGAACAACTTCAATTAGTGGAACTATATCTGGATTAAACGGTGGTAGTGGTGATAGATATGGTCCAGCATCTAGCTTATGGACAACTGTTAAGGCTGGATTAATTACAACTTACGCAGCTATTACAATTGTGTCAACATCAGAAAGTCATGATGAAGTTAAAGGTATAATTAATTACGATTATCAAGTAGAAGATTATCCTAAACCAACAGATGGTTCAAAAAGTAGAAAAGTAAACATAACAGAAATGGGAATATTGGCTAATCCACCAGACACATATGTGATACATCAAACAATCTATGGTGGTGGTGGACCATTGTTTCAAGACATTGGCATAAAAAAAGTTCATACAAAAACAGTAACCATAGAGGCTGTTTCTCTTACTAGTATTACATTAGATACGCTAGAATATGCTCCAACTGCTGATTATATAATTGAATCTGATAATGTACAAAAAAATCTTGCTGCTGGAAAAACAACAAGAACTACAGTTTTTATATGGAGTGAGTAAATGGCAATAACTCTTAATGGAATACCTATAGTTCCAACACCGCTTGTGACAGTACAAACAGAGAACGAATTTAAAGAAAGTGGAAAAGTAAAAAAGAGCGTATTGGTAGTAACTTTAAAGGGTAAAGCTCTTTCTCTTGCAAAAAACAATAATGGAAATGTTGTAGATCTTGCACAATCTGATGAAAAGGAAAGACTTAACGAAATAAATAAAGCATATTCAGCAATAGAAGGATTAGTTGTTCATTCTGTAAATAACTTATTTGTTACTGGCACAATGAGTGCCCCCTTTCTTTCTGGTAAGGTAAAGTTAAAATCAAAATCTTATCAAGCTGATCCAAGTAGTGTTTTTGCTGATTACACAATAGTTTTTGAAAAGGTTTTATTTGAATCACAAGATGTTGATGAAAATTGGTCTTTAGATCCAGCGGATGAATATGACAGATTTGTAAAAGTAACAAGATCTAGAAGTATTACATTAAATAGTTCTGAAACTGCAACTTATCAATTGGCTATAACAAAGTTACCAGCTTCATCTAGTTTTACTGATGGTGCAAGTTATTTACCATCCACAACAGGTTCTGCTTACAATAAAACGACTAACTATACAGTTAACACTGAAAAAAACTCAGTTGAATGCACAGAGAGTTGGACTATATGTAAAACAAGTGCTTTAGTTGAGGAAACATATTCTATAAAAGAATCTGCCGATTCAATTTTTAAAAGTTTTTCAAAACAAATAAGTATAAAAGGTCTTGCTGGTCCAGGAGGTGGAGATAAGTACGCAAATGCAAATGCTTATCTTGGAACAATAACAATTCCAGAAATTGGAGATGCTTATGATGGTTCTACCACTGATAAAATAAAGTCTATTTCTGTTTCAAGAAATGTTGTGGCTGGAACTATAACAGTAAATATGGATGCTTCTGGTGGAATTGAAAAGGCTGGTGAGATTTATAGGACTGTAGATATAACCGATAATGTACCAACAGAATTTTATGCTTCTATCGCAGCTATCGGAAAACCAACAGGGCCAATCTTACAAAGATTTGGAACTAAAAAACAGGGTAGTTTATCTGTAAATATTACGGTAATATATAAGGATGGTAGAAATGGTAGCAATAATGAACCATCTGTTAGCGAGTATAAGCCAGCAGGAAATTCTTTTGTTGATAAAGATGAAAAAACTTATGATGAAAGATCTGGAAAAGTTACTAGAAGTGTTACTTGGACTTATGGCGGGGATTTTGTTTAAAAACAATTTTATTGGTGGATTATAAAATGGCATCATTTGATATTCAAACATTTCTTGGTCTTAAAGTTATAGATTTTTCATCTAGCGTTGGTTGGAATGATGCTGGTTCAACTTTAACAATAAAAATGGCTCCCGAAGATGATGAATCTATAGCACCTTATAAAATCGGTGAAGTTAAAGATTTTAGTTTTAGGGCATTTAATTTTGTTGGTTTTTTAGAAAGGGTTATAGAAAGACATAGTAGTAGTGGTATTACTTATGAAGCTACATTGAGTGAAGGAAAAGAAATTTTAAGAAATGTTCAATGTGTAGTTGGAAATTTATATGGAAATAAAGATGACAGTGATTGTTTAGTTGATAATTATTTTAATATTTTTAGATATTATGAAAAATTCGGTTATGGTAATGCAAATTCTAATGCATCTGGAATGGAGGTTAGCACATTTGTTGCTGGTGTTTCAGCATTGTCTGGCATATGTGGGGTTAGAAGTGGCAATGAACGATATGGCGTTGATATATCTGCAATATTAACAGGTCTTCCTGATTACTATAGAATACCTGGGCCAAAAGTTGGCTTGCTAGATGTTGTTTCACAAATATGTGATGCTACTGGTCATATGTGGAGATTAGTTTTAGAAGGAAAAACTTTTAAGATAAAATTGCAATCTCTTGCACAAGATGCAGCCAATCAAAAGGTTGTTGGCACTATAAAAACAATGGCACTAAATAAAAAGGCGATATCTTGGGATGCTGGAAGCGAAGCAGCAACTGGTGTTACTTGCAATTTTGTTGTGTGGGGCGGGGCAAAAGAACAAACCATATTGTTTGACAGGGGTTTTGACTCATACATTAATCCAAATTCAGTTATCAAATATTATTTTGGTCATGATATAAATGGAACGCCTCAGACAAAAATTAATTATGAAGTTAAAACATATACTAATCTTATGGGGGATTCTTTTACTCTTGAAGTAATGGAAAACATAAACATTCCAGCTATTGGAATTGAAGATATAGAAGGTGGTGTTAATTACTTAACAAATTCTGTAGAACTACAATGCGTTATGGGTTCTCAAGAATCTTGGGAATTTTATCTTGAACTTTATGAACCAGAAAGATATGCAAATATTTTTTTAAGAGGGGCTAGAGCTTGGGATGCTGATCGTCTTTATTGGAGTCGTTTTGGTGGTGCTGGTACAACTTTATTAAAAAGGTATTTTTCAGAAAAAGAGAATGATGTTGGCGTAAGAAGAGCAGCTAGATTGTATTCATATTTAAAAAGTTATTGTGAAACATATTGGGGAAAACAATTTTTAGTGCAAGTAAATGGTGGAGGAAATTCAGATCTTAAAGGAAGATCAAACAACATCGGTCCTGATGGTGAAACTAGCGTAACTGGGGGCTTAACAGTAAGAAATAAGTTAGAAAAAAAATTGCCACAAGACACATTAACAGATGAACAAAAGGGAACATATAACATTCTTCCATCTCAAAGTGGGTGGATGGACCCAACTCAAGTTGGTTCTAGTCCATTTGCACAAATTCCAAAACCAGTATTTGATGGACAGTTTAAAGACCCTAAAGGAAAACTCGAAAATTGGGCAGTTATACTGGCAACACCCGGAACATATCAAATAGATGACACAAGTCCAGACTGCTATGTGATAGGAGATCACATTTTTTTAAAATTAACTGTTTCTGATAAATATGTCATGGTTGATGGTAAAGAGCATATTCATGTTTCTTTACCACAATCTGTACTTTTAATAGGACCAGAATCATTAAGATCAGAACTTGGTAATGATCCACTATCAAGGTGTCTTTTTGGTATATTTAATGGGGTAACTCAGATTGGTTCATCTGAACTTTTCAAAGTTGGCTATATACCAATTACTCCAAAATTAATGGCAATAGGTCTTGTTGCTACCACTAACGATGCTTATGGTCCTTGGTACATGAATAGTGGAAAAGGTGGTCTTACTAAGGTTGAACATGATTCAAGTCTTACGCCTTGGGAATTTGGCTCAGGTGCAAATTTAGGACAAGTTTTTTCAGAAAAACTAAAAGACATACAACCAGTTGATAAGTTTGAAACTGGAAGTTTGACAATGGTCAATCCTCCAGAACATCAACTTGGAGATGAACTAGTTAAGAATGGTGCTATTGTAACATCTATTAGTGCAAGTTATGGACCAAATGGAATAACAACCCAATACTCATTTAGAACATTTTTACCAAGATTTGGCGTAACATCAGATGTTGTAATAAATAGAATGAGGCAGCAAACAGCAAAACAAAATGAAGACAGAAGAACCATTTTAAAATCCTACATGGACACAATTGCACGACAACAATCTGCAAATCGTTCAGAAATGGGCGGTAAGATAAGATCCTTTTTCTTGGACTTTTTAGGTCGAAGACATGACAGAATGAGTCCACATGCTTTAATAGTTATGGGTATTGGTATAGCCAATGCTGGTCCTGGTGCATATTCTGGTCTTGGTATGTACACAAGAACAAAAATTCTTGGTGCATCATACAAACAAAATGAATCAATGAAAGATCTTGCTGATAAAGACCTTGATTCTGTACAAATAGATTCTAAAGCAGTGGCATCGATGGATACACTGTATGTTCCTTTCAGAAATAATTTTGCAAATAGTGGTGGAGCATTTTTTTCATCATCTGGATACTTGCCACATTGCTGGCCAGTAACGCCAGACGCTTTGATTGGTCAAAGGTTTACAAATGATTTAGACCCTCAATATAAAAGAGGGGATAATTTAATTGATATTAGACAAGGCAAAGTTCCAACATCAATAACATATAATCCTTTTAAAAGATTTTGTCATTTTGATACATTGATAGACTGTAATCAAGACTATTGGGATAATCACAATAGACCAGACTTATATAATTCAACTGCTGGATCTGTAGGCGTTGGATCTCAACCCATAGATGTTAAAGCCATTGCTCTTCGTGGACCATTGATGATTTCTGGATGGGGTGTTGATCTTTGGACAGGCCAAATTATACCAAGTGTAGATTATGGTTTAACAGATAAGTTTACTCCAGCCAATGTTTCTGCAAATGCTCCTTGGGAAGCAGCAGAAAATAAAATGACTGGCCCAGTTGATCTTATGTGGGATTCAGCAAGAGGCATGTGGACTTCTCATGATGTTGTTAGGGTACAATCATCTAATAATATTGCGGGAAGCAATTTCACATGCAATACATCTGGAAGACTGTCGTATGCATTTATGCAAATGTATACCAATGATCTGTTGAGCAATCAGTATGTTCAAGTCTATAATCTTTCAAGCAAACCTCAAATAAGAAATACTCAAACTCTTGCACACTATTCTGTTTTTGACAATAGGTGGTACATAAAGGGTGAAGGTTCAATCCCTAGATACAATGATTTAAAAGTACAAGCAAAAATATATGCTTCAATATGTAATAGTATTGGTCCTAATCCAGCACCCCCTCCACCAATTTGCGATTATAATATTACAACTGGCAATGAAAAAAGTTCATTTAAATACTATGCGGATTTTGACATATCAGAACATGTAACAGATATTTACACAGTTACAAGACTAACGGATGATGGCAAAACAACAGAGTGCCCCGAACATAAGTCTGTAGATGTTATACGAACACATGGTATGAATGCTGGTGTGCCATATGTAATTGATGTGACGAAATGTCCAGATGGAACAATAGTTCCAATCATAAATACGCTGTGGTTTTGGCATGGTCTTGCAAAAGAGATTATTTTACCAGATGAAGATGAGGATGAATGTGAGGGGCATGAAGATCCTGATGATCCTAATACTACAACAACAGTAGGTCCAACAACTACAACTACAACTGCACCAACAGATTGGTACTTATGGGAGGGTGACCCATGTTATTATTGTACAACAGCAGTTGGTGGTGCTGGACCATATGGAAATCAGACTGCATGTCTTGAAGCAGCAGCATTTGTAAACTCTACTATTCCAGCGTGTCAAGATCCTTGTTATTTGCTTAAAATAGCACCAGATGGAACATACCCATGTTATTCATGTACATCAGGAAGTCCTGTTCCATATCTACCAGTTGATACATTTTATGGCGATGGATTGTGTACATCTTGCAACAGTGTTTTACAAAGTTACCTCGATGATTGTACAACAACTACTACTACGCCAGCACCTTGTGATACATACTACTTATATCAAAATGAAGAGACATTTTGTCATTATTGTTCAACAGAACCGAATGGCACTGGAGGATATCCAGGAACATTAATCGATGGAGTTTGTGAAAATGGTTGCGAAGATGCAAGAGCAATAGCTGATTCTGAAGACCCAAGATGTCAAGGTTGCTATAAGATTACTGGTGGTTGTGATCAAAGCACTTGTTACACATGTAGAAGTTGTGAAACTGGTGAATCGGGAGAGTATACAAATTTAGATGATTGTATGCAACAAGCAGATTCACAAAATGCTCAATGTGATCCAATATGTACAACAACCAGTACGACTACTACAACTCCTGCTCCAACAACAACAGTTACAACACCGCCTAATAATCCATGTACGAGCGTTGTTAAAAGTGTTGTATGTGATGCGAATGAGCCTACTGGTCTTAAAGTAACATATGTAGATGTTGCTCCATGTGGTACAACACCTCTTCCTCCAGCGGTTTTTGGATCTAGTCTTCCAAACCTAGAAGTTAAACTGTTAAGGGCAGAGCTTAAAGCTTTGACTAAAAAGTTTGTTCAATTGGTTGATGTCCTTGAGAAAAATGATATAAAGGTGTTTTAATATGCCATGTAATTGTTGCACACCAGGTGGTTGTAAATGCAGAGTGCCAAAGAATGATCCAAATGCTGAAGTTGAATCATTTGACACTTACCCATTTTCATATAACATGGGTTATCAGGTTGGTCCTTGGATACATAGAAAATACCCAAAACCAATGTCAAGTTTAAGATGGGATAAACCAAGCAATCAGTATTTGGCAGATAACGCAACCTTTGAAGCAGATGGGAAACTTTATTGGGCTGGAGATATAGGGTGGCAAAATCAAACTAGAAGTGGTACACCAGCAGGATATGGTTCACTTACATCATCACCTTCTGGTTCAGTATTTTCTGGATATCTTGTTGAAGATTGGGATGGAGATAGTTCAGCTTGGCTAGGTGCTCCAGGTGGAACAGTGCCAGCACATGTAATGTCAATTTTTAGCCTTGAAGAAAAACAAGACAATGTTAAAAGAGAATGTCAATTGTGGGCTAAATTTACAAAAGCAACTTTGTTCCAAGACGAAAATGGATATTATTATTACAATATAGCAGACTGGTCTGAGCCAGAAATAATTCATTCTGCAAAATGGGATGAACCAATTGGGCCTATGATTATTGTTGATGTGCCAAGTAAATATTTTAACGGTCCAGATGGAGTAGAATTAAGATATTTTTGTACTGATCCATGTGGTGCAGATACTACTGATGGTACAACTTGGATTATAAATGGGCAAGCAAGCTATATAACTGAATCAGTAATAGAATTTCCATTAGATATTTGTAAATCATATGGTAAAGGTGAGACAACTGTAAATTTTCAATTTCCAAATTGCCCTAACAATATGAGTTTCACTGTAATTAATAAAAGTGAAAAAATGTTCGTATCCATATCTCAAAGTTGTGGTTATCAATATGGTTTTGGCATTTCATTTTTTTACACAGGATATCCTTGTCAAAGACCTCCTGATGATTGTGTTCCTCTGTATATGAATGCTTATTATTGTTGTGACAATCTGTGGGGAGGATATATAACTCAACCTGATGGAACAATTACTTGCGACACACATTGGCAAGTTCCACCTGGTTCTTATTTTGGGGAAGATCGTTACAATAGAGTACTGATAGACTCAAAAACAGCAATATTCAATGGTGTTTGGACAAATTATCCATCATCATATACATTTTTTCAAGATTGTACAACATTTGAATTTTGGCAAGATCCTACTATAGAATATAAAATTGGAAGTGTGGTTGTAAATGGTGTATAATACTATGCACATAGGAGAAAAAATATGGCTACAATTAGTTTTTTTGCTGGTGATGCTTCTCTTGAAAACATTATATCTAGTGGTATAGGTTTTTATGGATCTAGCGGATTTGGGTCATCTGTTGCCGTTGGGCAATATCAAGATGATACCTATATAACTGATAGTCAAGGTGCAACAAATGGCGGTAAAGCCAAAAACATAAAGTATTTTAATACTGCATCTGGTTATCCTAACGGTAGTGCTGCAAGGCACTTACGAACAATAGCAAATGGTCTTGCTACTCTAAATGTTAGATTTACCCATACCACTGGGGTAAAAACTCAAAATACAAAACTTAGAATTTATGACAGGACAAGTATATCTAATGAAGCAAGCGGTGTTACTACCAAAGTTGCAGAACTGATTCATCCAGCATCAAATGAAAGTTTGATTGGATCTGGAAGCAATACTTGGTCAACACCAGCAGGAACTGGATATATGACCCTTGCGGATTCTCCTGGTACATCAGGATTAAGCCCAAGTGGTTCTAACACTATTGATAGCAGACATGATTGGTACTTGGCACTTTCTGCTAGTCCAGATACGATTGGCTCTAAGACTCAGTACGCTCTTTGGATTGAGCTTGAATATCTCTAACAGATAGTTCTTTTTTAAGCAAATTATAAAGCTCCTTTGACCAATCGGCATCAAAGCCCTTCAGCCAAAGGAGTTCTTCTTTTATATCATCTATTGTCATAGATTCGATATTAAGGCACTTCATCTACATTACCGCCCTTGTACTTAGACCAACCATTATGTGAGCCGTATGACCCATTTTCACGGTCTGGCTTGCCATTGGCATCAAGCTTACGGATTGGAAAAATTCCAGAACCGTCTTGCTTTTGACCAAAGTTTAACCTTGCCCTACATTTTGGATTAGAACAACTCATCTCAAAATATTCGTAAAACTTTTTGTTTTTTTCTACATTTCTTGTCTTAGGTATAATGTGTTCTTCACCACAAACACCGCACTTTTCTTCATTGAGTACTTCAGCAAGAGTTGCAATTTCTCTAAAAAGATCTTTTACAGACTCAGATTCAATTTCTACAGTGCAAATTTTAAAAGGTACAATAGCCTTCATTACTTTCTCCAATTGGGGTTATAACCCTTATACTTAGGGTTAATCGATGCATTGTTACGCTGAAGCTCAGATAGATGGGCTATAATAGCCACTGCTGACCTATAAGGAACTTCCTCCAACCTACCGCTAAAGCTGAAGCTTTTTGAGTCACCCAAATAAACAGGAACATTTATATCATTCCTGTTACACAGAGTTTCGATAAAACTCATTTGAGTAGCCGTTATTTTTCCGTTAGACCCGTTTTCTTCGGCTGGAACAAGGCCAGCCTCTTCCGCTGCAATTATTTTGCGTAGTCTAAGTAATTTTCTTAATGCTCTTCCTTCGGCCCTAGTTTCTGCAACCGCTGATGCAAATACTGCAAACCTTGGATCACAATTTCCAGCATAACAATCTGCTAGGCTTGTTTGCTCAAATGTTAAGTCAGAGCCATTTAAGGATTTAACTATAACAGTGTATGATACTACACATCGCCCATCGTTATCTGGATTAGGTGATTGGACAATATTTGCTTTTCCAGAGATGATTGGCCCAATTAAAAGTTCAGCAACTCGCCTTAATCCATCTACAGTTGGATTTCCATCAACTAGCTCATCTTGCTGGAAATGTGAAAGAACATGTTCGTTCCATTCGGGGCTGTTGCTGTTAATTTTTTCTTCTACCGCTTGCAATTCTTCTGCTACTTTCTTAACCATTTTTACTCCAGTTCGTATAATCCTTCCAATGATCCTTCTTTTATCAATTCTAGCGTATCGAGAAGTTTTTTCAAGATAGTTCTCATATAAAAGCCAGAACTGTTACCGCTTATGTTTTTTATTCTTATTAGCTTCATTCCAGAATTCAATAGCAATCCAGTTTTTTTAGTGTCACTTTTTAATTGTTTTTCATATTTTTCCGTTCCCCAAATAGCCTTAAAGTGTGTTGGGCCATCAACTTCTATTCCTACTTTATATTCTGGAATATAAATGTCGATATGTTGTCTTTCGCCTATCACATAGAATTCTTTATGAAAATCTGCCTTAATTTTATTTTTTCTTATTCCGTTAATCAAAAACTTTTCAAGCTTAGAACCATTTTCAGCAGCCTCTCTAACTGATTCTGCTGCTTTTTTTTGCATTTCTTCAATTTTGCTTAGAGGCATAGCTTCCCAATTTTTCTTAGAGACAATCGATCTTCTTTCTCTTTCAGTCTTATCCATTGATTCCCAAGAATTGGCCATAGAGTCACTTATCTTTATCTTCGTTTCTTCTGTTAATTTTTTACCTTTAGTTGGATGAAAACATCTTCCTGTTGCTAAAGCCTTTGCTTGAGCTTCTGACTTATCCCTTAATGGTATACCAAATGAAACTAGTGCCCTTCTTATTTTGTTAGGATAAGTCTCTGAAACTTCCGCTATTTCATAAGTCGATTGTTGTAATTCAACATAATGTTTATGCAAAAATTCATATGTTAACTTTTTCATGTTTTTTCCCCACTATGTTATCTAAGTCAAAGTTATAAGCTATTCTAGCTTTAATGTTCCATGAATCATATATCGATTTACTATGATCTTCACTTCTTGCAATAAGTTCTATTCTCTTATTGGCATAAATGTTTTTGATGTCTTCATACTCATGCACACCGTAAACCCATTCTAAATCCCACACATAAAAATATACGGTTTTAATCTTTGGGTTCAACAACATACTTTTAGCAGAGTATAGGCATGTAGCCACATGATAATCGGCATTTGAATACCACATGTCGTAATATGTAAGTATACTAAAGCCAAAGCTTTTATTAAGGAACATCTCTTTATTTGAATATACAACAATGTTATGTTTTGCACATTGATTTCTTATATCAAAAAGAAGTTGATCTCTTTTAATCTTATTTACAGCAATTGCTATTTCCACTAAACAGTTCCTCTCTTACTATTCCTGTTATATTAACAGAAGAGTTTAATCTTATATGATCCTTCATTATAGAACATATCTCTTCATGTTTTTGTTTTGGTGCTAAAAGAATCATTGTGTTTTCATCCATTTTTCCTCCCCAAGCACCAGACAGTCTACAATCAGAATAAGCCTTATAGATGAATTCATTTGCAGAATTTGGATCTAATTCAGTTTTTATTCTCCAATAAGAATCTATCAACTTTCCCATAAATTTAAAGTCTTTATCTACATA
>Ga0255094_1000871_pt1 | contig 14559 bp, 11 predicted proteins | sample Colum_Law_RepB_8_2_FD_188434 | JGI IMG/M metagenome (GOLD analysis project Ga0255094, IMG submission 188434) | Freshwater microbial communities from Columbia River, Oregon, United States - Colum_Law_RepB_8d | ecosystem: Environmental > Aquatic > Freshwater > River | place: USA: Oregon...
CCTCACCACCGACGCCCCCGCCGTGAGCCTCGAAGGCGAGGCCCCCTACGGCATCTTCACCGTCGTGCTGGACGGCCAGCCGCGCACCAAGCTCGAATGGCTGGACGACACCAAGTGGCGGCTGCACAACGTCGGCCTCTCCCCCGGCAGCAACGAGCTCGTCCTGCGCGGCGTGGACCAGTGGGGCAACACCAAGAAGGAAGCCAAGTTCCTGATCACCAAGCCCGTCGCCCCCGCCAAGCCCGCCGCCGCCAAATAGCTCTGCGTGGGGCAGGCCGCCGATGACCGTGGGCAAGCCAGAGTTTGTCGCGCCCACCCGTGACTGAAAATTCTTGGAACCGGCCTGACATTCCTCTTAGCATTCGCCCCACAAAGAGCCTTGTTGCTTGCGTGGTCTTGTTGCCATGTCCGCTTCCAGCAAAATCGATCAGCCCGGTGCCGGTGGCAGTTCCGCCGCCCTTGAACAACTGCTCGCCCTGACCCGTGGGGCATGGCGGCCAACGGTCCTGATCATCGAGGACCACGCGGAAATAGCGGATTGCCTGTGCCGCATGCTGGCTCACATGCGCATCCAGGCCATGGTGAGTCGCGACGGGGAGACCGGCCTCAAGATGGCCAGCGTCATGCGCTTTGACTGCGTCATCCTGGACATCCTCCTGCCGGGAAAGAACGGCTTCGATGTCTTCCGCGAGTTGCGGAACCTGCCCCTGATGCGCGAGGTGCCCATCATGTTCGTGAGTTGCCTCACCGACAAGGCCTCCATGGCGACGAGCCGGCAGCTCGGGGCGGCCCACTACCTTTGCAAGCCGTTTGAACTGGCGGAGTTTCAGCAGCATGTGGAGCGCATTTTGAACGCGGAGCTGGAACGCCAGAGCCGGGCACAGGAAGGTCGTTTCCCCGGCCGCTGAAAGCGGCGAGCGGGGAGCGGCGCGGGCTTCCGGCGGGACGGCCGCATGGTTTTAAGATTCGGGTGGCAGCACGTTTCTTCAGCAGGGTTCCCCACCCTCATCTCCTTGGCGTCTGCCGCCCGAATCGCTTTTTCAGGAGGGCAGCTTCCGTCGCTAAAGCGGCGTGGCAGCCCGTGAGGTTTTGGACTGCGCCAGCCCTGTGGTGCTTTTCCCCGGCGCGTGGAGGTCATCGGGTGCTCCGACAAGCGGTGGAGGGCCACCGCAGTCCAAGACTGCGGGCGCGTTCTGCAAATAGAAGCTGCGCGGGGCAGGGTGCTCATTATACTTTGTGCTCATGAAACGCCGCGCCGCCCTGCTCCGCCTTGCCGTTCTGCCTTTGGCCGCCGGGGCCACGGGTTGTTCCAGCCTGACGAGCCTGGACTTTGGCCGGCGCGCCTTGCCGGCGGGGCCACGCCCCTTTGATCCCGCCACGGACACGCTGGCGGCTCCGCTGTCCGAGCCCGAGTCGGCCACGCGCATGGAGCCGCTCGCCGCGCCCGAGCTGCGCGCGCATGTGACGGCGCTCGTCACGCGCCAGTTCTTTGTGCATGCGCTGTTCGCCCCCACGCAGCCGCCACCAGACGCCGCGACACGGCTGGCCTTGGTGCGCGAAGTCCTGCGACGCGACCAGACCGGTCCGGTGGCGGGCGGGGTGCCCGTGGTCATTCCGGGTTACGCGCATCTGCGCGAGTTCAGCCAGTTGCAGGGGCATGTGGTGCGGGCGGAGTCGGCCATCGTGTGGCCGCACGCGCATCAGGCGTCACTGTTCGCCAAGGCCTTTGCCCGGGCGGGCGGGCAGTCGCAGGCGTTCGCCCAACTGCTGCCCGCGGTGGCGGCGAACCGTCCGGCGGTGGTGCGGCTCTACCGCCAGCACGCGTTGCGCTATGCGCGGTCGCTGCTGGTCTTCGGGGTGGAGGATGGGCAGGACAGTGTGCGCTTCGCGGCCCACGATCCGCTGCGGCCGGGCCAGCCGGTGCAGTTGACGTATGATCGGGGGACGCGGTCGTTCACACTGTCCGACGCGGATTCCGCCAGCGGCTCGGCCGTGGGCGTGGAAGTCGTGTTGTAGCGCCAGTCCAGCGACCAGCGCTCCGCAACTTACTTCTTCTCCGTTGCTTTCTTCGCGTCGGCAGCGGCCTTCTCCACGAAGGGCTTCGCGGAGGGGGGCACGGGGTCTTTGGGCGTGGGCTTGAGGTAGGTGTCGTTGAGCTTGTCGCAGCTCCAGAGGAGGCCGCGCGTGACCATGTCGAGGTAGCGGGGGTCGCCGACGGTGGCGTTGTTGTGGCCGAGGGTGCTGCTGAAGACGCGCGTCTTGCCGTAGAGATTGCCCCAGGTGACGACGGACTCGACGTCCTTGGTGGTGCCGTCCTTCTGCTTGATGACTTGCTTGCCCTTCATCATGGGGATGGCGCTGGGGAAGATTTTGACGTTGTTGTAGAGCTCCTCGTTGATGGTGGTCCAGTTGCCGAGGGTCTTCATGGCGGGGTGGTCCTTGTTCACGATGGTGACCTCGATGGGCACCTGCGGGCCGTGGCCGGTGGACTGGAGGCCGAGCAGGTCGAACCAGAGCGCGTCCGGCGAGCCGGGCTGGACGGGCTCGCGGAACTGGCCGACGCGGTAGCTGTGCATGGCGCAATGGAGGTTCACGGCGGCGACGCCGGCCTTGTGCGCGGCGAGGATGTTGTTCACGTAGGGCAGGTCCTTCACGTCGGCGCTGCATTCATCGTGGATGATGACGTCGTAGCCCTTGGCCCAGTCGGGCTTCTCATACTTCTCGAACTTCGCCTTGGTGGAGCGGTCGGGGGAGTGGATGGTGTCCACTTCGATGTGGGCGCGCGCTTCGAGTCCCTCCTTCAAGATGACATGCTGGAGCGCATAATCGTGGCAGCAGCCGCCGGAGATGACCAGGGCGCGCAGCGGTTTGGCGGGAGCGGCGGCGTGGAGGGAGGGCAGGGCAGCAAGCAGGAGGCAGGCGAACAGATGTTTCATAGGCGGCAATTCGAGCACAATGGACGCGCCGGTGCGAAGCGGAAATTCAGCGCGCGGCACCCTGCATCAGAGAGTGTGCCCGACCGTGGCGCGCGTGCAGGTGGGGTTGCGGTCCAACCGGCGGAGCCTGTAGGTGCCCCGCGAGGGGCAGACGGGCATGCGGCTCTGGCCGAAATAAGCCTGGATTTGGGCGATGGTTGGGGTGGCTGTTGGCCCCTGTTTGTTTTCAAATCCCCACTGCTGCTTGGTCACGTCCAGCTCGCGGAGATTCTTGATGCAGCTCCGTTGCTCGGCGGTCGCCCGGGCTTTGAGGAAATTCGGCAGGGCAATCGAGGCCATGATGCCGATGACGCCGACGACGATCATTATCTCCAGCAAGGTGAAGCCCCGGCCTGCGGCGAGCTGCCGCCGGTTGGCTGGTGAGGTTCGTGCAATCAGCATGGTGTCCCAGTTGCGCAGCCCAAGGTGACTGCCCGCCTGCTTGGCTTGCCAAGCACCCGTGGATTGGTTGAAGAGTAGCAAGCTTGAGCGTTCTCTCAACTGGTTTTTCCCCAATCGGAGGGAAAATGTAGGGATGAACAGCCTGAGCAGGTCCAACGGCTTGCGACGCGGTCCAAGCATACGTCAGCCGGGCCAAGTGGTTTGCGATCGGTCGACATCGGGGTGTGCGCCGGCCTTTGCCCTTGCCAAGCCGGGGGGGCATTCCTACCGTCCCGGCATGGATTCGCAGTTGGTGCAATACGTGCCGGTCCTCTTTCTCCTTCTCGTGGCGCTCGCTATCGCTGGCGGCATCCTCGTGCTGTCCGAAATCGCCGGGCGGTTCTTCAACCGCAAGATCGCATCGCGCACGACGCAGATGAAGGACACCGCCTACGAATGCGGCATGTTGCCCATTGGCGAGGGCAGCACGCGGCTCTCGGTGAAGTTCTACCTCGTCGCGATGCTCTTCATCCTGTTCGACATCGAAGTCGTCTTCCTCTACCCGTGGGCGGTCGTCTATCGCGAAGTCCTGGCTCAAAACGCCGCGCTCATCCTCGGCTCGATGGCTTCCTTCGTCGGCATCCTCTTCATCGGCTACATCTACGCGCTGAAGAAAGGCGCGTTCGACTGGAAGAACTGAAGCGAAAGTTTGAGGTAAGAAGTATGAAGGATGAATGAAGCGCACGGGCGGTCACTTCACACCTCATAATTCATCCTTCATCATTCCTTTCCCCAATCCATGAGCATCTCCATCAAATTCGGCACCAGCGGCTGGCGCGGCCTCATCGCGCGCGACTTCACCTTCGACGGCGTCCGCCTTGCGGCCCAAGGCATCGCGGACTATCTCAACGCCGAACTAAAGAATCCCCAGTCCGCCATCGCCAAGCGCAAGCCCGTCGTGATCATCGGCCACGACACGCGTTTTCTCGGGCGCGAGTTCAGCCTCGCCGTCGCCGAGGTGCTCACGGCCAACGGCCTTACCTGCCTCCTCTGCCAGCGCGACGCGCCCACGCCCGTCATCGCGCACACCATTCGCCATCGCAAGGCCATCGGCGGCATCAACATGACTGCCAGCCACAACCCGGCGGAATATCAGGGCCTCAAGTTCTCCACCTACAACGGCGCGCCCGCCACTGCCGAGGTCACCAAGCAAGTTGAGGCGAACATCGCGAAGCGCCAGGCCGAGGGCTGGACCTTCAAGGCCGCCGTCGTCGGCACTTTCCAGTGCAAGACCATTGACCCGCAGCCGGATTATTTTAAGCAGATTCGCAAGCTCATTGACTTCGCCGCCATCAAGAAGGCGAAGCTCAAGATTGCCGTCGAGCTGATGTATGGCACCGGGCGCGGCTACCTGGACACCCTGCTCACCGAGGACGGCGGCGCGAAGGTCACGACCTTCCACAACGAGCTGAACCCGCTCTTCGGCGGTCACCACCCCGAGCCGGACGCGCACGGCATGGAGGAGGTCAGCAAGTTCGTCCTCGCGGGCAAGGCGCAGTTCGGCCTCGGCCTCGATGGCGATGCCGACCGCTTCGGCGTCGTGGACAAGAGCGGCGTCTGGCTCACGCCAAACCAGATTCTCGCGCTCGCCCTCTACCACTTGAAGAAGAACCGTGGCTGGACCGGCGCGGTCGTCCGCACCGTGCCCACGAGCCATCAGGTGGACGCCGTGGCGGAACTGCTCGGCGTGAAGCTCCACGAGACGCCCGTCGGCTTCAAATACATCGGCGCGCTCATGGAGAGCGAACCCATCATCGTCGGCGGCGAGGAGAGCGGCGGCCTCTCGGTGAAGGGCCACGTGCCCGAGAAGGACGGCGTGCTCGCCTGTCTGCTCATGGCCGAACTCGTCGCCACCGAGAAGAAATCCCTCGGCCAGATTCTCAAGACGTTGGAGAAACAGACCGGCGAGTTCCACACCACGCGAATCAACGTCAAAATCAACCCCGAGACCAAGGACGCGCTGCTCGGCAAGTTGAAGGCCGGCCTCAAGGACGTAGGCGGCATTCCGGTTGAGAAGTTCATCACCACCGACGGTTTCAAGTTCCTCCTGCCCAACCGCGAGTGGGTCGCCTTCCGCGCCAGCGGCACCGAGCCGCTCATCCGCTGCTACATCGAGGCGAAATCCGCCAAGCAGATGAAGAAGCTGGAAGCCGCGTGCCGGAAGCTGCTGGCCTGAGCCTGGGCGCCGCCTCCCTCTCTGCCTCGAACGGGGAGAGTTTTCCGCTTCAAGTATTCTCGTTGCGTCGGGGCTAGCGGGAGGTAGGCTCGCGTCCAAGTCCTTTCAGCTCAGCTCAGCCAAGCATTGTCTATGAACCTACCCAAGACTTCTCGGCGCACGGCACTTAAAGCCGGCGGCGTCGGCCTGCTCAACCTCGGGATCCCCGGCCTGGTCGTCGGCAAGGACAAGTTCGATGCCTCGGGCAAGGCCGTGGCCTCGAAGAAGTGCTGCATCTTCGTGCTTCTGTGCGGCGGGCCAAGCCACATTGACACGTGGGACTTGAAGCCGGACGCGCCGTCCGAGATTCGCGGGCCTTACAAACCCATCCGCTCCAAGGTGCCCGGCATGCAGTTGAGCGAACTGCACCCCAAGCTCTCCCAAGTCACCGATCAGTTTTGCCTGATCCGCTCGATGACGCATCCGCGCCCGATCAACAATCACTTCGACGCGATGCACAATCTGCTGTGCGGGCAGGTGGTCGAGCGCGTCCGGGAAGGTGTTCCCGACGATCTGCCCTACATTGGATCGGTGGTGGCCAAGCATCTCTCCAATGAGCGCAACCTGCTCACCAACGCGTGGCTCATCAAGTGCGTGGGCGCGCCGGTCTTCTGCGCGCCGAACATCGGCTCCGGCGGTTACCTGGGATCGAGCTACGCACCGGTGTTCATTGGCTCGGCTGACAACCATCCGGCGATGCCGAAGTTCAGGCTGCCGGAGATTTATGAGACGGGTGATCCCGCCCGGATGCAGGAACGGCGCAAGCTGCTCGACACCCTAGAGTCGAACCGCCTCGCGGAAGAGCCGCAGGCCAAGGACTGGCATGAGCTGCGTGAACTGGCCTACGACGCGATGACGCGGCCGGAAGGTCGGGAGGCGTTCGATTTGAGCCGCGAGCCACGCGCCGTCCGCGAGCGCTACGGCATGCATCCCTTGGGGCAAAACCTGCTGCTCGCGCGACGGATGGTGGAGGCTGGCGTGCGCTTCGTGACCGTGAATGGCTGGGTCGGCCCCGCGCCCGGGGAGACCGGTGGTGGCCCGCCCGCTTCCAGTTGGGACATGCACGGCGGCAACATGGGCATGGGCAATGCCTTCAGCAATGGTTCCTACGGCATGAACCACTGCCTGCCGCGCTTGGATGAATCCCTATCCGCCTTGCTGACCGACCTCAAAGAGCGGGGCATGCTCCAAGACACCATGGTCGTCGCCGTGGGCGAGTTTGGGCGCACGCCGGTCATCCTCACGCAGGGACCGCCCGGTCGCCAGCACTGGCCCCAATGCTTCTCCGCGATCGTGGCCGGCTGCGGCATTCGCGGCGGAGCGGTTTACGGCGAGTCGGACAAGACCGGAGCCGCACCGAAGAGCAATCCCGTGACGCCTCAAGATCTCCACGCCACGATCCTGCACGCGTTGGGTGTGCCGCTGAGCGACCTCGGCAAGAACACGGGCATCATCCGTCCGCCCTTCTCATCGGGCAAACCGGTCATGGGGCTGTTCGGATAATCCCGAAGTCCGAAATAGATTAGCCGCGAAGAACGCATAGCGACGCAAAGAGAAGCCTCGCGGCGGGTCAGCTTGTCCGAACGAGCAACGAGGGCTGGACGGTTGGTCCAGCCCTCGCGCTTTCCGGCACAGATGCCGGTGAGATAACTTGTGTTGGCCTACTTGCCTTGGCTCTTGGGCACCGTGACGGTCACCGTCTTGGTGCTGGCGTTGCCCGCGGCGTCCCTGGCTTCGAAGAGGATGGTGTAGATGCGGCCGTTGCCCTTGGCAGCGCGTTCCGCGCGGAGGTTCACGGTGTCCGAGCCGGTGATGACGATGTCACCGGCGGTGTCGCCGTCGCCGAGGCCGTTGTCCGGCTCGTTGCTGGTGACACTGAGGATGCGGCCGGTCACGGCGCTGACGGCCTCGTCGGCTTGGCCTGACACCTTTACGGAAACCATCTGGTGGTTCGGGGGCCAGAGCACGGCGGGCGACGCATTGAGGCTCGTGATGACCGGCGCGGTCGTGTCGCGCACGGTGACGGTGAAGCTGCCGGAGGCGGTGTTGCCCGCAGCGTCCCTAGCCGTGGCGGTCACGGTGGTAGTGCCCAGCGGGAAGGTGCTGCCGGAGGCGGGGCTGAAGGTCACGCCCACTGCGCCGGAGACAAGGTCGCTGGCCGAACCGGAGAAGGTCACGGCCGCGCCGCCGGGGCCGGTGGCCTCAATGGTGCCGGCCGACGGGAGCGAAAGCACGGGCGGCGTGGTATCGCGCACGGTGACGGTGAAACTGCCGGAGGCGGTGTTGCCGGCGGCGTCTTTGGCGCTGGCGTTCACGGTGGTGGTGCCGAGCGGGAAGGTGCTGCCCGAGGCGGGATTGAGCGTCACGACCACCGCGCCGTCGGTCTCGTCGGTGGCGGAGGCGGTGTAGTTGGCGACCGCACCAGCAGGACCGGTGGCTTCGACGGTGAGGTTGCCGGGCAGCGCAAGCACGGGCGGCGTGGTGTCGGGGAGTTCCGTGCGCAGATTGTCGAAGGAGAAGCTGGCAGTAATTACGGCGGGCTTGTCAGTCACTTGTGTGACGACCGACTCGATTTGGAAGCTCAACGTGTGGACGCCCGGGTAGCCGGAAACGTCAATTGCTTGGTCTGCATAAATGCCCGCCTGCGAGGCGGACCAGACCTCGTTCCCGTCAATCCTCACCACGAATCTGACCCAAGTGGGCGCGGCGACCGCCGAGCCGGCATCAAAGACAATGTGACGAACGCCGTTCAGATCCACCTTCTGGGAGGCACCGCGAACTGAGGTTGGCCACAGCCTCCGGAAAGCATTCGGTAGGGTGAGATTCAGGGTGCCGCCGTTGTTGTTCATGGCCATCACATTGTCGCCCACGATGTCCGTCCAGTCCTTCGGCTTGTTGGTTCCGGGGATGGTTTCCTCGAAGTCCGGGTTGAGGATGACGGTGGCCGCCGAGCTGTTGACGGTCCCGACCGTCAGCACAGCGACGGCGGTGAACAGCAGAGCGGTGCGGATTCCGCCGCGCCAGTTGATGCAGTTGAATGTTTTCTTCATGGTGGTATTTGATTCAGTGCTCCACCCGTTTCCCGGAACAGCCCGGAACCGGCCTTGGAGCGCTTCATTCCCTGCTACCGTGATCGCGCGGTTTGGTTACCTACTCTTTCGGCGGCAAAGCGCCCTGTTGCAACCGAGCTGTTTGGCATCGTCTGCAAGAGAGTCTCGCGAGAAACACCCCGACCGGCAGCGCCGCTGTCACCCAGACGGGCTAGTGGCAGTTCTCCGCGAGCGGTCCGACCTTACTTCGCCGCCGTGGCTGGCGGCAGTTCCCCCACGGGCCAGATGCGCGTGGTCTTGTCCGCGCAGCCGGCGGCAAGATGCCGGCCTGAAGGACTGAAGGACAGCGCCAGGGGCGGGCGTGTGGGGCCGATGAAATAGTCCAGCAGCGCGCCGGTGCGCAGGTCCCAGAGCTTCACGGACAAGTCGTCCGACGCGGTGGCGAGGACGGGCAGCGTGGGGTGGAAGGCCACGGCGTTGATGGGTTTGTTGTGTGCGCGGAACTGCTGCTCCAGCTTCAGCGTGGCGGTGTCGTAGATGCGCACCAGGAGGTCCGTGCCCACCACTGCGACGCGGCGGCGCGCCGGGTCCAGCGCGAGGCCATTCACGACGAAGTGGTTCGTCACCGCCGCCAGCGCCTGCTCGGTGGCGAGGTCCCACAACGTGAGAATGTCCCCGGTCAGGCTCGTGTCCCGGCTCGGCTGGGAGAGCGTCACAGCGCGAGTGTCGTCGGCACAATACCGGACGTGGGTTACCACCATGTCTTTGGGCGGGTGCAGCCGGCCCCGCAACTGGCGGTTCGCGCGATCATAAAAAAACAGGCCGCCTCGCACGTCGGCCAGCAGCGCGGCCTGTCCTTCCCGGTTCAAATCCAGCGCTGCGACCCCGGATGGCACCGTCGTCGGGCGGACGGGGGCGAGCTGGCCCACGGCATCGAACGTCAGATCGAAGCCATCCAAGTCACGGGGCGCGCGGCTGGCCACCAGCCCGCTGCGCGAGTCGCCGGACAGGGCGAAAGCAAACTGGTCGTGCGGGGCGGTCCAGAGTTGGCGAGGCGGCGCGTTCGAGTAAAGCGCATGGAGGCCGATGAAAGCTCGGTCTGTGCCAGCCAGCAGGAGGTGCTCGCCGATGAACTGTGCGTAACGCCCATCCGAGCGGGCCGGAATGATGGTGTGCTCCTGCCCCAGCGGCACGCGGTAGAATTTGAGTTCCGCCCCGCGCGTGAGCACCACGCCGGTGGGCGGATGATAGGCAAACCACCCTTCGTCGTGGCGCACGCCGAGGAATGCGACGAGTTCCGCGGCGTTGCGGTGGTTCCACACGCGCAACGAGCGCGGGGCCTGCGTGTCCGCGCGGCCTTCCTCGCAGGCTGTCAGCAGCGTTTCGCCGGGGCCGAACGCCAAGCCTTGCAGCCGCCCGACGCCGGCGTTGAAGCGCCGCATCAGCCGGCCCGTGGCGACCTCCCAGAGATGCACGTCCCCCAGATGGTCCCCGGCGGCGAGCAACTTCCCGTCCGCCGAGAAGGCCAGCGACCAGATGAAGGAACGCTCGCCCTCCGCATCCATGGTGCGCAACGTGCGCCCGTTGACCGCGTCAATCAGCCGCACGTCCTGCGCCGCGTTCATGTAGTGCGCGGCGATGAGCTTCCCCGCCGGGTCAATCGCTGTCCGGGATTGCAGCTGCGTGCTCCAAAGCGTCGCCCCGTCGGACAAACGCATCATCCGGCCGGCGGGTGCGTTGCGCTCCGCGACGAACAGCCGGTCCACGGCCGGTCCGACGAAGTGCGCGGCTATGGCCTTGCCGGCCGCCACCAACTGGTGCCGCAACTGGCCGGTGCGATAGTCGAACACCTTGTATTCCTGCCCGCCCTCCCTCATCGCCGCGACCAGGCTCGCGTCGGCGGAGACGGCCAGGCGCAGTTGCCCATTGAGGCCGGTGGGCAGCTTGCGGGTGACAGCCCGCGTGGCGGCGTCAATCACCAGCACGTTGCCTGCGCGGTCGCTGGCGATGAATTCGCCCCCCGGGCCGGGGACGGTTTGGACGTCGTCAAAAAACTCGCCCGGCTGGCTCGGGAGCACGGCCACCGCCGGCTGGAGCATCCGGTTCAAGTAGCGCCAGTCCTCGTTGCGGTGTTCCGCCGCCACCGCGTCGAGATGCCGGCGCATCTGGCCCACGTCGCGGTCGCGCATCGCCGCGTCCGCTAGGGCGATGCGGGATTCGCCCAGCGCTCTGCGCGCGTTGGCCGCCTCGGCGTGGGCACGTGTCTCCTCCCGCCGCGCCATGTCCGCCGACTCAATGGCTGCCTTGGCGCTCAACTTCGCCTTGCGCTCGCTGGCCAGGACTTGGGCGACGAACCCCACGGTCACCAGCAGCAGCACAGCCAGCAGCCCGCTGACTACGCGGTGCCGCAACACCAGCAAACGGAGGTGCCCGAACAAATTGAGTTGCTCGACCGACGTGGCAAACCCGCCGCGATAGGCCTCGATGTCCGCCAGCAGCTCCGTGACGGTCTGGTAGCGTTCGCCCGTCTGGAGCGCCATCGCCCGCATCGTCACGGCGGAAAGCGCCTCGGGGACGCAGCCCTGCGGGCAGTGCGGCAGCCCCCGGGTCTTCTGCAAATGCGCCGAGGAATCGTCGAGCGAGGGGGTGCCCTCGGGCGCTTGCTCCCGATTCTGATTGTAAAGCGTGGGCGGTGCGATGTTGCCGCTGCGCACCTTGGCCAGCACTTCCTCGACACTGCCGCCGCGCACCGGCGGGCGCAGGGTGAGCAGGGCGTAGAGAATCGCGCCCAGAGAGAAAATATCCGTGCGCGGATCCAGCTCCATGATGCGCCCAGACGCCTGCTCTGGCGACATGAATTGCGGCGTGCCCATCACCGCGCCGTCCAACGTCAGGCCAGTCGCGAGGTCTTGCAGACTGCGGTCACTCAACTCGTGGATGTCCTCGCCCCCGACCTCAGGCTCTCCTGCCAGCTTCGCCAGCCCCCAATCCATGACCAGCACCTCGCCGAACTCGCCCACCATGATGTTTTCTGGCTTCAGGTCGCGGTGGATGACCCCACGGGAATGCGCAAAGGCCACGGCTTGGCCAACTTTTTGAAAAATGCCCAGCAGCTCGCTCAACGGGTAGCGCTTCACGGTGCGCAGGCCGCCTTTGCGCAACTGGTTGATGATCGCCTGTAACGTCTCACCCCGCACCAGTTTCATGGTGTAGAATGGTTGCCCCTCGGCATCGCGGCCCATCGCATGAATGGGCACGATGTTGGGATGCTCCAGTCGCGCCAGCACGCGCGCCTCGCGGTCGAACCGTTCGCGCGCATGGCCGGGCGCGGTGCGGTGCATGACCTTCATCGCCACCGTGCGGTGCAGCGTCAGGTCGCGCGCCTCCATCACCGTGCCCATGCCGCCCTTGGCGAGTTGCCGCAGCACCTCGTAGTCGTCGGCGTCGGACGATGTCTGAACGGGAGCCGGGGCGTGGTCTAGCAACTGCGCCATCAGGCAGCGCGAACACAAACCGAGCGGGGATCCCGGTTCAGGCAATTTGCCACAGTTGCGGCAAGTGGATTGCAGGGCAAGTGTCATGCGAACGCCCGCTGCTACCGCGAAACTGCTCCGGGGTTACCGGAATTCTCAACGAAACTTGCTCGCCGCGATGGCTAAGTTTCCAGAGTGCGGAACAAGTGCTGAATCTCGGCCTCGACCTCGTCCGCTCCACCGACCAGCGCCGCGATCTCCTGCCGATACAACTCGCGGTAACGCGCCCGCAGCCGGTGCATCGCCGTCTTCACCGCGCCCTCGGACAGGCCGAGCTTGGCGGCGCTCTCCGCGTAAGAGGTGCTTTCATCCGGCTCGACGAGGTGCGGGCACAGCACCTCGAAGCGCTCCTGCTGGCCGGCGGCAACAAATTCATCGCGCAGCCGCAGCAGCACGCGCTGGAGGAGCGCCTTGGCCCACTCGCGCTCGAACAGCCGGTCCGGCGCGCAGTCGTGACTCGGCTCGTGCAGGTAACGGCCCTCGGCGTCTTGGAAGTCGAGCGAGAGATGAGTCGCTCCCCCGCCTCGCTTCTGGCGGATGGATTTCTCGTGCTCCTTCGCCAAGAAGTTCTTAAGCGACGTGAGCAGGAACGTGCGGAACTTGCCGCGCTCCTGGTCGGCGACCTTGAGAATCTTTTTCTCCAGCACCCGCGCGAAGAACTCCTGCGTCAGATCGCGCGCCTCGTCCGCCGGCCGGCCCGTGCGGCGCACGTAGGCGTAGAGGGGAAACCAGTAAGTCTGGCAGAGCTGCTCCAGCGCCTTGGTCGAGCCGTCGGCCTGGCTGTCGGCGGCGTCCATCACCACCGTCCAGTGTGTCGTGGCGAACACGCCCGCCACGCGGGTTTGTCCGGCCTGCGTTTCCAGTTCGTCGGTCATTGAAATCGTGGCTGCCAGGAGGCGCTTCAAACTTCCAGCGAAACATTAGCGCCCTCAATTGATCCCGTTCGTTTTCTTGTAGAGCTTCACAAAGTCGCTTGCGAAATCCTTTGCGGTGCTTTCGACCTTCCAAGGACGGTAGCGAAAAGTGGTGATCATCCGCTTTTCACGAGCGGTGAGGAGATAGACGTCCCCGCGATTGGATTTCTGACCCTCGACGCCGTGCAATGAGAGCAGGATCGTGTCCGAAGTAATGCTTCGCTCGTCAACGAGCTGAAGCTCCGGTAGCTTGGCCTTGATGTATTCAACGATGATCTTCCGCAGTCCCGCCTCCTGACCGGCCGCGATCACGTAATACTTTTTCAGCCCCAGCAGCTCGGATTCTTGCCCGTAGACCTCGCGTCGCTCCACTTTCGGTGGCGGAGTCGTTTGCGGAGCCTGCTTGGAAGTGGCTTCGGGCCGGGCCGGTGTTGGTTTAAGGTCGGGCTTCAACTCAATGGCTCTCGCCATGTCCGCTTCGGCAAACGAGGCCTGGCCCATCGCTTTCCAAATGCCGGCGCGGATTTGATACGCCCGATAATTCTTCGCGTCCTTGGCGATGGCCGCAGTGAGGTCCTCAAGCCCTCCATTCTGATCCCCCCTTCGGAACTTAAGATCGCCTCGCGCGGTCAGGAAAACTGAGCTGTCCGGGTTGATCTCCACTGCTTTCTCACTGTCCTTTAGTGCTGCCTCCAAGTCCTGCTTTCGGGCAAATATGGAGGCGCGGAGCAAGTATGCCGACGCATTGCGTGGGTTGGCCTCGATGGCTTTATTTGCGGATTCCAACGCCTGAGTTAGATCGCTTTGGTCGAGTGCGAGCCTCGATTTGTCTAAGAGCTCTTTGGAAAGCTTCAGGTCGGCGGCCTTGGTCTCAAGGCTGATTTGCTGTAGTAGGGTGATGCAGAGGACGAAGGCAATGAATCGTGAAGTTTTCATGGCATGGCTTGGCTGCTTTCACTTCTTTTATGCCGCATGGACAAAGGCACTGCCAGTAACATTTTTTGGCTATCCGATGCTCTCTACAATTTCGGCAGCAACGGCAGCAGCACGGCCTCCAGTCGCTCCACGATCCTGCCGTAGCCTTGGTCGTTGGGGTGTATCTGGTCTGCCATGAGGCGGGGGTCGAAGAGGATGCCGTCCAGGATGTTGGGCACCAGCAGCACGCGCTTTGTCTTGGCAAGCTGTTCAAATCGCTTCGCGTTCTTGTCCGTGAGGCCAACGCTGCGCACGCCCAGCAACACCACGAACGCGCCGGTCTGGTGACAGCGGTCAATCATCGCGGCGAGGTTGGCGAAGGTCTGTTCTGCCGGCACGCTGCGCAGGCCGTCGTTGCCGCCCAGGCAGAGCAGCACCACACGGGGGGCGGGTTGCAGGGCTTGTTCAAGGCGCGCGAGGCCGTCAGCCGTGGTGTTGCCGGAGACACCGAGGTTG
>Ga0255094_1000872_pt1 | contig 14533 bp, 9 predicted proteins | sample Colum_Law_RepB_8_2_FD_188434 | JGI IMG/M metagenome (GOLD analysis project Ga0255094, IMG submission 188434) | Freshwater microbial communities from Columbia River, Oregon, United States - Colum_Law_RepB_8d | ecosystem: Environmental > Aquatic > Freshwater > River | place: USA: Oregon | collected...
GTACTTGCTTTAACAGGTAGTAATGGAAAAACTACTAATAAGGAATTAATTCGTGAAGTACTTCAAAAAAAATATAAGGTATTGGCTACTTCGGGTAATTTAAATAATCACATTGGTGTTCCTTTAACGCTTTTAGAAATAAGACCTGAACATGAATTTGCCATAATTGAAATGGGTGCGAATCATCAGGGTGAAATTGCACAGCTTTCTAGCATGGCGGCTCCTGATTATGGCATTATTACTAATATTGGAAAGGCACATCTTGAGGGTTTCGGTGGAATTGAAGGGGTTTTAAAGGGAAAAACAGAATTGTACAGGTTTTTAAAAACCAAAAACGCAGTGGTATTTGTAAATGCCGATGATGCGCAGTTGATGCAGCACAGTGTGGATTTAAAACGTATAACCTATGGTGTTTCAAAATCGGCCCATATTCAAATGTCGGCTGTAGTATCTCATCAGACGGAATGCAGTATTAGCCTGATACAACCGGAACAAGTAATTTTAATTTCAAATTTAATAGGATCTTACAATGCCTATAATTTGCTTGCAGCGGCATCTGTTGGAATTTATTTTGATGTGCCTATTCAGCAGATTGCAGCTGCTTTGGCATCGTACAAGCCTGAGCTTAACCGTTCGCAGCAATTTATAACTGCTTATAACACTTTGATTTTAGATGCATATAATGCAAATCCAAGTAGCATGCAGGCAGCCTTAAATCATATTTTTAATACCTATGAGGGTAAACATTTGATTTTAATTTTAGGCGATATGTACGAGCTGGGAAAGGAAAGTCATACAGAACATCAAAACTTGGTTAATCAACTTTTAAGCCATCATTGCCATGCCGTTTACCTGATTGGTTCAAATTTTAATAAAACCACAAACCATACATTTAACACCTTTGAAACTTTAAATGCATTTGAAGATTATCTTAATCGGCATCCAATTCGAGGTAAAGTAATTCTGTTAAAAGGCTCCAGAGCCATGCAATTAGAACGCTTAAAACCCTTACTTTAGTTGTTTGTGATGAAGCATTTGACAACAGGGCTGTTACGCTGGATTATATTAGCCATGATTTTAGCCCTTGTAACTGGGCAATTGCTGCATGTGGTACTTCCAAAATATTATTCGGGTGCGGCTTTAAAGGCGGCTTATACAGTATATGCAGAGGGCTTTACTGTATTAAGTCAGGTTTTTTTACATCTTATTAAGATGATTATTGCACCCCTGGTATTTTCAATTTTAGTTGTAGGTGTGGGTAAAATAGAGGATGTGTATACGGTAGGACGATTGGGGTTAAAAACCCTGGTATATTTTGTTTTGGCAACACTTGTAGCTTTGCTTTTAGGACTGATACTGGTAAATGTGTTTAAGCCCGGTACGGTAATGCAATTGCCACTTCCTGAGGGTGCTGCACAAATTGCTCCCCAACAGCATTCAATGTTACATTTTGTAGAACATGTTATTCCGGAGAGTATTTTTAAATCCCTTGCCGGAAATGAGATTTTACCCATTGTGGTATTTTCGTTGCTTTTGGGAATAGCAATTGCAACAAGCAAATCAAAAGGCTTGGTATTACTAAAAGGCATTGACGCACTGAGTGCGGTAATGTTTAAATTAACACACATGGTTATGAAACTTGCTCCCATTGGTGTATTTGGGGCTTTAAGTGCTGTGGTTACAGTAAAGGGCTTAGGTGTTTTATATGGTTATTTGTACCTCATCTCTTGTTTTTTTGGAGGCTTGTTGTTTTTTGCATTTGTAATTTTAGCATTGGTTTGCAGGGCTTTTAAAATACAATTTTGGGCTTTAATGCGTGATATTCGCGAGCCGGTGTTGCTGGCCTTTAGTACCTCAAGCAGTGAAAGTGCTATGCCTAAAACCATTGAAGCGCTTGAAAAACATGGCATAAGTAACCGGATAGTAAGTTTTGTATTACCGCTGGGATATTCTTTTAACCTCGACGGCAGTATTATGTATATGACCTTTGCAACTGTTTTTATAGCTCAAAGTTATGGCATTGTGCTGAGCATGCCCGACCAGCTACAAATGATGTTGATATTAATGGTTACCAGTAAAGGTATGGCCGGAGTTCCGCGTGCATCTTTGGTAGTTATAGCTGGCATGTTAAGTTATTTTAATATTCCAACCGAAGGCCTATTATTACTTTTAGCCGTTGATCAGTTTTTAGACATGGGGCGTAGTGCTACCAATGTTATTGGAAATGCCGTAGCCAGTGCTGTAATTGCCCGTCTTGAAGGCGAAAAAGGCTTTTAAAAACGAATGTAAAATAGTGTACCTTTGTTGCACTAAATTATAAAACAGTGGATAAAAAATCCTTACTCGGACTGGGTTTAATTGCATTAATAATGGGGGTATGGTTATACTTTTCTGGACCCAGCAACGCACAAATTGAACAGGCAAAAAAACAACGCGATTCTGTAGCACGCGCTGAAGCCCTTGCATTTGAAAAGGCGCGCGCATTACAACAAAAAAAGTCGCCTCAACAGCCCGGCGATTTGGCTATTATAAAAGTTTCGGATAGTGTGCTTATGCAACGCGAACGTGATCAGTATTTAGATTTTTATACGGCTCGAAACGGACAAGCTCAAACATGTGTTTTGGAGAATAAGAATGTTAAAATTTATGTAAATACCTTAGGCGGATCAATTCAGCAGGTTGAATTGAAAGGGTATCATAGACCTAATTCTGTAAAACCGCTTCAGCTTTTTATTGCAGATTCCAGTAAAATGAATTTACAATGGAGTGCATACAACAGCACGCGTATGTTTGCCAGCTCTGAATTTTATTTTAAAATTATTGAACAGAGATCAAACACGCTACGATTGCGCCTTGAAACATCAAAACCCGGTTCTTATATGGAATTGGAATATAAGCTGCCTAAAGATGGATTTACATTGGAAAGTAAATGGCTTTTTACCGGCATGCAAAATATTTTTTCAACCACAGAAGATCAATTGCAGTGGCAATGGTCGGTATTGTATCCCAGCCAAGAGCAGCATAAATCAAAAGAAAAAGAAGTAGCTACCATTTATTATAAAAATACAGTAGAAGACCCCGATAACATTAATCCCATGGCTTCGGAGCGTTTGGAAATTCAAGAAGCAGACATTCAGTGGGTGTCATTTAAACAGCAATTTTTTAATGCAACGGTATGGTCGCCAGTGGGATTTGTAAAATCGGGTAGTGCGGTAGAATTACAGCAAAGACCAGATTCACATGCGGCAATTGCCCGTGCAGCTACAGAATTGGGAATACCCTACAAACATCTTGCACAGGAACAATTTACATATAATTTTTATTTTGGCCCCAATCATTACCCCACGCTGCAAGCGTTTAATATGCAGTTGGAAAAAATTATACCAACCGGATGGAGTATTTTCAGTTACATTAATAAATGGCTGGTTATTCCATTATTTAATGCATTAGATACTATGAATATGGGTATTGTGATTTTAATATTAACCCTCATAGTTAAAATCTTATTATTTCCAATAGCCTATAAAACGTATATGAGTGGCGCTAAAATGCGCGTTTTAAAACCGGAAACCGATCAGTTAAATGCTAAGTTTGGCGCCTCTGCTGATCCGCTTAAAAAACAACAAGAACAAATGGCGTTATACCGAAAAGCCGGTGTAAATCCATTGTCAGGCTGTATTCCACTATTATTGCAATTTCCGATTTTAATTGCATTATTTAATTTTGTTCCTGCTGCTATTGAATTACGTCAAAAAGCGTTTTTATGGGCCGATGATTTAAGTACGTACGACAGCATTTGGACTTTTGGAGCATTGCCCATAATTAATTGGGCTTATGGCGATCACATCAGTTTATTTGCTGCGTTAATGTTTGTTAGTACCATCGTTTATACCTACATGAACAGTAGCATGATGCCTCAGCAAAACAATCAAATGCCCGGTATGAAATTTATGATGTATTTTATGCCGGTTATATTTTTAGCCGTTATGAATAAGTATGCTGCTGGTTTAAGTTGGTATTATTTTTTAGCTAACATGTTTACGTTTGGCCAAAATTATATTATCAAATGGTTTGTAAGTGATGCAAAAATCAGAGCACAACTTGAAGATAATATGAAAAAACCGGTAAAGGTTTCGGGCTTTCAAAAACGATTAGAAGAAATGGCCAAACAACGTCAGCAGTTACGTAAATAAATATTTTTATATTTGGCTTATGAAATCAGCAGGGTATACAATTTGGACACTCACGTTGATTTTAATTTTACTCGTTCCCAAGCAAACGGTGCACCACTGGTTTGTTCATCACCATGATGTTAATACTACACAAACCGATCGCCCCGCCACTACAAAGTGTGCATTAGATGATTTAATTGTTCATCAGCAAACAACTTTTTTTGAACCTTCTTTTATTCAATTATGGATACCTCAGCAATGGTATAAGTGTTTACCAAATGCTTCGGAGGCATTGGCATCAGTAGCATTTTTATATATTTCCGGGCGTGCTCCACCTACTTTAAGCTGATTTTTTTTTACAGTTTAAATCTAATCAATTTTATGCTTTTACGTTTAAGCCTTATTTTGGCCATAATTATTTTTATATATACAAAGCCCTCGGCGCAAAACTGCAATTTGAGCTATACCCTTGCGTTGTCAGAACACGATGAAATAGCCGATGCATCGTATGCGCAATTAAAAGATGTTTTAAGCGGTAACGTTTATACATGTGATGCCCAAGGGTACATTGTGCTACAAGCATTATGCCCGGGAACGTATACATTTTTGCTGCATCATTATGCATGTAGAGATACTGTTTTTATGGTTCATCTTACAATGTCGAAAGTTCAAACCCTGCAACTTTCACATTATTTACATATGTTACATGATGTGCATGTAACCGCAAATCGTACTGAACATAACACCCTGCTGTTTACACACACCCTTAGTGCCAGTGATGTATACAGGCACCAAGCTTCTGGTATTGCAGCAGTTTTGGCACAAGCCCCAGGTATATCAGAGGTAAAAAATGGTCCTGGAATTTCAAAAGTAATGATACATGGCATGCAGGGGTATCGTGTGTTAATGTTACAGGAAGGCATGCGTTTTGAGTCTCAGGCATGGGGAAACGATCATGCACCGGAAATGGATGCGTTTTTAATGACGCAAATTGAAGTTGTTAAAGGTGCAGCATCAGTGCGGTATGGATCGGATGCTATTGGGGGAGTCGTTTTATTGCGAAGTCCGCAGTTACCCGATACCGGACAAATTCACGGATCTGCACAATTGCAGTATATTGGTAATGGGCGTATGCCTGCCGGTGCCATGCAGATACAGGGTCATGCAGATGCCAAAGGTCACATAGCGTGGCGGTTACATACTTCAGGTAAATACGGTGGTACGGTATCAGCGCCTCTGTATGCAATTTCAAATACCGGACAACATGAGGGTAATATGGCATTACAATCGGCATATCACAATACCCGCTGGGGTACTGAAATTTTTGTAAGCCGTTATAACAGTGCCTTGGGGTTATTTTCGGGATCGCATTTAGCTACAATGGCAGATTTAAAAGCCGCCATTGCGTCATCTGTACCCCTACAACCATCAAATGCTTTTTCATATCAGTTTGAGGCTCCGAGTCAAGATGTACAGCATGATTTTATTAAAAATGCATGGCACTGGCATATAAATGATACCTGGCAATTGAATACATCTTTGGCTTTACAAAATAACTTACGTGCAGAGTTTGATTCACACACTCGCAGTTCAGCACTTAAACCAGCAGCAAGCTATCGTTTACAGGGGTATCAGCATGAAGTGGTTATAGAGCATCAGCAATGGCATGGTGTAAAAGGTCAAATGGGTATACAATATGCGGCACAGCAAAACAATGCTTGGGGATCAAGTTATATGCCTAATTATATTCAGCATAATGGGGGGCTGTTTGCCCTAGAACGTATGCTTGTATTTAAAACGGCATACGGACCGGCATTATTAGAAATTGGTTCACGCCTCGATTACAGAACACTTCAAACTTTTTTTTATAAATCAAATAGCTTACAAGAGCCGTTTCACACCTTTTTACAAAATACAGCACAAATAGGTTTGCAAATTCCCACTCGACTGAACGGCAGACTTTTATGTTATATCGGTTCGGCCTGGCGTCCACCCAGCGCATTAGAATTGTATGCCAATGGTTTACACCATGGTGTTGGGGCTTATGAAATAGGAAACAGTGTTTTAAATTCTGAAAAGGTTATTAATTTTCAAATACACTGGACTGCAGAAACAGACCGGTTTCATTGGGAATCTCAGATGTATTATAACGGTTTTTTGAATTATATATATTTATATCCTTCGCAAAAGTTTGCATTAACTCTTCGGGGCGCATATCCCATTTTTGAATATGCACAAACCCAGGCTGCTATATACGGAATAGATGTTTTGCAGCGATTTAAAATACATCGCACAATTTTAAATACAACGCAAATTACTTTTGTTCGTGGACAAGATATTCGTAAACACGAACCATTAATTTATATGCCTGCAGATTGTATAAAGTCTGATATTCAATGGCTCAAAGCATATTCGCATGCAAGCGTATTAATGGCATGTGGTGCCCAGTGGGTGAACCGACAGTGGCGATTGCCTGCTACTGGAGATTTTGCTCCAGCGCCTCAAGCATATACAATCTGTTATGTTAACACGGAATATACGTTCTCCTGGGCATCAAAACGTTTGAGCTGTGGCATGCAAATTCAAAATCTATTTAATAAAACGTACAGATCGTATTTAGACCGTTTTAGATATTTTACCGATGCCTTAGGAAGATCTGTAAATATGCAATTACGACTGCACTTTTAACAATAATAAATTATCATAAGAATTAACAAATCCATCAACTATGAAAACAAAACCATTAACCACCATGAAATTTTCTGTTTTGCATTTTTTTTCGTGTAGTTTTTTACTGGTAATAATTTTAGGAAGTTCTTGTAAAAAAGAAGACCCTAAACCTAATCCACCAATTAATGATGAAGAATATATTACCTCATGCCATTTGGTTTTAACTGATTCAGCCCGTGGAATTTCTAAAACCTATACCTATACGGATCCGGATGGGATAGGCGGTAAAGTGCCTTATTATGGCGGCATTCAGCAATCCGATTCGGTGCTTGTGCTATCAGAAGAATCAACGTACCATTTGAATTTAATTTTATTAAATCAATTACAAGTACCGGTTGATACAATTTCAAAAGAAGTAACTAGTGAAGGAGATGCGCATATGGTATTTTTTAATCCTGAAGCGTCCCAATGGATTGCTACTCATCCGCATGTCTTATCACTGCAATCCATCCCGCTTTGGATACGCTATAACGATTACGATAATTCCGCATCCAAATTACCGATAGGATTACGCACAACATGGTATACCAAATCTAAAACATCAGGAACGGGGGCCATAAAAATTGTTTTAAAACATCAGCCTGGTGTTAAAAACGGCTTGTATGCGCCGGGTGAAACCGATTTGGAAGTTGTATTCAAATGTGTAATACTTTAATTTTATAGACATGAAATATTTTTTTTATTTACTGTTAAGCCTTACGCTGCATCTTGGATTTTCACAACAGTTTAAGTGGGTTAAAGGCGCCTCTCAAAATGGCACAATAACAGGCGTTTATGGAACACAGGCCATTCCCAGTAATTCAAATCAGCCTGGAAATAGACATGGAAGTGCCAATTGGCATGATGCACAAGGCCGTTTATGGATGTTTGGCGGCGAGGGTATTTCTTCACAACCCGTTTTATCATGGTTAAATGATTTATGGCGTTTTGATCCCCAATCGCAGCAATGGGTTTGGCTTCAAGGCTCAAATGCCCCGGATGCCCCGGGTATCTATGGACCGCAAACCATTGCTACGGCAAGTGCTATGCCGGGTGCCCGTGAGTTTATGATGTCGTGGATTGATTTGCAAGGTAATTTTTGGATGTTTGGCGGAGACGGATTTGGCAATTCAAATACTTTTGGCCGTTTAAACGATTTATGGCGATTTAATCCTCAGACGCTTCAGTGGACTTGGATGAAAGGACTGCAAAGCACAGATAATTTTGGAATTTATGGTACACAAGGTATAGCTTCTTCATCTGTTATGCCTGGTTCGCGTTACGGATCGGCAACCTGGGTAGATGCACAAGGTAATTTATGGCTTTATGGTGGCAAAGGGTATGCTGCCTCTGGAGGTGATGGTAATCTTTCAGATTTATGGATGTATAATATACAAACCAATCAATGGACCTGGGTAAAAGGTTCTAATCAAATAAATCAAAATGCCGTATATGGTTCGCTAGGAATTTCAAGTAATTCCGTGATGCCCGGCGCACTGCATTTTCCCGGATACTGGGTGCATAACAACGAATTGTTTTTATATGGCGGATCAGGTTTGGGCGCTGCATCTCAAGGGTATTTAGGGGATCTTTGGAAATACAATAGTTTAACCAACCAATGGGTTTGGATGAAAGGTTCGGGGTTGGTTAATCAGCCTGGAAATTACGGAATTTTGGGTGTGAGTTCACCATCTGTATTGCCCGGAGGACGATACAGTGCGGTTTGTTGGAAAACCAATACCAGTAAGGTTTATCTTTTTGGTGGTTATGGTTTTTCTGGCGGTCCGGTAGGTGCGCTTAATGATTTTTATGTTTATGACATTGTAACCAATCAGTTTACCTGGCTTAAAGGCTCAACAGGTATATACACCAATGGTACATATGGCACACTTGGCCAAACTGCTGTTACAAATATGCCGGGATCACGTCGGTATAATACGTATTGGACTTTGCCAAATGGTGCTTGCTGGCTATTTGGTGGTTTGGGTAGCGATGCAGCTTCTCCAAGTCCCGACAATATGCAGGATTTATGGACCTATGCTATACCCTGTAATCCAGACAGTATAACGGTTTCGCCTAATGTTACGGCTTGCCCTAATACCACTTTTGTATTAACCGCGCATGCGTATTATCCTGGTTCGGTGAGCTGGTATGCCAGTGCACAAGGTACAACGGCTATTGGTAATGGTTCGGTGTTATCGCTGGCGTATCCTGCATCAGGGTCGTACTCCGTTTTTGCTTCACAAAATTCTTGTACGTTAAATCCGCGTACTGCAGTTACTCTTAGTGTACATGCTTTGCCCAGCGTTACGGTTATGGGAAGTTCAAGTCTTTGTGCCGGACAAAACCTGTGGTTACAAGCCACGCCTTTAAATTCGGTAATTGTTAATACCTATTCTTGGTCTACATCCCAATGGGGACCGGTTATTAATTTTACTCCCCTTGCCACTGGAGCAATTCAGGTAACCGTAAGCAGTGCACAAAATTGTACCCAAACAGCTGCTATACAAATTACAGTAGTGCCTTTACCTACCTTAGCGCTTACTGCACCTACTTTGCTGTGTTCAGGTCAAACTTTAGTGTTTAACGCCTCCGGGGCAACTTCGTATTCTTGGAATATGCAGCCGGGAACATCAACCTGGTCTGTAGTTCCTACTGGAAGCGTGCTTCAGCTAACCTTAAGTGGTGTTTCTTCGCAAAACTGTAGTAGTAATTTGGTGCAAACCTTTAGCCTGGCACCCACACCGACACTAAACGTACAAATTTTAAATGCTTTGGGATTAAATGCATTATGCGCAGGTGTTACGCATACCTTAACGGCAAGCGGTGCCAGTCAATATACATGGAATGGCAGTGTTTTAGCATCTTCATTAATTACCACACCGGCTGCAGGGTCGGTTATTTCATTACAAGCCCAGTATGCTTCGGGTGTATGCACCGCACATTGGACGGTAGAAGCGGTACCTTGCATTTCGGGTATTGAAAGTGTTTTACTTTCAACAGTCCGGATATTTCCAAATCCAACTTCCAGATTTTTGTATGTTCAAAATGCTAATGAAGTGCATAAAATAGATATACGTGATGTGAGCGGCCGTCTTTGTTATACTATTTTAAAATCTTTTTCGCAACCTTTAATACTGCCTGAATTGGCACAAGGATTATATTATTTGGAATTATACGCGCAAGACATTTTGGAACCTAAGGTGTTAAAGCTTTGGATTAAGCCCGATTAATTAACACAGGTGCATTAACCAGTATTTTAAAATTGCTTTTATTACGAAACCGTATTTAGGTAATTGTATTCTGTTTAAAGAGCCAGCGTATGTGAGAGGGAATCGTTTATATGATAATACGGTGTTTAAAATTTATTTAAAATACTATATTTTATAGTAATATTAAACTATACTTTGTAGTATACTTGCAGGGTATAATAATTAAAGTATATGAGTAAAATAGCATCAAACATTCGTTTTTTACGACAACTTAAGGGGCTTTCACAAGAGCAATTGGCCGAAGAACTTCGCGTAACACGTTCTCGCATTGGCGGGTATGAAGAAGGGCGTAACGAACCCCCAATTGATTTACTGATACGACTTTCAGAGTTTTTTCATGTAGCTATTGATGCACTCGTGCGCGGGGATTTAAAACGTACCAATCTGGACGGCTTAATGAAGTTGGGCAAAAACCGGATTTTGTTTCCTATACTCATTGATAACGAGGGCAACGATATGGTGGAGCTTATACCCTTAAAGGCTTCTGCAGGTTATTTACGGGGTTATGCCGATCCTGAATACATAGAGCGTTTGCCGCAAATGAAATTACCTTTTTTACCGGTAGGCAAGCATCGGGCTTTCCCCATTCGTGGCGATAGTATGCCGCCCATTAAAGAAGGTTCTTTTGTAATTGCCAAGTATTTAGAACGCTTTGAAGATGTGAAGTTAGGAAGCACCTATATTGTAGTTACTAAAGATGACGGACTTTCGTATAAGCGCATTATGCAGTTTCATAAAAAAGAATCTGCTTTTGAACTTCATTCAGATAATAAACAGTATGCACCTTATAAAGTAAAAAGCACTGAGGTTCTTGAACTATGGGAGTATACCTGTTGTATAAATATGAATCAGTATGAGCACGATGAACTTAACCTGGACAGTATAATGAATATGCTACGCGGTTTAAAAGTTGAAATAGCCGGAATTAAAAAAACCGGAAAGGCCTGAGGTATTACAGAAAAACAGTTTATGAAATAAGTTTAATGTTTTTTTTTAAAACCATATAATGTTAAAATAATATCCAGTAAAGGGTGCATGTTGATGAAATAAACCCTGATGTTTTAATTTTTAAAATCAAACAACAATCGAAATCTTTAACATCTGCTTTTAAAAAAAGAGTTATTAGTTTTGTACAATTCCTTTGGGGTTATTTAGTGTTTGGTTTTCGTAGACCTTTTAAATGAGAATAAAAAAACCTCTTCAATATGAAGAGGTTGAGTCGGGGTGGCAAGATTCGAACTTGCGACCTCCTGGTCCCAAACCAGGCGCGATAACCGGGCTACGCTACACCCCGATACTCATTTAAGGTTGGCAAATATACAACATTTATGCTTTTCAAACAGTCATATTGTTGTATCTTTACAGATTAAATTGCAAAAGCAGCAGGAAAATATTTGGATACTGGATTTTGGTTCCCAGTATACCCAATTGATAGCCCGCAGATTACGCGAGCTTAAAGTATATTGTGAAATACATCCCTACACCAAAATACCTAAAAATCGTGAAGGTTTAAAAGGAATAATTTTATCCGGAAGTCCTTTTAGCGTAAGAGCAGAAAATCCGCCAAAACCCGATTTAGAGGGTCTTAAGGGACATTATCCCATTTTGGGAATATGTTATGGGGCACAATATTTATCTCATTTTTATGGAGGGGAGGTAGGAAGATCAGAACATCGCGAGTATGGTAGAGCGCAATTACAAATTATAGACGCTTCGTGTAAATTATTTGAGGGCGTATCAAAGGCCACGCAAGTTTGGATGAGTCATGGAGATTCTATTTTAAAATTACCTGAATCGTATATAATAACAGCGTGTACGGCTGATATTCCTATAGCGGCCTACCGTGTAAAAGGAGAGTCTACATTTGCCATACAGTTTCATCCTGAGGTATATCACAGTACAGAAGGTAAAACCATGCTTTCTAATTTTGTGTTTCAAATTTGTGGATGTTCAGGCTTATGGACTCCAGATGCATTTATAGAAACCACAATACAGGACCTACGCAATAAAATTGGTACCGAACAAGTTATTTTAGGATTAAGTGGAGGGGTAGATAGTAGTGTGGCTGCGGTATTATTACACCGTGCAATTGGGCATCAACTTACCGGAATATTTGTAGATAATGGACTGTTACGTAAAGATGAATTTTCTCAAGTATTACAATCGTATCGGCACATGGGTTTAAATGTTCGCGGAATAGATGCCCGTGATAAATTTTATAAAGCCTTAGAGGGGATAGCAGACCCCGAACAAAAGCGAAAAATTATTGGTAAAGTTTTTATAGATGTATTTGACGCGCAATCGCGTGAACTAAGTGGGGCACAGTGGCTGGCGCAGGGTACTATTTATCCGGACGTAATTGAAAGCGTTAGTGTAAAAGGTCCTTCGGCAACTATAAAATCGCATCATAACGTTGGGGGATTGCCAGAATACATGAAGTTAAAAATTGTGGAGCCGTTACGAAATTTATTTAAAGATGAAGTACGGCAAGTAGGCAAAGCCTTAGCGTTGGATGAACGGATTCTTAACAGGCATCCTTTTCCCGGACCTGGTTTGGGAATTCGTATTTTGGGTGCTATTACGCCAGAAAAAGTGCAATTATTGCAGGAGGCGGATTGTATTTTTATTTCAGAATTACAACAATCGGGCTGGTATGATAAAGTTTGGCAGGCCGGTGCTATTTTGCTGCCTGTGCAAAGCGTAGGCGTAATGGGCGATGAACGAACCTATGAACAAGTTTTGGCATTACGGGCCGTAACCAGTACCGATGGAATGACCGCAGACTGGAGTCATATTCCCTATGAACTTTTGGCTAAAATAAGCAATTCAATTATTAATCGTGTGCGTGGTATAAACCGTGTGGTGTACGATATTAGCTCCAAACCACCCGCTACTATTGAATGGGAATAGTATGCAGTTTTACTTGAGAACATTTTATTTTACACTATTTTTTGCGATATATTGTTTTGTAAATATAGAACTCCTTGCTCAAGTAAATTTTGGAAAAAAAGTTTTATACAAAGGGGATTCATGTTGGATGCATACCGTTGAAAAAGGTCAAACCTGGTATGGCATAGCTAAACTGTATACTACATCAATAGCAAAAATCCGCACATTTAATTTAAACCAAGATTCAATATTGAAAATAGGACAACAATTATACATTCCTATAAATGTTTTTAAAAGCTCTGGAAAAGATTCATTGCGTATTAATTCGCAACAAGATTTAACTAAATTAATACAAACAACCTATACGCTTAATCCTAATAAACCATTACGAATTACGGTATTTCTTCCGTTTTCATTTAATGAAACAAAACAGTTGAAAGCGCGTGAAGTATTACTACAAAAGAAAAAAATACCAAAACTTACAGATAATATGACGGCATACTACAGGGGTCTAAATGCCGGATTTGCCAAAGCTAAATTACCAGTTAATTTTTCAGTGTACGATGCTGCTGAAAATGACACGCTTTTAATTCATAACTGGGCTTCAAAGCAGGGATTTGAAAGCACGGACTTAATTATTGGACCTGTTTTTTCAAGGCCGTTTAAAGCATTGCTTAATGCTCGTAATGGATGGAATGTTCCAGTAGTATATCCGTTTGTTCAAAGTTCGATTAAAAGCGATAGTATAGTAAATGTTTTTTTCCCACTTCCGGGTGTTAAAGAGCTGATTGAAAATCTTGCATACTATTGTGTGGATAGTTTAACGCATCATACGGCATCTATTCAAATTAAGGTGTCATCTAAATCGGATAAAACAGAAACAGATTTAACAAAACTATTTATACATTTTGTTAATCAACGTGTTAAGGCATATAATCCCCTTTCTATTGATACCCTGATATTTGAAAGCCCCAAACAATCAAATATTATTGCCGTGTTTAGCTCAAACGAAGTTTATTTAAATAAGCTTGTAACACAATTGGCATTAAATCGAAATACTAATAAATTACATTTATGCTCACATTTAGATTTAAGTCGTTTTCAAAATTTAGACATGAATGATTTAAATGCTTTAAATCTTACTTTTCCTTCAGCATACAATCTTTTATCCAATCAAAAATATAATTCAGAAGACGCATATCGCTGCGAAAACGAATATTTTAAGTTTGGCGAAGGGCTTGCCACACTTATTTCAAATCAAATTCAAAACAAAAACAACGTAATTAATTTTAATGATTTAGAATCAAAATCTAATTGTGCAGATTGTATCCTTCAAAATAATTATTACACCACGGGATATTCTAATATGAACATTCGAAACAATGGGGTTATGTTGTTTAAATATCAATCGTTTAAGCTGCGCCAAATACAATGGATTTACTCGCAAAAGCCATTAAAAAACTACTAGCATTTTTTATAAATACGAATGGT
>Ga0255094_1000873_pt1 | contig 14531 bp, 14 predicted proteins | sample Colum_Law_RepB_8_2_FD_188434 | JGI IMG/M metagenome (GOLD analysis project Ga0255094, IMG submission 188434) | Freshwater microbial communities from Columbia River, Oregon, United States - Colum_Law_RepB_8d | ecosystem: Environmental > Aquatic > Freshwater > River | place: USA: Oregon...
TATTCGAACTATTGTATTTTATTTGATCTGGGAGCCTTACTTGGGTAGTGTTTTTTACTATTTAAGTCATAAATGGCGAGGTTTTTTTAAGACTTTATTAATTTATAGAATTTTTTTAGGGCTATACCTTTGGCAACCCAAGCTCTACGTATCCCTATCACAATTTTTTGTTTTGGGTGTTAGTTTAGTTTTTTTGTGAATTGTTTTTTTATTGAGTGATATTTTTTTGTGAGATTATTTATTTGAGGTTAATGCTATTTGTTTTTTGTGAGATTATTTTTTTGTGGGCAATGCTATTTTTTGTGAGATTATTTTATGGGCGATGCCTTCGGTCCGGGATTTTGTTGTTTGAATTAATTTAGGGGTGATGACATTTAGGATTTTTTTATTTGGTTTATTTGGGCGTGTCCCTTTGGGTCGGGTTTTATGTTGAATTATTTTATGGGCGATGCCATTTAGGTTTAATTGATTTTCATTTGGGCGCGTCCCTACGGGTCGGGTTTTATGTTGAATTATTTTATGGGCGATGCCTTCGGCCCGGGCTACTCCGGGCTCGTTACACTCGGTTTTTGCTGCGCAAAGAACCAAGCCCTTCGTATCCCTATCGCATTTTTTTATTTTGTTAAAATATAATTTGGGCGATGCATTTCAAGTTTGATTTATTATTATTTGGGCGCGTCCCTTTGGGTCAGGTTTTATGTTGAATTATTTTATGGGTGATGCCTTCGACCCGGGCTACTCCGGGCTCGTTACACTCGGTTTTTGCTTCGCAAAGAACCAAGCCCTTCGTATCCCTATCGCGGGTTTAATTAGAATAGAATAAAAAGCCTTAGCCGGCTGTAGGGGCGTAGCGTTCTTTTAACCGACAGGTTAAAAAACCGAACTTGTGAAGCCCGAAAGACGGGGACCGCATTGCGGGAAGGCCCAAATAAAAATATTATGGAGAATATAATTTGGGTGATGCCTTCGGCCCGGGCTTGATGCCGATCGGTTAGCATTGATGAATCTACTATCATGGTCTATTTTATTTTACGCACTAAATAAAATTGATAGTAAATAATCTGTATTAAAGATTATTGTTTTTTGCCGATACTAATAGTTAATTAAAATAAATTTGGATGTAAGCAAATTGCCGTTTAATTAAATTAAAAAACTATTTTGCAATTGCTTCATTTGCTGTCATATTATCAATTAATCTAACGCCTTGAATAGTACAGGCAATTAAAAAAATTGTTTCACTAATGGGCGTGTGTGTTGTAACCCTATTTAAGTTTGATTGGCATCTAAACTCTGCATAGTGTAAAGAAATATTTAAATCATCACACATTTGTTTTATCACACGCTCCGTTTCGGTATAGCCCAATTGTTTAACTTGGCTATAGGCCTGTAAAATTAGTTTTGGAATTTGTGCGGCTAAAATTAATCCTTGAGCATTTAAACGTCGGTTTCTTGAGCTCATGGCAAGTCCGCTGGGTTCTCTGCAAGTTGGACATTCAATCAGTTCAACGTTTAACTTTCGTATTTCTATTAAGCGTCGTATGACTGCAATTTGCTGATAGTCTTTTTTGCCAAAATAAGCCTTTATTGGTTTAATGCTTAAAAGTAAATATTCAACTATTTTGCAAACGCCCTCAAAATGCCCGGGGCGGTCTGGGGCCTCGAGTATGCTGTTTAAATTGTCAAAATCATTAAAGGGTTTTATGTCACTTAAATCTAAAGTGGTTTCGGGCATTAAAACTAAATTGCAACCCAAGGATTTTAAAAAGTCCAAGTCGCGTTCAGGCGTTTTTGGATATGCTGTATAATCTTTGGCGTCATTAAACTGTGCAGGGTTAACATAAATGCTGCAAATGGTACATGCATGCTGCGTTACCGAATATCTAACAAGACTGCCGTGGCCATCATGCAAGGCCCCCATGGTTGGTACAAAACCAAGATCGGTTTCGCCCCGAACTGTAAGATAATCAGTGAGTTCGCCTATGGTTTTAAAGATTAACATGTATTGGCGTTCAAAGCTACATTTTACTAAGGAAAAATCATATTTTTTTACTATATTCGCGTAACATTAAAAGACGGATGAGCGTATGAAGAAAGCCCGAGTATTATTTGTTTCGCAAGACATTACACCTTACCTGGATGAAACCTATATTGGTAAAATAGCACGAAAATTACCCCAAGGTATACAAGAACGTGGCAAAGAAATTCGCACGTTTATGCCGCGATATGGTTGTATAAACGAACGCCGTCATCAGTTGCATGAAGTTATACGGCTATCCGGAATAAACATTATAATAAATGATGTTGACCATCCGCTTATTATTAAGGTTGCGAGTATTCCTTCGGCTCGTATGCAGGTTTATTTTATCGACAATCAGGAGTTTTTTAATCGTAAGGCAATACTCAGTGAACGAAATTCTAATAAGTATTTTGAAGACAATGATGAACGGGCTATGTTTTTTGCCCGTGGTGTAGCTGAAACTGTAAAAAAATTAGGTTGGCAACCCGATATCATTCACTGTCATGGCTGGTTTACTTCTTTATTGCCATTGTATATTAAAAAATATTATAATGATGATCCCATTTTTGCAGATTCTAAATTGGTGGTATCGCTTTATAATGATACGTTTCCGAAATCCTTAAATAAAAAACTATCTCAAAAACTAAGTTTTGATGGTTTTAATAAAAAAGACATTAAGCACGTTTCAGAAGACCCCAGCTTTACTAACATGTTAAAACAGGCTATTGAGTTTTCGGATGGGGTTATACAAGGCAGCGATACAATATCAGATGACTTGGTAAAACACATAAAAAAAACCGGAAAACCTTTTTTAGGCTTTAAAGATGAGCTTGAATACATGGATGCATTTAATGAATTCTATGATGATATTCTTGCCGAAGCCCATGTGTCTTAATTGTTCATGTTAACATTGGTCCCATTACGGCGATTTATTTATCCGTGCATTGTGCTATGGGCCCTTGTAATAACATCATCATGTACTAAACAAGATACCCTAGGTACAGATTTGTTACCCCCCGAAGATTATATTCAACCTGGCACGCACGTGTATACCGTTGAGGCCCGTTCAGCACGTGCTGATTCAATTATTTCGTATAATTCTGGGTATAAAATTATAGGACAAAACATGGATCCCGAGTTTGGAGAATCACGTGCGGGACTTTTTCTGAATTTAAATATGAGTACAGAAAATGTAAGTTTTGGATCTACGGCCGTGTATGCATATTCTGAATTGATTTTTGCATTAGACCCCCTGATGTATTCGGGTGTAAATACTTCAACTCTTAGCATGCGGGTGTATCCCTTAGATTCTGCATTAAAATCTGGTAAAATATATTACAGCAATACAGCAACAACTTGCCAAAATGTGCAATGGATGGCTGTTAGTACACCAACCAGCCAGTTAAATGGAAAACCCGTTTTACGAATTACATTAGATTCTGCTTTTGGAGCTGCTTTAATGAAAGATGAAACAGCATTGTTAAACAACACAAATCTTCAAAGCAAATACAAGGGCTTTTATATTGAGGCTTTTACCAGCGGCAATAATCCAGGCATACTTTATAAAGTTAATTTAGATGATGCCATCAGCGGATATTACGTAAGATACCGTAAAACACCTCAAGACACCCTAAGTGCTTTTCGTTTTGCTTTTTCAGGAACTAAGGCTGTTAGATATAATACCATTAAGCATACGTATTTCGGAGGTTCGCCTTTAATGCTGCGACAACTGGACGGCGATTTTGAGTCGGGCCAAAAAAAATTATTTATTAAAGGTTTAGGACATTCAAAACTTATAGTGAATATACCACAATTAAAAGCCCACGCAGTAAAAGATTCCATATACACTGTAAACCGTGCCGAATTGGTATTGTATCTTGACCGCGATGCCAATACGCAAAGCGGCTATGCGCCGCCCCCAAAATTAGCGCTTATAGCACTTGATTCGCTTGAAAACGAATCGTATACATTTGACCAACTTAATAGTATAGATCGTAATCGTTATGATGGAGCTTTTGATGATGTAAATAAATGCTATCGATTTAATATTGTAAAACATGCGCAGGCTATTTTAAGCGGAAAAATTAAAAATTTCGGATTTAGAATACTTGTTGCTGACCCTGATTTTGGATTATTGCAATTTAGAGATTTGCTTATGGGCCGTGTTATTTTTGAAGGCACCGAACATGCAACACTTTATCCTAAATTTTTAATTCATTACACAGCAATTCCCAAACCATTATGATTTACCGCAGGCTAGGAAAAAGTGGCCTTCAAGTTAGCGCCCTTTCCTTTGGATCTTGGATTACTTTTGGAAAACAGATAGACACCAAGGTTTCAACACAATTAATGCACATGGCTTACGATGCCGGTGTAAATTTTTTTGATAATGCCGAAATATATGCCCGTGGCGCCTCAGAAGAGGTAATGGGTAAAATTATCTCTGAAAGTGGATGGGCACGATCATCCTATTGTGTGAGCAGCAAAGTGTTTTTTGGTTACGAAACCAATAAGCCCAATCAAACCGGTTTATCTCGAAAACATATTATGGAGGGCTGTAATGCAGCCTTAAAGCGTTTGCGTGTTGAATACATCGATTTGTTTTTTTGTCATCGACCTGATAAAAATACGCCCATTGAAGAAACTGTTTGGGCCATGAATACCCTGATACAGCAAGGTAAAATTTTTTATTGGGGCACCAGCGAGTGGTCTGCCGATGAAATTATGCAGGCCTTTGCCTTTGCAGAGCGAAACCAATTAATAGGCCCAAGCATGGAACAACCCCAGTATAATTTGTTTGAGCGTCAAAAAATGGAACGTGAGTTTTTATTATTGTTTAGAGATTACGGATTGGGTACCACCGTGTGGAGCCCTTTGGCCAGCGGGTTATTAACAGGAAAATACAACAGCGGCATCCCAGAAGGTACACGTTTACAAATAGAAGGTATGGACTGGTTAAAAGAACGTACTTTGGGAGATGCTTCACGCATTAATAAAACCATTGAACTTTTCACATTGGCCAAAGAACTTGGTGTGCCATTGTCACAACTCGCAGTGGCCTGGTGTTTAAAAAATCAACATGTCAGTACGGTTATATTAGGTGCCAGTAAACCCGAACAATTAAAGCAAACTTTAGATAGTATTAATGTTATGGAACTTCTAACAGATGAAGTGATGCAAAAAATAGAAGTTATTTTAAATAATAAGCCGGTATTACCAGCATTTTAATTTTTTACGCAGCGTACCGAACAGGCTTCTTCCGAATTGGTGTACACACGTGTAAATCCTGAGCCTGTGGGTGTATAGTCGCGAATCCAGTAATCTGTTTCAGTTTTAGAACTGTGTAATTTATCTTTGGTACTGCTCCACCAACGACCCGACATACCCACTGCTAAAAAATTGGCTTGATTCCGATACCCCCCTAACTGATTAAATATAACCTTGGCTTTGGTGTTTAGGTTTTGACGACCTTCTTTACCGCCCAATGCAATTTCAAGTGCCACCCATTCTTCATCGGTGGGCAAATGCCAACCTTCCGGACATATTTTAAGGGCCGTTTTTATGGCATAAACATGGCCGTTTTGCACACGGTATAGCGGATCATCATTTTGGGCCCAATATTCACCTTTTTGAATTGCTAAATTTTCAGCCATCCAGGTTTTACCCTCTATGTTTATAGTCTTATATAGCTTGCCGTCGCGATCATCTCTAAACGACGAAGTTTCTTGTGAAAAAGCACATGCAGAAATACAAATTAAAAATATAATAATATTAATTTTCATGTTACAAATTTAATAAATTAATACGCTGTTTAAGGGATTGCATGTATGGACGATTCACATTTAAAAAAAAATTTAACCCGGTAAGTTGCTCAATTGCAGTTATTGAACAGGCATAGTGGTCAGCAGTTATAAATTGCCGTGCATTTGGAATTACAACTGCATAGGTGTTAATTTGGCCGGCAGTAAAAACGGCTATAATTTTATAATAGGCTTGTGGTATTAAAATATTAGAAAGTCCTAGCCGATGCTGGCTTTGTTTAAAAACAGGACCTGTAAAAACCATTAACGAATCACAATGGCGTGCCATGGTTCGTACCTTGTCTTCAATCTGCTTCCAGATGCCCCTGTTGCACTCGGGGTATTGCGGGGCTATATTACTGTAATAAAAACAATCATTCATACTGGCTTGTGACCAGGCCATGTCTGCAGCAGGCGCTAAATGACCTTTATCAAATCCACTTTTTTTGTAATCAGCATGTGAAGCTGTGCCACCGGGTAAGGTATAATCGGGTTTAAATTTGGTATTACGTTTTACTTTAGGTGCTGATAGTTTAGCAGGGTTTAGGGTGTAAAATACCCAGCTGGCAATTTTTGTATCAGGGTTAAAACTTAATGTAAATCCCTGATATGCTTTTAATGATTCATGAATGCTAACACTTGGGCAGCCCCAACAGGGAAATTGTTGCGCAATGGCACAACAGGATATTAAAAGAGCTATTAAACAGATGTAAATACGCATCAAGCCTCGGTATCCATATGAAAACGGTGTAAAAAACGGTGCAATACCGGTGCAAAAATAACAGCAACACTGGTTAAAAATGCCACACCACTATAAAGAGCATAACAAGATGCAAAAATTTTAGAGGCACGATCAATAGCAGGATTTACAGGGCCCATACCGGTTAAAATCATACTCGCATTTAGCAAAGCATCGTCCCAAGCCAAGTTAAAAAAATACATGTATCCTAAAATGCCAATACCTAATGAAATTAAAAGCACATAAAATGCAAAAATCACATTTTTAAATACACCCTTTAAAAAAACGGATTTGTGTTTTAATGGTTTATAGTGGCCCATCAGTATAAATGTAACCAAGGTTTGGAAATAAAAAAAGCCTCCCAAGGAGGCTTAGAAAAAAATTAATTTAATACAATTAATGGGCACTTAAATACGCTGCAACACCTTGGTGGTCAGCTTTCATGCCGTCTTTGCCTTTACTCCAGTTTGCCGGGCATACTTCACCGTTTTGTTCAAAAAACTGTAAAGCATCCAACATACGCAAGGCCTCATCTACATTGCGCCCAAGAGGAAAGTCATTTATAAGTTGGTGCCGCACAATCCCATTTTTATCAATTAAATACAATCCCCTAAATGCTATCATGGGACCGGTTGCAATGATTTGACCTTGTTCGTCGGCATCGTAATCCCCACATAAGGTGCCATAGCTAAGTGAAATGGTTTTGGTGGTATCGGCAACAATTGGATAGGTAATACCCTTAATACCGCCATTTTTTTTATCCATTTGTAACCAGCCCCAGTGGCTTTCTTCGGTATCTGTACTACAGGCAACTACTTCGCAATTACGTGCCTTAAATTCATTTAACTTTTCTTGAAAGGCATGCAATTCAGTAGGACATACAAATGTAAAATCCTTAGGATAAAAGAAAAACAGCACATGGCGTTTTCCTACAAATGATTCTAGCGTAAAATCTGAAACGATTTCTCCGCCATTAATAACTGCTCCGGCTTTAAACGCGGGAGCTTTTTTTCCAACTAATGATGACATATTTTTTTTTTCAAAGTTACAAGTATTAAACACCCTGTCACTTAAAATGTTTATTTAATTTCGTTAAATGCTTAAAAAAAGGTACTCTGAATTTAATTTTGAAGCTGGGTGTGATGAGGCCGGAAGAGGCTGTTTGGCTGGTCCTGTTGTTGCAGCAGCCGTTATTTTACCCAAAAACCATTCCCTAAATAGCTTAAACGACAGTAAAAAGCTAAGCGCTGGAGTACGTGAACAATTGGCATCAGAAATAAAATTAAAAGCCCTATGTTGGGCTGTGGGTATTGTTGACGCGGCTGAAATAGATGCCATTAATATATTAAATGCTTCATTTTTAGCCATGCACAGGGCTATTGATCAGTTAACGCTTAAGCCAGAATATTTGATAATTGACGGTAATAGATTTAATCCCTATCCTAATCTTTCACATACCTGTATTGTTAAGGGGGATGCAAAATATATGTCTATTGCAGCCGCTAGTATTTTAGCAAAAACCGCAAGAGACCGCCTTATGTTGCAAATGCATGAGCGGTATCCCCAATACCATTGGCAAAACAATAAAGGCTACCCAACAGCAGATCATCGAAAGGCAATTGAGACTTTTGGTTCGTGTGACTTTCATCGTAAAAGTTTTCAATTGTTGCCTGCACAACTTAGCCTATTTTCAAAATAAATAAAACAAGAGTAGCCCGGGCCGAAGGCATCGCCCAAATAATATAAACAACAAAATGCTAAAACTAAGGCATCGCTCAAAATAAATTCTTTATGATAATTTTTATTTGGGCCTTCCCGCTATACGGTCGCCGTCTTTCGGGCTTCACAGGTTCGGTTTTTTAACCTGTCGGTTAAAAGAACGCTACGCCCCTACAGCCGGCTAAGGCTTTTTTATTTTTATGAAAAATTAAAACCATTATTCCCGATTTCAAAACGTAACAATTTTTAAAATACGCGATAGGGATACGCAGGGAATCGCCCAAAAAAACTATAAGCAAAAAGAGCGCGAGGAATTCGCAGGACCCAAAGGGGAACCATCCGCAGGATGTTCTGAAGCGCAGCGAAATCTTTAGAAGCCCGACCCAAAGGGACGCGCCAAAATAAAAATAAATCAAACTTGAAATGCATCGCCCAAATTATATTTCAACAAAATAAAAAAATGCGATAGGGATACGAAGGGCTTGGTTCGCCGAAGGCAACCGAGCGGCAGCGAGCCCGGAGTAGCCCGGGCCAAAGGCATCGCCAAATAAACCAAATAAAAAAATCCTAAATGTCATCGCCCTTAAAATAATTCAAACAACAAAATCCCGGGCCAAAGGCATCGCCCATAAAATAATTCCACCAAAAAATAGCTCAATTAAAAAAATCCCACAAAAAAATATCACCCAATAAAAAATAACAAATCACAAAAAAATAAACTAACACCCAAAATAAAAAAATACGATAGGGATGCGCAGGGCTTTGTTCATTGCGTATTAATAACTTAGCAAAGCGAGCTAAAAACAGCCTGGGCTAAAGACATTGTTTTAATAAAAATCGTTTTTTAATTAATTTTAGTATCGTCTTTAAAATAAAATAGTGCAATGAATAAACCGGACCGGGCCAAGTATGTTGTCTTAAAAAGTTTATTTTTTTATTTTATATATTTTGTTATATTTTTAAGTAATGACATCTAGATTTTTGTTTGGTTTTTTGGGCTTTTTAGGTTTTAGGGGACTCGTGTTTATAAGCTCCGGTGATTATTTGGATTTGCTTTGGCTTTTATTTTTTATTTACTTCGTATACTTTATTCCACATCGTAAAAAAACTTGAAAACACCATACAGTTATACACGTGAATTTAAGGCATTTTGCATTTTTATTTTAATTTTTATTTTAGTAATGCCATCAGGTTGTTTTTATGTAATGCTATGTACTAAGCTAAAGCTTCACCAGCTTGAACAAACATCACGGTTGGCATGCCATACATCTTATAAAACAATTCGTTTATCACCACAAGCATTTAGTAAATTAGCATCGCGTGATGAAATATGTTTTCAAGGTCAATGGTACGACATTACGTCCATTGTTAAGGGTACCCATTTCATTGAACTTAAAGCGGTACAAGATGTATGGGAAACCGCATTTAAATTAAAGTTACAACAATGGCTATGCTCGCAAGACGATGAAGGATTAACCGCAATAGCTTTTTGGATGACGCATGTAGTTTACGAATGCTATACGAATTCTAATTTACAGACCAATTGGGCTATACGTTTTTTGGGACATTCAAATTTTATAAGTTGTCTTAAGTCAGGATTTACAAACGGCGCATTTCAGCCTCCGGATACAGGCTTAATTTAAATTATTTTGTTGCCATAATACCAGTATAATATGGCATTTACCATTAAACGTAATTATTTTATTTATGAAAACACTTTTATTTGGCTTTGCTGCCATTTTCTTTTATACACCCACATTTTTTGCTCAACATATACAATGCCGTGAAAAGGCAAACCGAGACCCTATACCGGGTGTTGGGTTAACAGATCAACATAAGCATATTGCAATAACCGATAATAATGGCAATGCAGATATTTCGGCTTTTAATGTAAACGATTCCATTTTACTAACGGCTTTGGGATATTATACGATTAAAACGCTGTTTCCAAAATTAGACACTGTTATATTAATGCAGGTAATGCCAGTACAACTGGAAGAAGTTGTATCATCGGCACATAGAATGAACGAGCGCTGGTCAGATTTACCCTACACTTTAAAAACACTAAAAAAATCGGAAATTGAATTTGTTAATGCCCCTCAAAGTGCCGATTTGCTTTTAAATACCGGAATGGTTTTTGTACAAAAAAGCCAGTTGGGCGGAGGAAGTCCTGTTTTAAGGGGATTTGAAGCCAATAAGGTATTATTAGTTATAGACGGCATACGAATGAATAATGCCATTTACCGTGTCGGACATTTACAGGACGTTATAGGTATTGATGCGCAAATGCTAGACCGTGTTGAAATACTTTTTGGTCCATCCTCTACTGTTTACGGCAGTGACGCCCTGGGTGGTGTTATGCATTTTTTTACAAAACAGGCACAGTTTAGTAATTCGGATGCAATTAAAGTTCATGCAAATGCTTTTACGCGTTTCGCCAGTGTTAACAACGAACAAACTGCGCATGCCGACGTGTCCATTGGGGGGCGGCAATGGGGCAGTATAACCAATATAAGTTATTCGCAATTTGGCGATTTACGCAGTGGTACTCAAAAGTATGGTTCCATGCCCCAAAACTGGGATTGTAAGTATTATGTAACTACAACATGGATAAATAACAAGCCCTTTGATAGCATGCAGGTTAATTTGCAGCCCCAAATCATGAAACGCTCGGGCTATAGTCAATATGATGTAATGCAGCGATTTCTATTTAAAACCGGTAAGCTACTGCATGATTTTAATTTTCAGTATAGCCAATCCAGTCCGGTTAACCGCTATGACCGTTTAAGCGAAATTTCAAGCAGTACACAGCAGTTAAAATTTGCCGAATGGAATTATGGCCCGCAAAAACGTTTACTGGCGGCCTATACCACAAGTGTAAATATATATAAGCCTTGGGGCGATCACATACGCAGTATTTTATCGTACCAAAAAATAGATCAAGATCGAATTTCAAGAGCGTTTAAAAGCAGTAAGCGGATATCTCAAATGGAGGATGTAGATGTTTTAGCCTTAAACCTTGATATAAATAAAAATATTTTTAGCAGGCATGAATTGCGGTATGGCATGGAACTTACATTTAATAATGTAACATCAACTGCTCATGTGTATGATTTTATTACCGGTAGCACCGGCTCAGCCAAAACCCGCTATGGCGATGCCGGTAATAGCATGTACACGCAAGGCTTTTACATTACCTACGCCTGGGAAATACAACCGGATTTAATTTTTCACAGTGGTGCCAGATTTACAGCCAACCAATTAGAATCTATATTTAAAGACACATCATTTTACCGTTCACCTATTTTAAAAGTAAGTCTGCAAAATGAGGCACTCTGCGCCAATGTGGGCATAACATGGAAATCAGAAAACGATTATAAATTTTCGGTTTTAGCAAATTCGGGATTTAGAAGCCCCAATGTAGATGACCTCTCTAAACTTTTTGAAAGTAACGCCAGTGTATTAATAGTACCAAATCCCAATTTAAAACCCGAGTACGTAAAAAACCTTGAGTGTAATTTAAGCAAAAGTATTGCAAATAAATTTAGGTATGATATGGCCTTGTTTTTTACTCAAATGGAACAGGTTATGGTAACGGCACCCTATACCAAATTAAATGGTACAGACACCATGCGTTATAATGGCAGTGTTAAAAAAATTCAGGCCCTACAAAATCAAGACCGGGCATTTATTTACGGCGCTGCATGCCACATACAATATCAGCTTAATCAGCAGCTTATGCTATATTCACAATTAAACTATACCTATGGCAGGTACAGCAACTTAAAAACAGATACCCTTTTACCATTAGATCATATACCACCACTGTTTGGACAATGCGGCATGCGGGTTTATGCCACGCGGTTTGAAACGGAAGGTTTTTTGCGTTTTAATGCAGCAAAAGCATCAGCCGATTACAGTTTAAGTGGTGAGGATAATGCTGTTTACAGTGCCAATATTATAAAAGGCTATACCCCGGCTTGGTTTACCCTTAACTTACGTTTTGCTTTTAATTTTAATGAAAATTTTAGATTAAATGCTGCTTGCGAAAATTTAACCGATGCGCGTTACCGTGTATTTGCCAGTGGCATAAATGCACCCGGACGTAATTTTATAATTTCGTTAAGGTATAAGTTTTAAAATTATTTAAAAATAACATAACCATAAAATTAGGGTTGTTACGAAATTAACGCTAAAAAATACTGTAAAGCCTTGTGTTTTTCTGCATCTATGCGGTAATTAATACGATGCTTTAAGTACGTGGTTAAAAAGGCTTGTTCAGTTTTTGGCCTATTGGTTATAACGTCATCTATATGATTAAGTCCAAAATTTAAACAGGTTTCAAAGCCTAACAAAAACCTATCATCCAGCGGTTTTAAACTAACCCAAACGGCAAATACAAAAGGCATACCGGTATACATATACCAATGTTCGGCTAAGTCAAACTCAAAAGGGTATCGGCCGTTCATAGCAAACGTGCGGTCGCCAATTACCAGCGCGGCTGTAGTATTTTGTATGTCCTGTTCAAAACCTGCAGATGTTACTTTAAATTCAGGATGTATTTTCCAATAATGGCGGCATAACAGCTGCACCAAAGCTGCAGAGGTTTTAGACTGGTAATCCAGTAAGAGGGTTTTAATTTGGTTTAGGGGCACTTGGCTGTATACTTTTACACTGTCTACAGGCCCATTTGCGGCAATGCCAATAGGGCTGCAAATAGTATAGTGTGCCAGGTCTTTAAGTTGTCCAACAGGTAATAGGGCTATATCTGCTGCACCGCTAAGTAAATATTCGGCACAACGGCTGGGGTAATCGCTAATTACAGAAATGGGCCAGTCAGGGGGATTATGTTTAAGCGCCCATTGAAAGGGCAGGGTATTGGTGTAACTTACCAATGCTATTTTAACAGGAGTTTTCAGTGGCGCCAAATTACAACATTGTTTGCTTTTTATTTCAAATTGTATCTTTGTGGTGTGAGTGACAATAAATACCAGTTGCGCGGGGTTTCAGCCGGAAAAGAAGATGTACACAAAGCCATAGCCGGCCTCGACCGCGGACTTTTTCCCTCTGCCTTTTGCAAAATTATTCCAGATTATATTACCGGCAGTAAAGACCATGCCCTTGTTATGCACGCTGATGGGGCCGGCACAAAGTCTTCACTTGCCTATGCCTATTGGAAAGAAACAGGCGATATAAATGTTTGGCAGGGCATAGCCCAAGATGCGGTGATAATGAACACCGATGATTTAATTTGCGCCGGTGTTACTGGCCCAGTGGTACTGTCTTCAACTATTGGACGAAATAAGCAGCGTATACCAGCCGAGGTTTTAAAAGCTATCATTGAAGGCACCGAAACAACCTTGCACATGCTGCGTAAATATGGCATGGAAATTTATTCAAGCGGAGGTGAAACGGCCGATGTGGGTGACCTGGTACAAACCCTAATTGTTGACAGCACCGTAATTGCTCGTATACAGCGTAACCGGGTAATAACCTGTAACCGCATAACTGCCGGCGATGTAATAATTGGTTTATGCAGCTATGGTAAAGCCCTTTATGAAAATGAATATAACGGGGGTATGGGCAGCAATGGACTAACATCGGCCCGGCATGATGTTTTTTCTAAACATTTGGCACAACGGTATCCCGAAACTTATGATGCACAAGTGCCCCACGGATTGGTGTATAGCGGTACAGTACAGTTAACTGATAAAATAACGGTTTCTTATACTGATGCGCATGCACAGCTGCATAAGGAGCCAATATCCGCCGGAAAACTGGTGCTTTCGCCTACACGTACCTATGTACCAGTTATGCTTCAGGTAATACAGCACCTGGGCGCTCAACTACATGGTATAATACACTGCAGTGGCGGTGCTCAAACTAAAATTTTACATTTTTTACCTAAAGGTTTGCACGTAATTAAAAACCAGTTATTTGATATTCCTCCCCTGTTTAATCTTATTAAAACACAAAGCCAAACCGACTGGCATGAAATGTATAAGGTATTTAACATGGGGCATCGTATGGAAATTTATGTACCCCAAAGCCATGCTGCCGATATTATTAAAATTTCAAAATCTTTTAATGTTGATGCCAAAGTTATAGGGCATGTAACACAAGGCCAAAATCCAAACCTGGCAGCGCTTGATATTCATGGCCCAGATGGTATATTGCACTATACCTCATAATTAATACCGTTTGAGTTTATTAAATATTTACTGTACGTAATAATTTATGTATTGTGTAAATAACA
>Ga0255094_1000877_pt1 | contig 14495 bp, 10 predicted proteins | sample Colum_Law_RepB_8_2_FD_188434 | JGI IMG/M metagenome (GOLD analysis project Ga0255094, IMG submission 188434) | Freshwater microbial communities from Columbia River, Oregon, United States - Colum_Law_RepB_8d | ecosystem: Environmental > Aquatic > Freshwater > River | place: USA: Oregon...
CCGGCAGAATGCGGTTCTTGGCGGCATCGATGCGCTCCTGCGCCACGCCGGCTGCCGTGCCGATGGCCTGCAGCCAGGCCTCGGTGCCGTCGTGGCCCACTGGGGCCGAACCCACGATCGGGCGCCCCGCTGCCTGGAACTCCCGCACGCTGGCGGTATAGAAGGGATGCAGGGCGGCGACCACCGAGCCATCGAGGGCGGCATAGAGCTCGCGCCACTCGCGGGTGGGCACCACCGGTCCTGCGGCCAGGCCCATGGGCTCGAGCATCATGCCGATACCGACTGGATCGGCCGGGAAGACTTCACCGAGCAGCGTGACCGTGGGCTTGTCGGTGCGACCCGCACGCGGGGCCTGTACCGGACCCGCCATGATCTCGTTGCGGGCATAGCGCAGCATGGCGCCAGCGAGCACATCCTTGGCCTCGGCATGGGTGGGCACGCCAAAGCCCGGCACATCGATGCCGATGATGCGCACGCCATTGATCTCACGGGGCAGCAGCTGCAAGGGCACGCCACTGGCCGTGGGCACACACAAGTTGATGACCACGATGGCATCGAACTGCTCGGGGTCGGCCTGCTGGTGCACGGCGTCGCGGATATCTTCGAAGAGCTTGCCCGTGACCAGGGACTCGGAATTGAACGGCACGTAGCCCACGCTGCGGCGGGCACCGTAGAAATGCGAGGTGAAGGTCAGGCCATAGACGCAACAGGCCGAGCCCGAGAGGATGGTCTGGGTGCGACGCATGCGCAGGCCCACACGCAGCGAACCAAAGGCCGGGCACATGCTCTGCGGTTGATCGTGCGGCCCCTTGGGATAGTCGGCTGCGTATTGATCGAGCACCTCGCTCTTGCCTGCGCTTTGCGCGGCCTGCTGCAGCGCCTGAGCGCCGGAGTGGCAGCCCAGGCCATCCGTCTGCGCGGCGGCCGGATTGGCCAGCGGCGCTTCGAGAGGCAGGGGATTGGGCAGGGGCGCGTTCATGGGTCAGGCCGCGTCGTCGTAGACGACTTCAAGGGAGGGCTTGATCACTTCGTCCTTGCCGACCATGTCCATCAGGGTGGCGGGCTCGAGCACGACATCGCGACCCACGGCGGAGCCCGAGAACAGCCCCAGGAGCTCGTCTTGCGTGAGGGGCTTGGGCCGCACCGGGGGCGCTTCAGCCACATTGGTGGCGAGCATCTCGAAGAGCGGAGCCCATTGCGTGCCGGGGCGGCCGATGATGTCGTAGGCCGCGCTCTTGCGACGGATGTCTTCATGGGCCGGGATGGCCGAGAGGACGGGAATGCCAGCGCGCTCAGCAAAGGCGGCGGCCTCACCGGTGCCGTCATCCTTGTTGATGACCATGCCGGCCACACCGACATTGCCGCCGAGCTTGCGGAAGTACTCGACCGCGCTGCAGACATTGTTGGCCACATAGAGTGACTGCAGGTCGTTGCTGCCGACCACGATCACCTTCTGGCACATGTCGCGGGCGATGGGCAGGCCAAAGCCGCCACAGACCACATCGCCCAGGAAGTCGAGCAGGACGTAGTCGAAACCCCAGTCGTGAAAGCCGAGCTTCTCGAGGGTTTCAAAGCCATGGATGATGCCGCGACCGCCGCAGCCCCGGCCGACCTCAGGGCCACCGAGCTCCATGGCGAACACGCCATCGCGCTTGAAGCAGACATCGCCGATGCTGACGGCCTCGCCCGAGAGCTTCTTGCGCGAGGAGGTTTCGATGATGGTGGGACAGGCCTTGCCGCCAAAGAGCAGCGAGGTGGTGTCGCTCTTGGGATCGCAACCGATCAGCAGCACCTTCTTGCCCTGCTGGGCCATCATGTAGGACAGGTTGGCGAGCGTGAAGCTCTTGCCGATGCCGCCCTTGCCATAGATGGCGATGATCTGGGTCTCTTTGGTGGGCGGCGCGGTGTGCACCGGATCGGGTGCGATCGCCGCCTCGGCGCGCAGGCGCTCTTTCTGGATGAACTGCACGGGTGCGCCACCCGCAAGGTTGGTGCTGGTCATTGGCAGTGTCTCCAGTCGAGAACCATCTTCAGGCAGCCGGCGTCATCAAAGGCCACCGGATAGGCCTGATCGGCCCGCTGTGCGGGCTCACGATGGGTAATCAGCCCGTCGAGGTTGAGATGGCCGGTATCGATCAGCCACTTCACCGCGAGCAGGTCGGGTTTCTTCCATTCGGCGGCAACGCGGATATGGGCTTCTTTCATGAAGGCCGGCGCGAAGGCGAAGGACAGGGAGCCGGCGTAGAAGCCGGCAAGCACGATCTCGCCACCCGGTGCGATGCGGGTGATGAGCGTGTCGAGCAGGGTGGGGTCGCCGCTGACGTCGTAGATGGCGCGGTAGTCGCGACGGTCGTCGTCTTCGGGGCGAACCACCGGATAGCCGTCGGCACCCCCTGCACGCTGGGGATTGACCTCCCAGACGGTGGGCGCCGGATGACCACCGAGCACGGTCATGCGAGCGAGCAGACGACCCAGCACGCCATGACCGACGATGAGGTCGGGCGGCACGATGCGCTCGCGTTGTCCACCCTCGGACACGGAGTGATAGGCGGTTGCGGCCAGCGCCAGCAACACGCCCTGATCGCCGAGGGTGTCGCTGATCGGGGTGAGCTTGTCGGCTGGCACGAGCACCTGCGAGCAGGAGCCACCGAACAGGGCGCGCACATCGCTGTAGCAGCGCGCGCCGGGCACATACACCGTCTGGCCTTCATGCAGGCCGCTGTTGTGGGGCGCACGGACCACGCGCCCAACCGACTCATAGCCGGGCACCAGCGGATAACCCATGCCCGGGAACATCGGCATGCGGCCGGTCCAGAGGAGCTTTTCGGTGCCGGTGCTGATGCCGCTGTACTGGATGTCGACCACGACATCGTCCTGGCCTGCGGGGGTCAGGGCGACGGTATGGAAAGCGACTTTCCCGGGTTGCTCCAGGACGACAGCCATGGCGTTCATCGCGCAGCTCCTCGGATGAATCCAGACCTGGCGCGCGATCGCTGGGTCTGGGAGACGGGTCGATTTGACCCGCGTTTGTCCAAGACGTTTGGGAGTGTCATGTTAGGCCGACTATGCTGTGTGTCAAGTCTTATGTACACATCAAGTGTGCCAAAGATGTAACGACCCGATTCAGCGACGCGCGAGCAGTACGCGGGTCTGCAACGGCAGGGGTGTAGGCAGCAGTCGCACTTCGCCAAAACCGGCCGACCGCAGCAGGGCGGTCAGCTCCGAAGGGGTTCGCGAACGGCCCTTGCCCATGGCGGCCAGGTACAGGCCGTAATAGGCATCGCCAATGGCCTCGGCCCCCGGCGTGCCGGCCATGGGCTCGCACACCAGGACGCTGCCCCCCTCGGGCAGAGCCTCGCGAACGGCGCGCAGGATCTGGCGCACTCGGTCATCGGGATGATCGAAGAGCACCCGCACCAGGGTGATGAGGTCGGCGCCCCGGGGCAGAGGGTCGGAGAAAAAGCTGCCGCCATGCACCTCGACCCGCTCGGCCAGACCTTGTTCAGCCAGTCGCGCGCGCGCCAGATCGGCCACCGCGGGCAGATCGAAGAGCATGAGTTGCAGGTGCGGGGCGTGGGCCGCCACCGCCCGCAGAAAGGTGCCCTCACCGCCACCGACATCGAGCATCCGCCGATGCCTGTCGAAGGCATAGGACTGCAGCACCTGTTCAGACACCAGCGGCTGCGAGGCCGACATGAGCTGGGAGTATTCGGCCACTCGCTCGGTCCCCAGGCGAGCGGGCGCAGCGCGTGGGTCGGTATCGGCATAGGGCCAGTAGCCCGACATGGCCGTGGCCGGACGCTCTCCGCGCAGCAAGGCCACCGGATCGGCGAGGTCGTGATACAGCGTGGCGTGGTGTTCGACCATGGCCGCGATCGCCGGATGCACCACCATCGGGGCACCCAGTGCACCCAGGCCCCAGCGGCCATCGTCATGGCGCTCAAGCAGCCGCAGCGATGCAGCCGCAGCGAGCAGGCGTTGGGCGCCTTCTTCGGGCATGGCCATCCAGTGCGCAAGCGCGCTGGTGTCCTGCGGCCCCTGAGTGGCCAGATGGTCGAAGAGCTTCAGGCGAACGCAGGCAAAGAGCACCTGCGAGTAGGTGAAGCCCGCCACGATGTCGAAGAGGGCTCGGGATTCGCGACGGGCAATGAAGCGGGCCAACCACGACGAACTCGCCCAGCGATGAAAACCGGGATCAAGCAGGCGCCGATCACGCCAGGCGCGCCAGCGGTCACGCCAGGTGCGTGCGCTGCCCGGGCGCGAAGGGTCACTCATGCGCGAGGCAGGATGGCCGGTATCGGACATGGGGCTGCGCCCGCGTCAGGCCAGCGCCGTGCGGCGCATGTTGCCCGGGCACCATTCCCGCGGGACCAGTCGCTCGGATTCCATACGCACCAGAGCCCGCAAGGCCGGTGCACCCGGACACTCCGGAATCGCCTGCATGGCCTGGGCCAGCAGGCCGTCGAAGTGCTCGATCGCGCCGGTCAGGCCCAGCTGATGGGCTGCGCTGGGCCGATTGTGCGAGGCATCCTGACCCACGGGCTTGCCGAGCAGATCGGGATCGGCCATGACATCGCGAATGTCGTCGGCAATCTGGTAGGCCTCGCCCAGCCGGTCGCCCAGCGCCAGCCAGGCCTGAGGGTTGGCGCCCGCGGCCAGTGCGCCCGCAATGGTGGCCGCCGTGAAGAGTGAACCGGTCTTGGCCCGCTGGTAATCGGACAGATTGACCCGCGGCTCGCACTCCCAGGCTTGCCCGGCCACGATGCCGGTGGGTAGACCCGTGCTGCGTGACAGGTTGAGCAGCAGGGGCGCCAGACGCTCGGGATGGTGTTGCGCCGCCTGCGCCAGCACCTGGAAGGCCAGCACGATCAGGGCATCACCGGCCAGCACAGCCAGCGGCTCGCCAAAGGCGGCCTGCACCGACGGGCGGCCACGACGCGTCGCGGCGTCGTCAAAGCAGGGCAAATCATCATGAACGAGCGAAGCGCAGTGCATCAGCTCCAGACTGATCGCGGCCGCGTCCGTCAGGGCGGTGTCGTCCTCGGCACAGGCCCGGGCCACAGCCAGACACAGGTGGGGCCGGATGCGGGCCCCACCGGGAAACACGGCATGGCGAACCGCTGCCGCCAGACGCGGGGGGGCACCCGGGATTTCGTGGGCGGCCAGAGCCGACTCGAGGGCGCGCTCGATCCGGGCGGTGGGATGGGCGGAAGACTGGGCGGAGGGATCCATGAGGCTCCTCGGACCGATGGCAGGCTGCGGGAGGAGCGCCACCGGAAGATCGCAGGATGGCGACTGTCTGTAGTGCTTGTCGCCTTGATGTGTCATGGACAATAGACACACCGGCGCGTGGCGTCAACCCGCAGGCAGCCTCAGCAACGCGCTCAGCAGGTGGGCCACCGCCTCGGGCGCCTCTTCATGGGCCAGGTGCCCCAGGCCGGGAAGACGATGCAACACCGCCCCGGGAACCCGCTTTGCGAGGGCCAGGGACTGTGCGGGAGGTACCATGGGATCCGCATCTCCCACGATCAATGTAAGCGCGCACTCCCTGGCTGGGTATTGATTCATCTCACTCTGAAAGAGCCGCAAATCCCAGTGAGCCATCATCGACAGTGCGGCGGACACGTGGGAGGGGCTCGCCACGAGGGTGGCGTAGCCCCGGCGGCCTGCGGCATCCACCCGAGACCCGGTGCCCCGCATCAGCCGCTCGAGCACCGCATCATGGGTCGCCAGGCGGGACAGGCCCAGTGCAGCCCAGGTGCTCGAGGCCAGCAATTGGGTGGCAGGCGAAATCCAGTGCGCGGCCTGCCCTCCGAAGGGCTGCCAGGCCCCATTGATGCCCACCAGATGGCGGGGGCGCGCATGCCCGTGCAGAACATGCCAGGCCCCGATCACGGCGCCGGCCGAGTGACCCGCAATCAGCTGCGGACGCAAGGCCAGCGCGGTGAGCAGCGCATCAATGGCGCGCCCCATCACCGGCAAGGACAGCTCCAGCCCCGAGGGGCGGCGACTGAAGCCGTGCCCTGGCAGATCAGGCACCACGACATGGCAGTGCTCGGCCAGGCGCGGCGCGACATCCCGCCAGGAGTGGGTCGAGGCCCCCGTGCCATGCAGCAGCAGGGCAATCGGGGCACGGTCGGGGGGCGGGCCGAAATGCTGGACATGCCAGTCGATGGCCCCCACCCGGATGAAGCGGCTGGCCTGGGCATGAGGCCAGTGATGGCTCTCGCGCGCCCAGTCGAGAGCGCCATCCGAGCCCGCTGCGGAAGACGGCGATGAAGCCGCGCTCATGAGCCGCCTGCGTTGAGGACGGCCCGCGTGGCGGCCTGCACCGAGCGTGACATGGCTTCAGCATCGGCCTGCGGCAGGGGAATGTAGGCCGCGCCCATGCAGCGGGCGAGCTCTTGCGCATCGCTGGAAGGCCGGGGAGAGGTATCGATCAACAGGGCCGCATGACCGGCAAGACGCAGGCGCTGCGCGGCCTCACGGGCATCGGCTTGTGCCTGTGCACGCCCACCCGTGCCGTCGTGGGCCACATTGGCCTTGCCATCGGTGAGCAGCACCACGATGGGCGTGCCCCCCTTGCGTGCCATGGCGTCGGCCAGCGCGGCCGCCGCATCGATGCCCTGCGACAAGGGTGTGCCACCGCCGCCCGGCAGGCCCGAGAGTTCACGCCGGGCCCGAGCCAACGAACGGGTGGGTGCCAGCAGCACCTCGGCCGCTCGGCCTCTGAAGGCCACCACTGCCACCTGATCGCGGCGGACATAGCACTCAGCCAGCAGCAATTCGACCGCGCCCTTGGCCTCGGCCAGCCGGTGCAGGGCCGACGAGCCTGAGGCATCCACCGCGAAGACGGTGGTGGTCTGCGAGCGCTCCTGCAGACGCATGACGCGAAAATCGCTGGCTCGCACCTGGACGCGGGGTCTCGAGACGGGCGGGGGCGCGGGCTGTGCGGCAGCCCGCAGACGCTGCCAGGGCGCGGCCGCGCGCAGGGTATCGATTACGGCCAGACGCGCGCCATCGCGCGGCAGGCCAGCCCGTGAGCCGACGGGACGACCGCGCTGTCGACTGCTGCGCGTGGCACCGGCGCGGCCCCCACTGCGGCCACGGGCTGCGCGCATGGTCTGGCCTGCCCGCAACTGCTGCAACAGCCCCTCGGGAATGGCTGCCCGCGCGGCCTCGAGCACGAGGGCATCGAGCATTTCCGCAGTGAGCTCGCTCGGCGCCTGATCATCCGGTGGATCGTCATTCGAGGGCGGCAGACGGTCCTCTCGTTGGCCCTCGGGCTGCGACTCGGGCTGCGACGATGAGGCGTCCTGACCGGCCTGCGGCTGCGGTGACTCGCTCGGATCTTCAGGCGACTCCGCCTCGGGCTGCGCGGGCGCCGGCCATTGCGTGGCGCGCGGCGCCAAGACCAGTCGCGCCGCGAGGGCGAGGTCCTCGGCCTCAAGGGTCTCGCGCTCATCGAGGGCGGCTGCAGCACAGGCCGCCCGCAAGGCAAGCAGGGGCGCACGCAGGCTCTGGATGCCGAGTGCTGCCGCGGTATTGCACAGCGCCTCGATCGCTTCATCAGGCACACGGACCTGAGCCAGATGGCGCCGCGCCTGCTGGGTCTCGTCTCTCAGGCTCGCATCATCAGACACCGTGTCGAGAACCCCCTGCAGTGCCACCGGCGAGAGGCGGGCCAGATCAAGCCGAAACGCCAGGCGCTCGAGCAACCGAACCGGCGGCGGATCATCGTCTTCGGTGCTCTCATCCAGGGCGACCACCGCAATGCGCGCAGGGCTGAGGTCGTGCAGGCCCTCACGCTCCATCACGACCTCGCCGCGATCAAGGGCCGCACACAGTCGTGCCGCCGTGTGCTCACTCATGCGTTCGGCCATTGCGGCCACGATCACGCCCTGATGCGCCTCGGCCAGCAAGCCGCGCTGCACGATGGGCCGTCCTGCCTGCAAGGTGGCCGCCAGATCGAGCCCGCCCAGCAGCCGATCATCCGAGACCGACAGTGGCAGGCGTCGTATCGGCGCGGACTCGGGCAGCACCGTCTGCAGCAGCATCAGCCACGCATCGCGAACCGGGCCATGCCCGGCATGAATCAGTGCTCCGCCCAGACCATGAGGATCAACAGCAAGCAGCCGCGCGGCCTGTAGAGCATCGAGCCAGGAATCGCGCTCGCCTTGGGCTTCTTGCATGCGGGGTGACAAAGCCGATGGGATCCCGGGCGAATCAGGCAGCCGGCGCAAGCACGTCGTCGATGGCACGCGCGACCCGTGCGCCGGAACCGGTGTCATCGAGCGGATTGCGCCGCAGCCGATGGCGCAGGGCCGGTACCGCCACCTGTCGCAGGTGGCGGTCGTCGACCTCAGCAACACCCTCAAGCGCCGCCACCACGCGCGCCGCACGCATGAGCGTGAGCTCACCACGCAAACCATCAGTGCCCAGGGCCATACACAGGCGGGCCGCCTGCTCGAGAACCGCATCAGGCACACGGACCTGAGCCAGACGCTCGCGCGCCTCAAGGATGCTCCGGCGCACATCGGCATCGGCCGCGGCCCATTGCTTCACGAATGCCTGAGGATCGCGCTCGAAGGCATCCCGACGGCGAACCACCTCGATCGAAAGACCGAAACGATCGAGCAGTTGCGGGCGCAACTCGCCTTCTTCGGGGTTGCCACTGCCAATGAGCACGAAGCGCGCGGGATGACGCACGCTCAGACCCTCACGCTCAACGACGTTCTGGCCTGACGCCGCCACGTCGATCAGCAGATCAACCAGATGGTCTTCCAGCAGATTGACTTCATCGACATACAGAAACCCGCGGTGAGCCCGAGCAAGCAGGCCGGGTTCGAAGGCCTTGACGCCGTCGGTCAGCGCTCGTTCCAGATCGAGGGCGCCGACCACGCGGTCTTCGGTGGCCCCAAGCGGCAGATCGACGACCGGCACCGGCCGCATCTCGCTGCGCAGGGCAGCCGCCTTGCGACGCCTGGCGCGCAAGCCGTCACAAACCTCGCACCGACCGGCGGGAGCTTGCGGATCGCAGTGATAGGGGCAGTCGATGACCGCTGCCATGGGCGGCAGCAGGCTGGCCAGTGCCCGGACGGCCGTCGATTTGCCCGTACCGCGATCACCCAGGACGAGCACGCCACCGACCGACGGGTCAATCGCGCAGACCAGCATCGCCAGGCGCATCTCATCCTGGCCCACGATGGCCGAAAACGGAAAGACGGGCGCCAGACCGGAAGGGGCGGAGGCTTTGTCCATTTTGACTGACAGTGTCGTATGTCCATGTCAGTGTAGTCCATCCGGCCCGAACCGGTGCAGGCCCGAATGCTCAACACCCGGGCTTGTCGGTAGCATAGCCAACCCTGCTTCGTGTTGTGCACCGCTTCCGTCATGACCTCCCTGGCCTCGCCGTCCCGCCCACAACCCCGTCCGTTCAGACTCGAGATCGCTGATGAGGCGATCGCCGACCTCCGGGATCGGCTCGGGCGTGCGCGTCTGCCCGATCAGCCACCGGGCCCTCCCTGGTCCACTGGCACCGATCGGGATTTCATGTCCGAAGTGATCACTTACTGGAGAGACCACTTTGACTGGCGCTCGCAACAGGGCCGACTGAATGCGCTGCCGCAGTACAAGGTGGCCATCGATGGCATCGACCTGCACTACCTGCACATCCCGGGCCGAGGGCGGCCGGGCGGACCGGCCCCCCTGCCCCTGCTGTTGTCGCACGGATGGCCGGGATCGGTCTTCGAGTTCCTTGACCTCATTCCCCGCCTGACGGATCCGGCGGCCTTCGGTGGCGACCCGGCCGATGCCTTTGAGGTGGTGGTTCCCTCACTGCCGGGCTACGGACTCTCGTTTGCCCCGGGGCAGGAGCGCTTTGGTCTGGCGCGAATCGCACAGTGTTTTCACGCGCTGATGACCCAGGTGCTGGGGCATCGCCGCTTCGGCGCCCAGGGCGGCGACTGGGGCAGCTTCATCACCGCCTGCATCGGGGCCGATCATCCTGACTCGGTGGTGGGCATACACCTCAACCTGATGCCGCTGCGCCGCGAAGCGCTCGCCACCAACGCGCCCTCGGCAGCCGAACAGGCCTACTTCAAGGAACTCGAGGCCTTTCGCACGCACGAGATGGGCTATCAGTGGATCCAGGGCACCAAGCCCCAGACCCTGGCCTATGCACTGACCGATTCACCGCTCGGGCTGGCCGCCTGGATCTTCGAAAAATTCCATGCCTGGACGGATTGCAAAGCCGACCCGCGCGAGGCGATTGCGCTCGACACCATGCTGGCCAACATCAGCCTGTACTGGTTTACGGAAGCGATCGGTTCCTCGTTCTGGCCCTACTGGGATCGCATGCACGCGCCCTGGCCGATGCGCTCGCCGACCATCGACGTGCCCACGGGCTATGCCGAATTCCCGGCAGAAATCCTGCATCCGCCGCGATCGTTTGCCCAGAAGGTGTACACCGACATCCGACGCTGGACGACGCTCCCGCAAGGCGGCCATTTCGCGGCACTCGAACAGCCCGAAGTGCTGGCCACCGAGATCATCGAATTCTTTCGGCCCCTGCGGGCGTGATGATGAAAGCGGGTCTCGCAATCGTTGGGGTGGCTGCGCTGCTGCTCAATGCGGTGCCGGTCGCGGCTCAGGGTGCGGCTCAGGGTGCGGCTCAGGACGTGGCGGCCGAAGGGATTGCACCATCGCGCTGGCAACCGGCTCTGCCGCATGCAGGCCAGAAAGCCCGACTGCTGCGTTGGTGGGCACAGTGGAACGACCCCGTGCTGCTCTGGCTGATCGAGTCGGCGCAGAACACGCAGAGCGATCTGGCACGCGGCATCAAGGCCATTGAGCGGGTGCACGACATCCTGCCGCCCGAGCGTCCGGCACAGCGGGCCGATACGGCCAGCTGGGAGGCGAGCATTGCCCAGGCGGCTCACAGCGGGTCCGTGCCTTCGCCAGGCAGTGCGCGGACCGACAAGGACTGGCATCCGGCACGGGTGGCGGTTGCTGCCGAAACCGCCGAGCAATTCCTGGCCTGGCTGCATTGCCGACACGGCGGTGGCGACTGTGTCGCACGGCTGCGTGCACTGGCCATCCTGAGCGGTCTACCCATCGGCGAGGTGGGCGAGCGCCTGCTCGCGCGAGGCCTTCAGTTGCCCACGGTGCCCACCCTGCGCGAGCCTCGCCTGCGCGCACGTCTGCTCGAACAGCGCCCTGATGTGGCCGCCGCGATGCTGGAGCTCGAGCAGGCCCGGATCGAGATCGGCCGCGCCGAGGCGCAGCGCCATCCGCGTCTGCAACTGCACGGTGAAGTCCGGTCGGGGCAAGCCGGCGCGCCGGGCCCGCTCGCGCAGTTGCAGGTCGGGGGCGGCAGCGCGGCATCTGTTGCATCGGCTGACAGCGGGATGCCTGCCGAAATCATCGGGCCCGCCCTCAGTGTGCCGCCCTTCGATGCCCTGCGTCTGCAGTCGGTGGTTGAGGCGCGTCAGGCCGACTATCTCGCAGCCGCATCCGAGTTGCGCTCGCGTGCGCTGGAAGCAGCGCGCCAAGTCCGTGAGGCGCTCGATCAGCTGGCCGCTGCACAGCGGCGCGCAGAGGCGGTACGCGCCGGCGCCGAACCGGCCCCATCCAGACTGGCTGATGCGTGGCTCGAGCAGGCCATGGCCTGGATCCATCTGTACCGGGTGGTTTCGGGCGGCTGGGGGACTGAGTCCCCCCAGAGAACGGGCGATCAGACCGAAAACGCGGCGCGCCAGACGGCCGATCGCAGACCTTGACCCTACTCGGGTCGCAAGCCGCCACCGTGCCGTCAAATTCGCATGCGATGATCGCGCCTCCTCGATTTCCGATCCTCATGCCGGCTCTCCTTCGCACTCTTGCTCTGCTGGTCGCACTGCTGGGCCTTTTCGATTCACCGACTGGCGTGCGGACGGCTCTGGCGCAGACCCCAACGGCGCAGACCGAACGAGCACCCACCAACGCGGCACTTACGGATACACAGACACCCAGCCCTGCGATCTTGCGCTGGTGGTCCCAGTGGAACGATCCGCTGCTGCTCGATCTGATCGGCGCCGCCCAGCGCCACAGCGGCACACTGGCACAGGCCGCGGTGCGCATCGAGCAGGCCCGGGCCGCAGCCGTTGCTGCAGGCGCCCCGTCTCAGCCCCAGATCAATCTGAATGCGGGTGCCCAGCGCGGCACGGTGCAGGTGGGCACGGGAATCGTCACGGCCAATCAGATCAGCCTGTCGCTGCCGTCGAGCTGGGAGCTCGATCTCTTCGGGCGGGTTGCGCGATCGCGCGAGGCTGCGCAAGCCCGACTTCAGGCCGAACAGGCCCAGGAGGGTGCGCTTCAGGTGGCGCTTGCCGCCGAGACCGCAGCCGCCTATCTGCAGTACCGGTTCTGTGAGGTGCAGGCGATGCTGGCCCAGCAGGAAGCCCGCTCACGGCAAATCAGTGCCACCACGCTGCAGGGTGGTGTGCAGGCGGGGCTGGTTGCGCCGACCCAGCTGGCCCTGGCCCGTTCCGGTCTGGCCGATGCGCAACAACGCGCCACCGCGCAGGCGACGGAATGTCAGGCCTTTTTGCAGGCGTTGGGCGTACTCACCGCGCGCGACACAAACGGGCTGGCGCAACAGTTGCAACCCGGCGCAGGCCAACTGCCCCGCCCCCAGGATCTGCAGGTTCGGCAGGTACCGGCAGCCCTGCTCGAGCGGCGACCCGACGTGGCGGCGGCACAGCAGGCGGTGGAGGCCGCGCAGGCCGATGTGGGTGCGGTTCGGGCTGAGCGTTATCCGCGCCTGAGCCTCAATGGCACCGTGGGCCCACTGCTGCTCGCCGTGGGTGGCGCATCGACCACCGTGCTGACCTGGTCGATCGGCCCCGCACTCAGCCTGCCCCTGCTCGATGGTGGCCGTCGCGATGCCAACGAGGCGGTGGCCCTTGCTGCCTATACCGCTGCCCGGACGCGCTATCAGGAAACCGCCCGTCGTGCCGTCCAGGAGGTTCAGGAGGCCTTGCTGCGCCTCGATTCAGCCCAGACCCGCGCGGCGTCGGTCGACACCCTGAAGGCTTCGCAACAGGCCCAGCGCGATGCGATGGCCGCTCGCAAGGCCGCGGGCCTGGCCAGCACGCTGGATCTCGAAGAAGCCGAACGCGCCCTGCTCAGTGCCGATGCAGCCCAGCTCGCCCTGCACCGCGACCGCCTGGGCGCCTGGCTGCAGCTTTACCGCGCCCTCGGCGGCGGCTGGACCCCCGACTCACGCAAGACCGCCCAGGCGACTCAACCGGATTGATCGATTCATGACGCTGCGCGCTGCACCCACCATCGCTCCTGCGGGACGTTCACGGTCCATGCTCACACTGCCCGTACTGATTCTGTGGAGCTGCGTGATGCTCGCCCTGGCCGATTCGGCGGCTGCGCAGAGCGCGCCCTCCGGGTCCAACTCATCCGCCGCCAGCAAGACACGGCCCGCCCTGGTGGTCACCACGGTGCAACCTGCCCAGCGTGAACTCGATGAGGTGCTGGTGGCCAATGGATCGATTGCCGCCTGGCAGGAGGCCATTGTGGGCGCCGAACTGGCCGGTGCACGCATTGCCCGGCTGCAGGCGGACATCGGCCAGCGCGTCACACGAGGCCAGGTGCTGGCTGTGCTCGACGATGCTCAGGTGCGTCAGGATCTGGCCGCTGCCCAGGCCGCCCTGGCCGAGGCCGAAGCAGCACGACTTGAAGCGGGGGTGCAGGCTACGGAGGCTGCTGCCAATGCCGAGCGTGCCCGCAAGGTGGAAGGGGCGGGCGCCTTCAGTGAACAGCAGCTCGCTCAGTACCGGCTGGCCGATCAATCGGCGCAGGCCCGGGTTGCGCTCGCCCAGGCCCGCATTCAGGCGGCCCGCGCCCAGGTGGAAACGCAGCAGCTGCGCTTGCGCCATACCGAGGTGAAGGCCCCGGATGATGGCCTGATCATCAGTCGGCAAGCGGTGCTGGGGGCCGTGGTGAATCCAGGCCAGGAACTCTTTCGTCTGATTCGCGGCGCCCGACTCGAATGGCGCGCCGAAGTGACCGCAGGCGAGCTTGTGCGAGTGCGCGTCGGTCAGAAGGTGACGCTGCAACTGGCGGGCGCAAGTCCCGTCACGGGCACGGTGCGGCTGATTGCGCCTCAGCTCGATGCGAACAGCCGCAACGCCATCGTGCATGTCGATCTGCCCTCAGGCAGCGGCGCACGGCCGGGACAGTTTGCGCGCGGGGAATTCAAGCTGGGCGCGAGTCGCAGCCTGGCCGTGCCGCAATCCGCCGTGGTCATGCGCGATGGCTTTGCCTATGTACTGCGGGTGCAAGGCGACCGGGTGGTGCAGGTCAAGGTCCGCACGGGCCGGCGCAGCGGTGATCAGGTGGAAATCCTGGAGGGCGTGAAGCCCCAGGATGCCCTGGTGGCGCAGGGCGCAGCCTTTCTGAATGACGGTGATCTGGTTCAGGTGCAGCAGGGAGCCGCATCG
>Ga0255094_1000881_pt1 | contig 14485 bp, 6 predicted proteins | sample Colum_Law_RepB_8_2_FD_188434 | JGI IMG/M metagenome (GOLD analysis project Ga0255094, IMG submission 188434) | Freshwater microbial communities from Columbia River, Oregon, United States - Colum_Law_RepB_8d | ecosystem: Environmental > Aquatic > Freshwater > River | place: USA: Oregon | collected...
CTTTGCTGCTGGTCGAACGAATCGTTACGGCCGCAGATGGAACAGTGACCTATCCACGCCTTGCGACAGAAGATGACGATAAGCAGAATCCCGGTGGAGCCGATCTGCCGACGATCGGTGATGATCCTTCGTTTCGACTCGATGTTCCGGAAGACGGTGCTTATCGAATACGACTCAAGGATCGCTATGCAGATACTCGTGGAGATACGCGTCTGACGTACCGATTGTCTGTTCGAAAGCCAACGCCCGACTTTAGCCTGGTCGTGCTGGATGCCTTCCCGTCCGCCGATGGGAAAGCTCCTGTCACCAGCGGTGCAGCAAGCCTTCGCAAGGGCGGCAGTTACGAGATGACCGTCTACGCTTATCGACGTGATGGTCACAACGACGCAATTCATTTGACAGGTGAAAACCTGCCAGCCGGAATCGTCTGCCGACCAACCGTGATCGGGCCCGGACAGGTTTCCGCAAAGCTCGTACTGACTGCAGCGGCTGATGCGGCCGAACAGTTGTCTCCGATTCGCATCGTCGGCAAAAGCGGCGCGGCGGAAGCTCAGCTTGCCAGAGATGCCAAGGTGGCCACACTCGTCCATGACGCAATCAATGGACTTCCCCGAACCGCACGTCTTTCTGAATCACTGGTTGCCGGTGTGATGAAGGATGAGCAGCCGTTTTCGATTGTGGTTGATCCTGTAACGGTCGACTTCAGTCAGGATCAGCAGTTGTTGATCCCGATCAAGCTTGTCAAACGCGGTGGATTCGATGCGAAGGTTGACTTAAGCTTCTACGGTATCCCCGGCGAAGTTGACGCTGTGCCCGTGGCCATCGAACCTGGCAAGGATAGTGTCGTTGCTCGGATCTACTTCAAAGAGAAAGCTCCTGTATCAACCAGCACGATTCTGGTTCAGGGAACTTCAGCCGTACCGTATCGCCGAAATCCATGGCTGGCAGATCGAGCCAAAGTCAAGGTGAACGAAGCTGAGACAACGGTCACCGCTCGACAGGCCAGCGTGACTCAAAACGATGTCGCTTTGAAAGCGGCTCAGCAAATGGTCGTGACCGTCACAGAGCAGGTCAAAAAGATTGGCGAAGAACTCGCCGCGTATGCAACTCAACAACAGAAGTTGCGGGACGATTTCTCCAAGGCTGTTGCAGAGCAAAAGACATCCATCGAAGCGTTGGCAAAAGTTCAAGCTCAACTGGCGACCGTAAAAACCGAAGCGGCCAGTACGCCAGACCAGTTCAATGCCGCGATTCAGGCCGTCAAAGAAGCTTCAACAGCAGCAGAAGAGTCCGCAAAGCAGTTGTCAGCTCTTGCGAATTCTGCTGCCGAGCTCGCCAAACAGGTGGCAGCAACCAAAGAGATGGAAGCAACCAAGCTGAAGGAAAAGACGACCGCAGAAGAAGACGTCGTTAAACGAACCAAGGAAGTCGAAGTCGCTCAGGCGGCATTGACGGCCGCTCAGAAAGAAGTTGAAACGGCAACCGCCGCAAAAACAGCCGCCGATGCTGCACTGAAGGCGGCCGAAGACGCCACGAAACCAAATCCTGTGAATGTACGAGCCATCTCGGAGCCTTTGGTTTTGACTATTCATGCGGGACCCGCGAAGCTTGCTGCCGCCGTTCCGGATGGTGCAATCAAGCGAGGAGCAGCGGTGCCTGTGAAGGTGACTGTCACTCGGAAGAACAACTTTGCCGGAGTGATGAAGCTGAGTCTTGTGCTGCCGGACGGCGTGGCAGGCCTGACGGCTGAACCAGTCGATGTTGCTGCCGATCAGGCAGAAGGAACCCTGACGATCACCGCAGCAGCCGATGCCCCCTTGGGTGACCTGGCCAACGTTGTGATCCGTGCAACCGGTGATTTCAGTGGGCGGGCAGCATCCACCGATGTTCCGGTGGCAGTGAAAATTGTGGAGTAATCACACTCAATCAACAGTCTGGTTAACAAAACGGGTCTGCCTCCAGGAGACCGCAGAACACTTCATCAAGAAGCATTCAGAGCGCATTGCTCGGTTTTGTTAGATCTCCCTTACTCTGTTTCGTTTTATCGCCGCAGACATCATTGAATGCTCGGTAATTCAACATAGGTGAAAGTCGTTATGAAATCAATCATCAAATCTCTGCTGGCGTTCAGCATCACAGCTTCAATGTTTGCATCTGCTTCTCTGGCCGATGAGCTAAAGCCAATTGTTCATGAGGAACCGGCCCTCGGGCGGCCGGTTGAGTTTGAGCGAGATGTTTATCCGATTCTGGAAGCCAACTGCATCGCCTGTCACAACGTGACTGTTGCCGAAGGTGATCTGATCCTGGAGAACCTCGAAGCCATTCTCAAAGGGGGCAGCACCGGTCCGGCCGTTGTGGCGGAGAAGCCTGATGAAAGTTTGATCTACAAACTCGCTCGGCGGGGTGATGAACCTGTCATGCCGCCATTGCCGAATGATCGTCAGGCGAAGCAGCTTGATCCAAAGCAACTCGGTATTCTCCGTCAGTGGATCGTCGAAGGGGCGAAAGCTGGTCCCGCGACGGCGAAGGCGATGAACTGGCAGCCGATCAACTCAAAATTGCACGGCGTTTATTCGCTCGATGTCGATGCACCAGGGCGGTTCGTCGCGGCTGGACGTGGCAACCACGTCAGCATTTATGATATGGCTCGCAAAGAGGCGGTCTCTTCTTTGATTGATCCGCAGATCCTTTTGCCGGACGGTTCAGCTCCGGCTGGCGTTGCTCATCTCGATTATGTCCATGCGATCGCGTTTCATTCAACGGAACCTGTGATTGCGACATCCGGTTACCGCAATGTGAAACTCTGGAAACGTGATGGCGAAAGCATTTCAGGGGCATTTGCTGTTCCCGCTGACGCACAGTCATGGGCCGTGTCGGCAGATGGATCTGAAGTGATTATGGGCGTGGCATCACGAGGCGTCGTGGTGGCCAATGCGGCATCCGGTGCAGAACGTGGAGCGGTAGCAGTTGATGGACAGGCCGTTGCGGCACTCGCAGCCTTTGCCAGCGAACCTAAGTGGATTCTGGCTGCCACTGCGGACGCCCGCATCGTTGTGATCAAGTCGGCTGATCTCACCATTGCCCACAAGACTGAACCGATGCCGGCTGCCGTGACTGCACTAAGTGATGAACTTGCCGGTAATCGCGTCGCAGCGCTGCTGGCCGATGGCAGCGTCAAGTTACTGACCGTGGCCGCAGACACTGGCGTTGTGGCTGTTGCCGGGGAGATAAAGTCTGATGCTGGCCCAATCCAGAAGTTATCCGGTGCAGGGACTTCTTTGCTGACAGTAGCCGCCGACAAGACGGTTCAGAATTGGAAAACAGATGATGCCGCTCAGATCAATCGCTTTGACCTGCCTGGAGCCGTGGTCAGCTTTGATGTCGATCCAGCAACCGATCGAGCTATCTTCGTACTGGCTGACGGACAGGCTTTACTGTGGTCCCCGAAAGAAGCAAAGCAGATTGCGGCGTTGACTTCTGACCTGATGGCTCAGCGAAAACTTAAAAAGGCCGAACAGTCTAAGGCTGTCCTGGATTCACGAGTCGCCGTCATCAAAGCTCAGATTGACGAGGCCGAAAAGGAAGTCGTGGCACAGAAGGAAGCGGAAACGAAAGCCAAAGCGGAGCTGGACAAACAGACTCCACTCCAGGCCGACGCTAAAACGAAGTATGACGCAGCGATTGCGGCCACGGCCGCGGCTAAAGCGGCCTCTGACGGCAAGCCAGACGATGCCGCACTCAAAACAGCGTTCACTGAAGCCGAGAAGGCCGAAGCCGCTGCCAAGGAAGTATTCAGCAAGGCTGATTCTGAACTCAACATCGCAAAGAAGTCGTTGGATTTCGCAACCGCCGCAATCGGTCGAGCGGAAACTCGAGTTGGCGAACGGAAGCAGCAGCATGAAGCGGCAACCGTCGAAGCCACAGCATCGGCAGCGATCGTTGAAGAACGCAAGGCTCCGGCAGCCGCTGCGAATCCAGCCGCATTCGCGGCACTGGCTGTCGATGGGCGTTATGTTCTGACATCAGATGCAGCCGGAACACTCCGCTTGTGGAATTCAGTTGACGGAGTCGCGATTGACGTGCTGCCCGGAACCAAAGTTGGTGCCAACATCGCGGCAATGAAAGTCGTCGGAGCTGCTGCTCTGTTGCAGACGGCCGATGCTCGCCTGGTTTCCCGTTCGGCGTTTCCAGCCTGGCAGTTGTCAGCCTCTCTGGGTGGCCTGGAGAGCGGTGGAGATTCCGTGTTCGTGGACAGAGTTCTCTCTCTGGCATTTTCACCAGATGGCACATTGCTGGCCGCGGGTGGCGGCGAAGCATCTCGGTCCGGTCAGTTGACACTCTGGAGCACGGTCGACAATTCACTGGTTCATCAGTTCGTGGATGCTCATAGCGATACCGTCTATGGAATCGACTTCTCTGCTGACGGTAAGCAGATTGCCTCTGCAGCGGCTGACAAATTTGTGAAAGTGTTTGACGTCGCGACAAAGCAGTTCATTCGATCATTCGAAGGTCATACTCACCACGTGATGGACGTCTCATGGAAATCAGACCGCACAACCCTGGCGAGTGCCGGTGCTGATAATGCGATCAAAGTCTGGAACGCGGAGACCGGTGAGCAGGCTCGAACAATTGCAACTTATACTCGTCAGGTGACTTCTTTGGCCTATGTTGGTCAGCAGGATATCATTGTGAGTAGTAGTGGTGATAAGCGAGTGTTCTTCCACACCGCCAGTAACGGTGCTCCGGCCCGTGAGTTCAAAGGCAACTCAGACTACGTTTACCGAACGGCAACTAACGCCGACGGAACGATCGTCGTCTCCGGCGGAGAAGACGGCATCGTAAGAGTCTGGAACGCCGCGGACGCTGTAGAACTGGCCAAGTTCGACCCCGCACAGTAATCCGAGCCATCGGATTATCAGTGGAGCCATGATATTGAGACGCCTCCTGGCTCAACCAGGGGGCGTCTTCGTTGACATTCAACGCGGAGCCGACGGCCCCGAAAAAGAAGACCCCCGCCGCCGGCACAACGCAAAATACGATTGCGAAAGCGAAAAGCAACCCGCGCAAACCGGGCTCGCAGAGCTGCTTTTCGCTGGTAATCGGAAAGGCGGGTTTCCACATGCCCGGAAAAATACGGGGATTGGACGCGTTTGGAGATTGACGGACAGGTGACTGTTACAATCTTGCCGCACGCCTGTCTGACCTCTTCGTGCATTCGCAATCCCAAAACGTCGCCAAAGGTTCTGCCTGTGTCTCACGAGATCTATGAAAACCCTCTGATTACCCGATATGCCTCCAGGGAAATGGCGGCCATCTGGTCGGCTCAGACAAAGCATTCCACCTGGCGGCGACTCTGGATTGCATTGGCTGAATGTCAGCAGGAACTTGGGCTGAATATCACCGACACTCAGCTTGAAGAAATGCGAGCATCGGTTGATGACATCGACTTTGATGCGGCCGATCGTTACGAACGCAAGCTCCGACACGATGTGATGGCTCACGTGCATGCGTGGGGAGACCAGTGTCCAACTGCTCGTCCGATTGTCCATCTGGGAGCGACCAGTTGCTTTGTAACGGATAACTCGGAACTGATTCAGATGCGAGACAGCCTGCAACTTGTGCGGCGGCGTCTGGTACAGGTCATTGATCAGATCGCTCGCTTCGCCGCGAAGTACAAAGATCTCCCGTGTCTCGGGTTTACTCATCTTCAACCAGCACAGCCGACAACCGTGGGCAAGCGAGCGACGTTGTGGTGCTGGGATCTGCTGCTCGATCTCGAGGAGATCGAACATCGTATTTCAACGCTGCGATTTCGAGGCGTCAAAGGGACAACCGGAACTCAGGCCACCTTCTTGTCATTGTTCAAAGGCGATCATGCAAAGGTCGAACTGCTCGACAAAATGGTGACCGAGCGGATGGGTTTTGAAGAATACCACCCTGTGACCGGCCAGACGTATTCTCGCAAGGTCGATGCACAGGTGATGGCCACTTTGAACGGCATCGCCCAAACCTGTCACAAAGCAGGAACCGATGTTCGTATTCTTCAGCATCGTAAGGAAGTGGAAGAACCGTTTGGCAAGGAACAAATCGGTTCGTCCGCAATGGCCTACAAACGCAACCCGATGCGCAGCGAACGTATGTGTGCACTGGCTCGGTTTGCGATGAGTCTTCAGTCCGGAATCGACAACACGATGGCCACGCAGTGGATGGAGAGAACTCTGGACGACAGTGCGATTCGTCGTCTCTCGATGCCTCAGGCGTTTCTGTCGATCGACGCGTGCCTGATTTTGTATCGCAACATTTCCGACGGCATGGTTGTGTATCCGAAAGTCATCGAACGTAATCTGAATTCCGAGCTGCCTTTCATGGCGACGGAAGAGATTCTGATGGCGGGCGTGCAGGCTGGTGGAGATCGCCAGGAACTGCATGAAGTGATTCGAGTTCACAGTCAGAAAGCCGCCGACCAGGTAAAGACTCAGGGGGGAGCTAATGACCTGATCGAACGGCTCCGCACTGAGCCAGGATTTGCGGCCGTTGATCTCGACAGCACACTTGATGCAAAGCTCTACATTGGCCGTGCTCCGGAGCAAGTCGACTCTTTCATCGCGGGCTATGTCGAGCCCGTGAGGAAGTGTTACGCATCAGACCTTTCTGTTGGTACAGAAGATCTGCGAGTGTGATCGCGACTGAACAGAACTCGTCGTGCTGGACAGAGATCTGTTTCCGGCAACTTAACTAGACATCGCCATGTTTGAGGAGTCGGGTTCACCGAAGTTGTTTTTTGATCAATGTTCTCCGGGTGAACGAAATCCCTTCTCCCCCTCTGGGGAGAAGGTGCCCGATAGGCCGGATGAGGGGGGCCTAACAAGCAACGCGCTAAAACGCCCCCTCTCCCCAGCCCTCTCCCCCAATTTTTTTTGCAAGAACGCTGCCATGTGACACCACGCCGCATCCGCAAAAAATCGGGGGAGAGGGGGCAACATGGCGCTGTCCAGTTAACGGTTCGCGGTATCAGCCCTGCAGCGGTATTTTGCCGATGACACGTTGCCACTTGGCAAGGAACTCAGGGTTGGATTTCAGCTCGGGATTGAGCACGCCGTGCGGCCATTTGCCGAGTGACAGATCCAGCATACTCTGACAGGCCGTGCGGCCGATGTCGCGGAACATCTCGTGCGTCCATGCAATCGAGTGCGGCGCCAGCAGGACGTTGTCCAGATCTCCGAAGCGATGCGGCGTGATGACCGGCTCCACTGCGAAACAGTCAAGTGCTGCTCCGGCAATGCGGCGAGACTTTAGCAGCTCATAGAGAGGATCTTCATCCACGATTCCGCCACGAGCAGTGTTCAGCAGATAAGCATCGCTCTTCATCCACTGCAACTCTTTGGCTCCGATCAGTCCTCGAGTCTTATCGTTCAGTGGACAGTGAACGGAGACGAAATCCGATGTTCGCATGAGCTCTTCCAGGCTAACAGAACGCACGCCAATCGATTCGAATGCTGACGCTGGCAAGACAGGATCGAAGGCAATCGGCGGTTTCATTCCAAAGCCGTCAAGCAGTTTGACCAGACAGCGACCGATGCCTCCCAACCCGATCACACCCAGAGTGCGATCACGAAGCTCGCAGCCCATGTAGTTTGTGCGAGCATCCCATTCACCAGTTCGAACCAGTCGATCCTTCGCCACCAACTGGTGAGTCAGCGCGAGCATCCAGGTAATAGTTGCTTCGGCTACAGGCCGATCCACAGCACCGGCCGTGATCATGGCGAGAACGTGGTTTCGCGTGCACGCGGAGACATCAACGCTGTCGTAGCCCACTCCAAAGCGACCGATCGCCAGAAAATCCTGACTGTCCGCCAGGCTGGCCTCGGTCACGCGCGGAGTCAACACAATGGAACCCTGCTGGCCATGCAACTGATCCGGCGAGATCTCAGGCCGATGCTGTTCAAACTTCGACACGTTCACATGACTGTGACCGTCAAAGATACTGAATCCCAGGTCTGCAAATCGTGGGTTTCCGGCAGCATCGTAAAAGTCACCAGTGAGTGCGACATGAAAAGCTGGGGGTTGAGACATCGGACCATCTTAAATTGATTAAAACGACTTGAGATATAACCAGACGCATGAAAGCCAGTGGACGATTGATGCACAGGCCAAGCCACTTCCGATGGCTTTCGCGTGCGAATCAGCGAAAAATCATTGTAGCGTCTCTCACAGTTGCTGAATCTTTCAGCGGCGAGTTTTGTTCCGCATAAGTCGTGGCCGACTGGTCCAGAGCAGACACGAATACGCCCGTAAGCCGCGGGTTAAACGCGGTACCGGTCCAGGAAGCAAGGGGATAGGCACATTCGAGGAGCCGCAACCACAAAAAAACAAAGTTTTCTTGGCATCAGCGGACTGCATACGGAATCTGCCTGCGACTTTTTGACGGATCTTGGGGTTGAGCGAAGGGATTTGCGAGAAAAAACACGATCGCATCAAAACCGTGGTATCACTTTGCGGCGACGATGGAAGCGAACGCAGAACAGAATCATCACGCACCGCTGGACACCAATTTTGCCCACAATTGTGGCGACAATTCCGCAAAAAGAAGCTCAGCTTGAACAAAGAGAGGGACTGCCGTTCATAAAAATTCTCATGAATTGTTAACGAGGAATCGCCAGCAACTCTATGCAATTCACGAAAAAGCCAGTGTTTTCTGCGATTCCGACAGAACCACAGTCGCGAAATATTAACTTTTCAGCCCACGCCGGGAACTTCACCAATCCTTAACAATTGTAGTCGATCCTGTGTCCATGCATTGCCGTATAGCGGTGCTGTGATTCATGCGAGTTTGTTTGCGAGTGAATCGCGTTATGAGATGTGGGGCTGATGAGTCAACGATTTGCTTCGGATGGATCCACCGGGCGATCGAAACAACAGAAGACGCATCTCGTTTTTTTTAACTGGGAGATGAATTGAGATGAAGAAGTTTAGGATTCAGGCGAGTCCGGTTAGTCGTCGTGGTTTTACTTTGATCGAATTGTTGGTCGTAATTGCGATCATCGCAATTCTGATCGCACTGCTGTTGCCAGCAGTTCAGCAGGCTCGTGAGTCTGCTCGCAGAACTCAGTGCAAGAACAATCTGAAGCAGCTTGGGTTGGCTGTTCATAACTTCGAGAGCACTTACAACAAACTGCCTCATCCAGGCCAGTGCGACAGCACCGGCGGAGCGTCAACCGTCTACATGACTCAGTCGACTCCGACTTTGCTGTTGCCTTATATCGAGCAGGCCAACGTTTATGCTCAGATGGACCATCAGTTGACCTACGCTCAGATGGGAACGAAGACAACGCCGTACACAATGACGGCCGTTCATCCGGATTCACTCGGTGCTGTGTATCACGACCCTGACTATCCGAATACTGTGGCTGCGGCAAAGTCTCAGATTGATGCGTTCATCTGCCCAAGCACTCCGATTCCATCCGGAACTCGATCTCCAGACCGTTACGGTGTGTGGGACTACATGTTCATCTCCGTTTCAGACGTTGAAGAACAGACCGGTCAGACTGATCTGCCGGGCACTCGTCCGACCGTAACAGCACGCCGCACAGCAATGACTCGCCAGGGCGCTCTGTCCTGCGAAAAGAAGTGGGGCTTCGGAAGCATTACTGACGGAACATCGAACACGATTCTGTGTATCGAAGACGCTGGTCGCGCTCATCCGAATGCTGGCATCTTTGCCTCATTGTCCTCACGCCCTGCAGTTATCACGAACGACACCGTTGAGTGGTCAGGTGGTACTTCTGGCGGGCGTCGTATGTACGCATGGGCTGACCCGGATGCAAGCACCAATGGTCTTTCTGGCCCAAGCAACTCGACAGCTTCACGTTTGCTGGCGATCAATCAGAATCGCACGCCTCAGGGTGGGCCGTCGACATGTACATGGCGAACCAACAACTGCGGTCCAAACGACGAGCCATTTAGCTGGCACATCGGTGGTTGCCAGGCTGTTCTCGCCGACGGTTCAGTGCGTTTCCTGAGTGAAAACATTGACTGGCGAATCCTGAAGTGGCTGGCCGCTTCACAGGACGGAAACGTTATCGGCGACTTCTAGTCATCACGGCGTGGTCCGAATGACATGCGAGAATGTTAAACAATGCGGGCCTGACAAACACAGATTTGTCAGGCCCGCATCTCATTATAGTCTGAAAGGCATTTTGTTTATGTTGCGTTCGTTTCTAAGCCTGATGCTCATGGGTGCGATCGTCGGATGTGGCGTCAGTGTCACTCCCACGGCTGCACGCGTTGCCGTCAAAGGTAATGTGACTCTTGCTGGACAGCCATTAACAGACGTCGATCTGAATCTTCAGCCAACTGGAGATGGGCTTCCCGCCGTAGTGAAAGTGAAAGACGGTAAATTTGAAGCGGAACTGGTTCCCGGGAAGTACACCTACTATTTGTCACAGGCATCGGGTCCGGCTGGTGCGAGAAGTATTGCTAAAGTTCCGCCCAACTGCCTAATCGGTTCAGCAGACCGAGAGGTTGAATTTGCAGGACCAGGACCGGTTGAATTCGCGTTGAAGTAAGGCCCGGCTAATTGGTTTGACAAGATCCATAACGGCAGTGCTCAGGTATTTTCTGAAAGTACGGAGGACTGCCGTTTCTCATTTAGACACCTGCCGGGATCGTCCAAAAAGCAAATCTCTGGCGGTACACTAATTTTATCGCTGCAGCTAAGTTGCCGGCCAACCTTAACTCTGTTCCTAAACCATTCCATCAAGGATCAATGGAACGGCAGATTGAAGTCAAACCGGGCGAGACGATTTACATTAAGCTTGATTGAAAACCAATTTGGCATTTCCGGTCGCTCTCTTGACCAAAATGCCCCGTGAAATTTCTCGGGGCCAACTGCTTATCGGGCGAGATGCCTTCACGACAGCGTGGAGTCATCTCGCCCTTTTTTTTGGATCTGCGGCAAATGAATTGAGCCGGTTAGAAACGCCTGGTTCCTCGAATTGATGTCGTTCGCGCACAGCCCAAGAATTGGGGACCCGCATGGTTCCTTAACTCTAAGGGATGCCTCTGCGATCAGGCCCAACGGCCCCCTACAAGTCAGCTCTGGCAACGCCGGTTTCATCTTCCGGAGCACGACGGCAAATCGCAACTGCCGCTCCTCGCGGAGCGAGGTCCGATCGTAGCCGGCGGTCTTTAACCCAGGGAAACGATGCAACAAACATCCACGGCGTCGCGGAGCGACGCATGAACGATTTCTTGCAGGATTGCTGACGATCTCGCATCAATCGTCGCTCCGCGAAACAATCGTTTATTGTTGTTGTCACGGCCTTGAAAGGCCGGGCTACCATGATGTGCCGCTCCGCGACAAAGCACAGATTCCGCTTCTTCAGGAGCGAAGCTTGAGGTTCCCTTTGGGTGTTCAACCGGAAACGCCCCGAGATAGCGTCTCGCCAAATCTGAACCCTGACGGGTTTCCATAAGCCTGCTTTACGCTGTCCTTTCAGAGCAATTTGCGGTTCGGTCAATTAAACCTGAGCCGTTACCTCAGGCGGACTCGTGAAGGCCAGTTCCGAATCTCAGAGGTTTCCTACTGAGCCTGAGGACTGATGCAACTCTCCCGTTGGTTTCAACTTTCGGTGAACGCGATCAGTCCGCGGAGAGTTTAAAACAATGGCGTATCGTATGGATCCGTCGGTTGATTCTGAATCTCTTGCGATTCGGCCCAACGAGGCCATTAACATGTCAGCTCAGGGCAACGCCCTGGGTTGGAAATTCACTTGGGCAATTGAGCCCTGAAAGGGCGGAACAAATGGTGTTTATGATCTCATTCGCCGGTTTATCATGAATTTGTACCGCCCCGTTGGGGCGTGGCGTATTCTTTGATTTCATACTTGGGGCGTTGCCTCAAGCTGAGTTATGATTGCCCCATTCGGGGCAAAATCACAGGTTTCCTTTGGTGAAATCGTTGCTGGATTTACATGTGATTCCGCCCAACGGGCTCTGACAAGTCAGTCTGAGCCAGCGTCGCAGGTCGCACCAAAATCTACCCTGCATGGGCAACGCAACACAGACGTGTGGAACTCATTCAGGGTTCAAGGATGCTTTTGCCCCAGGCTAATGTGTAGGAGCCTTTCAAGCGAAATCGCCACAAAATCAACGCTCACTTCATTTCGCGCAGAGTCAAATTGTCCATGTTCGAACTCAACTCGAAGAACACCCAGTACAAGGCACCGACTCGTGTCGGGCAATTGTATGATCCAGCTCCAGAACAGCACTAAGCCGTCTTTTGCCCCGGGTAGCGAACGCGACCGTGATGAGCCGCCAGCAGAGATTTGATGAGTGACTCTTCAACCATACGAATCTCATTCATCCTGAGATTGCATTCGTCAAACTGCCCATCCAGCAGGCGCTTCATCGTAATTTCATGGACCAGCGACTGAATGCGGCGAGGTGTCGGTTCCTTCAGAGTTCGACTGGCACTTTCCACCGCATCCGCCAGCATTAGCACTGCCGTTTCGCGTGACTGAGGCTTCGGACCAGGATAACGGAAGCTGGATTCATCTGCATCCGTTCGATGGTCTCCATCCTTCTTCCGAGTTGCCTCGTGGAAGAAATATTCCACCAGTGTAGTGCCGTGGTGCTGCTCGATAAACTCACGCAACGGTTCCGGCAGATTATGTTCTTCGGCCAGCTCCATGCCGTCCTTGACGTGTCCGATGATGATCAAAGTACTCATCGCCGGAGCCAGCGTTTTGTGATGGTTCTCGGACCCTTCCGTCATGTTCTCGATGAAGTACTCCGCCTTGGTCATCTTTCCAATGTCGTGAAAGTATGCGCCGACGCGAGCCAGAAGTCCGTTGGCTCCGATCGATTCTGCGGCGGCTTCAGCAAGTGAGGCCACCGTCATCGAATGGTTGTAAGTTCCCGGAGCCCGGCGAGCCAGTTCCAGCAGCAGCGGATGAGAGACGCCGGTCAATTCCAGCAGGCTGATATCCGTCACCACGCCGAAGGCCTGCTCAATAAACGGCAGACTTCCCGCCACCAGATAACAGCATACGAGCGACCAACCGGCAAACTTCAGAGCCGTCACGATCACTCCCATATTTCGCCACGCATCATCCGCGCCGTGGGCACGCATGACACCAACGCCCCAAACGGCGTAAAAGGCGACGGCCGAAACCATAAAGCCAACCTTAATCATCACCAATCGCGATTTGATTCGTCGCAACGGGATGATTGATGTCACGCAGATCGTCATCAGAGACACGAAGTGACCGAGATCGCTAACGGTCGCCATAGAGATCATCAGCGACAAACAGAAGGCCGTCAGAATAGCGACGACCTGGCTGTAGGCAATGGCCGTGATCATGACCGCGGCAAGCAACGGAACGATCTCCGCACGCCACGGATCACGGCTCATCAATGTGCCAAGGAACACGGTACCGATACACATTCCCACAAAGATGACGAGGCGGCTGGTTTCTTCGAGCATCTTCGGAGACGAAAACTTCAGGAACGCTCCGAATAAAATCACCAGCAGAATGACCAGCATCGCTGTGCCCACGACTCGACACACGCGTTGAAATCTTGAAATACTGGATTCATGTGCGAGATATTCCAGCCACAACAGCCCGAGCTGTTCGTCTGTTTCCAATAACATCGTGCCTTCAGGCACAATAACGGTGCCCTTGGTGTACTTGTCGAATTTTCGAGGAGCGGATTCACCAGCCAGCTTTAACTCCGCGTCGGTAGCAACGGGATCAAGTTTCAATTGATTGCGAAAATTCTGCTGCAGCCAGAATTCAATGACCTGCTGAATTGCGGAAAGATTCTGCAAACTGGGCCACGATTTCCCGAGACGACCTGTTTCCTGCAATTGCTCCATCAGCAACACATCGGCGAGTACACCGTTGTGGAGCACCAGCCCGGCAGAATTCACGACCTTGATCGATCTTTTGCGGTTGGCAGAATTCGTGACGTCCGGGTTGGCCCCCAGAAGGCTGCGGGCCGAACTATTGTCGATCAATCCCAGGCTACGAGCATCCTTCGTCAGCAGTTCAAATTCACTCATCAACAGGTCAATGCGTTTGCCCTTTGACTCGTCGGCATCTCGCAACTGGTTCTTCAGCACGTTGAAAGATGTCTCGCGCGTCGCAGCATCCTGTGTCGTCAGACCGAATGCCGCCAGGGTCGGCAACGCGACCTGATTGATTGATTCGGAGTTGGCAATTTCACTCAGCTGATCGCGTAGCAAAGACTGGAGCCGATCGACGATGGCCGATTCCTGAATCAGCACAAGCGGCGCATCCTTGATGGCTTCATCAAGGTTAAGTTGCGTCTCGCGGACGTTTTCGACTTCGAAATCAACACGAGCCTGCACGCCCACATCGGCAATCTGGCCGGCTCGATATGTGAACCGAGATCGCCAGGCTTGAACGGATAACAACAGCCCCACGGTGGCAAACGTTGCGATCAGGACGTGCGTCAGGAC
>Ga0255094_1000884_pt1 | contig 14402 bp, 10 predicted proteins | sample Colum_Law_RepB_8_2_FD_188434 | JGI IMG/M metagenome (GOLD analysis project Ga0255094, IMG submission 188434) | Freshwater microbial communities from Columbia River, Oregon, United States - Colum_Law_RepB_8d | ecosystem: Environmental > Aquatic > Freshwater > River | place: USA: Oregon...
TTTGGATGAACGCGAAATCCTGTGCGCAACTGCAGACTGCATTGCCAGAGGTGTTGACTGCGATACTCGGAGGGCGAAGTTCCCGCTGAACCGAACTCCCCGGCACGCCACTGATTCCCCCGGCTCAGCAGGAGCCTCGCCTTCCCAAGGGGACTACCGAGCACTGGTTCGGTGCCCCCAACTTCAGGACAACACTCGTCGGCTGCCTCGCGCCGCGCGCTTCATTTGACGTTGAGCCGGATTTTTGTCGCTTTCGGCTGACAAGTGTCATCCCTGCAGAGCCTCGCTCAGCCTCGCGCGAGGTCGTTATCACCGTCACCGTACAGCAGGGCACGAAGCGCATCGCGTTCGCGGCGAGTGGCTTCGAGGTCGAAAGTCAGATGCTGTATGAGGTGTCTGAGGTCAGAGAGGGCTTCCTGAAAGAGATTCAGAATGTGCAGTCGTCGGCGATGGCACTTGACGACGTTCCGCGAGGCGGCCGACAGGCTGGCTCGATGGGGAGCCGGGCAGTTGTCGATCAGTCGCTGGAGTTCAAGAATTTCGAGTGGCAGTGGGTGATCTTCCGGGGCATCAATGCGAACCTGATGTTCCATCGCAGGTGTCCAACTATCCGTAGTGATTGAGGGGAGGGAAAGAACCGGGGTGGAGTGTCTTTGATGGATTTGTCGAAAAGCAAGATTTGCGGAGGAAAACCACCGGGAAATACCGTTGCAAATTCTGAACATCTCGATACTTCCGTCCGGGAATTCGCGAAAGCGTGTGAGAATGGCCGGAAAAGTCTGGAAAATTGAGCGTTTTCTGCAGGTCTGTGGAGCTGCAGGAATGGTCTCGAACCGGATGGCCGTGGTTTGCTAGAATCCGTCGCGGGGTCAGGGTTTTCCCCGTGAATTCTGCCAGACACGGATGTTGACAGTGGGCCAGCCAGTCAGTCTGAACAAGCCTGTTTCGGGGCAATCTGCCAGCGGTGCAATTTGCAGTGCGCGGAGAACGGCTGTTGTTGTGTGCGTTGTGCTGCTGCGGTGGTTGTCGGTGCTGTCATGGGCGTCTGTGCAGGTCGTGGCGGACGAGCCCTTTTCCGGGGATGGCCCGGCGGCGGCGGTGCAGTCTGCTGCGCTGGATGACGAGGCGGCGGGCGTTGACGACGGCAGTCTGACCCAGCGTCTGCGGCAGCAGTCGCGGACCGAGGGTTCCCTGATTCAGCAGTTGTCGGGGTTGAGTGCGGAGCCAGCGGCGGTGATTTCGGCGACGGACTACGAAGGTCAGTTGCTGTCGTGGCGATGTGAGCAGCGAGGTGCCGCCACGGAAGTGCAGCAGAGTCAGCCGGAGGACCAGCCGGAGGTGGCAGCGCGTTTTCGGTTTACGGCAAGTGCGGTGAGTGAGCCGGTGCTGCTGACGGCGCGGCTTGAGCCATCGCGTCTGCACTATGATTTCAAGGCGGCTCTGACGGCGGATGCCACAGCGGCCGGTGTGCGGCTGGCGCTGCAGTTGCTGATTCCGGGGCAGGTGGATCCTCGTACCGGCGGGCCGATGGTGGTGTACCTGCCGGGGGATGCTCTGGAACAATCCGAGACGACTCAGACGCTGCGAGTCGCAGTGACTCGCAAGGGAATGGAATCGCTCCTGCGGAGGACTCGGACGGAACTCAACCGCGCCGACATCCGTTTTCAGGAGCCGCTGATCATCGGGTTGGCGGTGATGGCTGAGTCGCAGCCGCGTGACTTGTGGATGGATCTGGGACTGGCGGAGTATGGTCCGGTGATCGTGCCGCAGCAGTCGCAGCTGGATCTGATACCGCGGTCGGCTGTTGATTCAGCATCAGTAGCAGAGCGGGTGCATGTGCCGCTGGACGTGGAACTGGGTGCACTGCTGCTGAATCAGCAGCCGGTCGTGCTGCGGTTGCTGCCGGACCACGGCGAGGCAGTGGACTGGCTGAGTCGTGCGGGGGTGAACACGGTCTGGCTGAGTGATGTGCAGGCAGCCGATCGATCGCAGGAGCTGTCAGCAGCGGGTTTTGCGGTGCTTGCGACACCGCCGCATCCGGAATTTGCGACGGGGGATTTCGGGCAGGTGGTCAGTACTCTGCCACCGCTTGATCAGCAGTACCCGTATGTTTCCGGCTGGTATCTGGGGACTCGAATTGGTCAGGCCGATCTGCCGCATCTGCTGGCGTGGTCGAGAGAGGTTCGCAGTGCGGATCGGGTGATGCAGCGACCGCATGCTGCAGACCTTGCGGGTGCCGAGAGTGCGGCATCGCGGGAGATTGATCTGGCGGGCATGGGTCGGCACGTGGTGGGTCGCGAGGACAGTTTTGGTGCGCTGCGGAATCTGCTGGTGCATCGACTGAACACTTCGGGGCAGATGGCATTTCCGTGGACGTGGGTGCAGGCGGAACCATCGTTTGCGCAGCAGCAGTGGCGTGGTGACGGCGTGCAGCCTTCGGTGGAGCCTGAGCAGATCCTGCAGCAGGTGTACGCGGCGATCTCGGCCGGTTATCGGGGAGTGGGATTCTGGAAAACGAAGAGCCTGCAGTCGGACGATCCGCAGTCGCGTGAGACCAGTCTGGCGATCGAGCTGGCGTGTCTGGAGATTACGCTGCTGGAGCCGTTTCTGGCACGCGGTCGTCGGGAGGGTTATCTGGCGGTGCGAACTGCTGCGGGTCAGGCGGGAACTGATGGTCGCGGTGCGGGAGCGGGCGGAATGCTGAATCTGCGGGGCGAGTCTTCCGGGGTTACGGTGGCCGGCCTGGAAGCTCCGCGAGGACCTGATGCGGCCGTGATCCGTGGCAGTGGAGCGACACTGATCCTCGCGACTCACTGGGACGCCACATCGCAGTATGTCCCGGGTCCGATGTACGAGCGTGAAGTGAACATGACGGTGGCGGCATCCGAGACGGCTTCAGCGTGGCAGGTGTCCACGGCCGGGATTCGCAGTCTGCCCCGGGATGTGCGGGCTGGTGGTCTGGCCATTCGGATCCGGGATTTTGATCGTTGTGCAGCGGTGGTGGTGACGTCGGACACCAGCATCATTCAGAAGCTGGAACAGCGGATTCGGGGATTATCGGTGCGCGCGGCGGAGGTGACTGCGGAGCTGGCAACGCTGAAGTATGAGCGGGTGCGCGAGACCGTCAGTCAGTTGCAGCGTGAGCATGCCGTGCCATCGGGAACGGCGAAGCTGCTGACGGTGATCCAGAGCTCGCTGGGGCGAATGCAGCAGGAGCTGCGTGCGGGGGATCATCATGAGTCACTGTTGCAGGCCGCGGATGCGCTGAGAAATCTGAGGCAGTTGCAGTTTCTGTGCTGGAAGGATGCGACAGCCGGACTCTGTTCACCGGCAGCTTCACCGCATACTGTGGCCTTTGCAACTCTGCCGGATCACTGGCGGCTGATGAATCGGGTGCAGGCCGAGCGATCGCGGCTGGAGAATCATCTGCGCTGGTCGGCGACATTTGATGATGCGGGCAGTCTGCAGCGGGATGGCTGGGAGCGTGCAGCGGCTGACAAAACTCTGTTCCTAACGACAACCGATGTGATTCCGGTGGGAGCTGGTGGTCGTGTGCTGCGACTGGCTGCGTGGCCGGCGGATCCCACAGGACGCTCGACCGTGCGGGATGACGTGGTGCCGCTGGTACTGACCTCACCGGCATTTCCGGTATCGGTGGGTGATATTGTGATTGTGCGAGGTCGGGTGCGTCGAGGATCCGGAGTCGCCTCGGGATCACGACGTCCGCTGCTGCTGTACGATACGGAGCTGGGGCCGGAGCATGGCCTGAAACCGGAACTGACATCGGACTGGCAGGAATTTGAAATGATTCGGCCGATCCACCGCGGGCGTGAGTTTCAGTTGTGTGCCAGTGTCCTGACGCAGGCGGAAGTGCACCTTGACGATGTGCAGTTTTTCCGCATTGAAGCGGGCACGTCAGAAAACCCGGTGCGAATGATCGGAACATCGGGCCGCTGATCTGCCCTGTGATCTGCAACTGGGGGAGCGAAGATGGCAGGGCGGGATGGCAGACGTCATGGATCTCATGCACGGCATTCCCGTCGAGGAATCAGTCGGCGATTTGCGGGCATCCATTCGGGTGGTCGCAGTGCTCTGGTGGCCTTTCTGGCAGTGCGGATTGGTGCGGCGACGGGTCCGGGATTTGTGGCGAATCTGTGACTGGGCGGGGGGCGTCGTCCCGGCTGGCTGGCGGCGGCCAGCGTGGTTGCGATGACCGTGCAATGGTTGTGAATTCAGGCGTGCGCTGAGTACTGTTCGGCAAATTCCAGTACTGTGCTGTCGACGGCACGGCGGAGCGATTCAACGGTAGCCTCGCGCAGAAACTCGTGCCTGGAACGATTCAGGCTTTCACGATTGCGAATGGTGCCCTTCGTGGCAACCTCCAGAATGTAGACGTCTGAAAAGGGGCGGACGAGGATTTCAAGGCGACTGTATTCATTGCGAGCAGTGCCGCGACCCAGCCGCATGTCGTCACGAAAAATGCGGGCGCCCCAGCCCTTCTCGTTGACGACGGTCTGAAATTCGAACCCGGGAAAATGATCACACAGCGTTCGCAGTCGCGTTTCGATGTAGTCGGACAGTTCATTTCGCAGTTGTGCGTGCTTCTGGCGGAACTGTTCTTCTGTGGCAGTGTCATCTGCGGCCGCGCCGACGCCGGCAGCACGAGTCATCTGGCCTCGCTGAATTGCCTTCTGCAGCTGATCGTCGAATTCACCCATGGTCCGCCTCTGCACACTCAACACCGTTTTGCATCCAGGAGCCGTAATCCTACGGCAAAGCCGGGCAGCGGGGAATACATCGGAATCACTGTCCAGCGATTTTTCCGCCGGGAATTACCGCACTGTTGCCGTGAATTCCGGTATTCCGAACTGCCACGGTCCGGAAACCGCTGGAATGCCGGGTGCCGAACCGTAAGAATTTCGCTGGTGTCCCCTGCCCTGCTGTCTCACCGGCCTGTTCGAAGGAGCCTTTCCGAATGACTGCTGTCCGTGCTCTGCTGTGTTCCGCTGTTCTGCTGTCCTGTGGTCTGACCGTGTCGGTGGTTGCCGGTGACGAAAAGCCTGCGGCCCAACCAGCAACTGCAGCCTCAGTTGAACTCCAGCCGGGTACCTGGAAGGACATCACGACCCTCGTCGCAAAGAACAAGGGCAAAATCGTGGTGGTCGACGTGTGGTCCACATCATGTGCTCCCTGCATGCAGGAGTTTCCGGGGCTGGTCAGGCTGCAGCAGGCTCATCCTGAAAAGGTGGTGTGCATCAGTTTCAATGTCGACTACGTGGGCATCAAAAACAAACCGGCGGATTTTTACCGTCCGAAGGTCGAAGCCTTCCTGAAAAAGCAGCAGGCTCAGTTTGTCAACATTCTGTGCACAGAGGAATCGGACAAGTTCTTTGCCGACCAGGAATTGTCGTCGATACCGGCTGTTTATGTGTATGGCACGGATGGAAAACTGGCGAAGCGGTTCGACGAAAGTCTGCTGCAGGAAGGTCGCGAAGAAGCCTTCACGTATGAAGCAGACATTGTCCCGTTTGTGAAGCAGCAGCTGGCCGGCGGGAAGTGACAGATGGCTTCAGAAATCGCGGACCAGCACTGCGGTCTCAGGACACCTGGCGGCGAGGTCGGGAAAAATCGCCGGAATCAGCTTCCTGCGGGCTGATTCCGGCGCTGGGTACAGCGGAACTTCCGTGCAGCGCTGGCTTACGGTTTCTGTCCAGCAGTATCACGAATACAGAACACGTGGCTGCCGACACGAATCAGCAGGCTGCCACTGACTGCGGCAGCAGCGTACTGCGTGGGACCGGAGAACATGGCATTGGCCTGTTTGCGTTCCGTGCTGGTTTCATCCGCTTTGGGGGCCCCGTTGTCCGATGGTGGTGCATCGGCAGGCCACAGTTCATTGACAGCCAACTGCCTGAATTCCGGGCCGGCAGCCAGCACGGTGGTGGTGCCTTCCTTGCCGAAGAAATAGATGCGATCGCCGATGGGGATTGGCGTTGCCCAGCAGGACTGCTTTGTGCGCTGGGCATATTTCTGTTCGCCGGTGACCACGTCGATGCAGTACACGACTCCCACACGGTTCACCCAGTACGCATAACCCTGGTGCACGAAGGGTGAGGCCCATGAAGGTGTGGCTTCCGGCGACATCCACGGCTTTTCAATTTTCCATGAATCGCCATCCCGGGAGACGCGGATCAGGGCATTCGACTTTTTGGCACCTTCCGAGTTTTCACCGGTGCGCCCCGGGGAGGCGGCTGTAAAGAAGGCATCGGGACCGGCAGGCAGCGGTGTGGTGGCGGTGTTGCCGCCGATGTCAGAGTATGTCCACAGCAGTTTGCCGGTGGCGGGATCGTAGGCATCGATTGTGCCGGCCGAGCTGACGACGACCTGCGGCTGTCCGGCCAGTGTCAGCAGTGCCGGACTGCTCCAGCTGGTGCGGCTGGTGCGATCCGTTTTCCACAGGACGCTGCCATCGGCCTTTGACAGTGCCACCAGATAGGACGGGCCTTCATCGTCGGCGAGGATGATAACGGAGCTGTCAGTCTGGACGGGCGAGCCACTGAGTCCGAATTTGTTGGTGAATTTCGCGTACTTCCGGGACAGCGAGGTTGTCCAGACATGCTGTCCGTCATGAGTGAGCGCAACCAGGTCACCGGATTCAAAGAAGGCAAAGACGTGTCCGGCATCGACAACGGGCGTGGGAGCGGCACGACTGATGTACACACTGTTGGGATCCGGAGCCGTGGACTGGTGTTTGTGATCCCACAGGATTTTTCCATCGGCCAGGGCGATGCACAGGGTATGGCAGATTTCCTTGTTGTCACCTTCGACGGTGGTGACGAAGGCGCGGTCGTTCCAGATGACGGGGCTGGACTGACCGTGACCGGGCAATGACGCATCCCAGGCGACATTCTGAGTGGGTGACCAGTTGAGTGGAATGGATGCGGGTTCGATGGGGGTCGCCCCGGCGCCAAGGAATCCGGGCCATGCCGGCGGATCAGCGGGCAGCAGCAGTGACAAAAGCAGCAGCAGAGGAGACATGGGAAGGGTTCCTGAAAGAGAGTGTGACGGCAGATGTCGGCCCCATCCGTGTGATGCAGCCTGCCGCATTGCTGCCTGATGATAAGCGGTTTGGCTGCGAATGTCCGCCGTTCCCTGCAGGTACCTGCTGCAGTCCCGAGAATCCAGCACCCTGGGATGGCTCGGTTGTCACTGGCCGGGGAATTCGCAACAGTGTGCCCGTGCAGCAGATGAATGTGCCCGGAACCCGCCCCGTGGAGGGATGATTTATGCGTCTCGCTTCCGTACTGACTCCTTTGTCTGATGAAAACCTGCAACTGGCAGCGCAGTGTGGTGTGACGGATATTGTGCAGCGATATCCCGGAGCGGATCCGCGAGTGCTGCAGGAGGGGTGTCGGCGAATTGAGTCGTTCGGTATGAAGTGTTCGGTGGTCGAAGGTTATCTGCCGATTGAAAACATCAAACTGGGACGCGATGACGGCTCAGAGGTGCGAGCCCTGCAGGAACTGATCCGACAGATGGCCGATCAGGATATTCGTCTGCTGTGCTACAACTTCATGGCCGGAACTGACTGGTGCCGCACCGTGCTGGATGCTCCGGAACGAGGTGCTGCAAAGGTGACCGCCTTTCGGCTGGCGGATGTTGAGCAGGCTGTGCTGCTGGGATATCGGCCGACCGATCCGCAGGCCGAAGAGGCTGCACGGCGACTGACGCCGGACGATCTGTGGCAGCAGTTGGAGCGATTGCTGAATCAGCTGCTGCCGGTGGCGGAACAGTGCGGAGTGGTGCTGGCGATGCATCCGGATGATCCGCCGCTGTCCTTACTGCTGGGCAAACCGCGGATCATGCACAGCGTTGAGTCATTCGAACGCCTGGTACAAATGGCTCCCAGTTCCAGCAACGCGATCTGTTTCTGCCAGGGATCATTTGCGTCGATGAATGTGGATATTCCGGCGACGATTCATCGACTGGGACCATGGATTCGTTATGTGCATTTCCGGGACGTCCGCGGGACTCCACAGGACTTTGCCGAAACATTTCACGACAACGGTCCGACGGACATGGCAGCGGCGATGCGGGCATATCAGCAGATTGGATTTGCCGGAGCGATGCGACCGGATCATGTTCCGCAGATGCTGGGCGAGGATGACGGCGAGCCGGGCTATACGATGCTGGGGCGATTATTTGCGTGGGGCTACATGCGAGGATTGATGCATGCGGCAGGAGGGTAGTTGGCAGTGGGTCCCATAAGTCCTATGGGTCCCATGGGTCCCATAAGGCTTGCTTTCTGTGGTCTGATGACCGGGGGGGGCTTAGCCGGGCTTGTGGATGACACTGCCGGCGGGCAGGTGCTGCAGTGGGCCCACGGTGCACTGGTCGTCAATGACGGAGTCGCGTTCGATTACTGTGAATGGGCGAATGACAGTGTCGCGACCAATCCGGACTCCGAAATCAATCGCTGTCTGTGCCGGGTCCTCAATCGTGACACCCTGCAGCATCAGGTCCTGCAGAATCGATTTCTGGATGCTGGCGCGGGCGTCCGCCAGCTGGACTCGCGTGTTGACCCCCAACGCCTCTTCCAGGGTCAGGCTGCAGCAGGCGTCCACGGTTTGTCCGCCATCCATCAGAATGCGCGGACAATCCGTCAGGTAGTACTCAGACTGGCTGTTGTTGGGCCGCAACTGCTGCAGTGACTGCAACAGCAGTGGTGTACTGAAGGCGTAACAACCGGTGTTGATTTCCGTGATCCTGCGCTGTTCCGGCGTGGCGTCCTTCTGTTCGACAATGCGTTCAAAACGCCCGTCGGGACTGCGGACGATGCGTCCCAGGCCGTCATTGTTCTGAGTTTCGGCAGTGCCGATCACGCAGGCGGCCTGAGTCTGCTCGCGGGTGTCCAGCAGCGATTTCAGCGAACTGCCCTGCAGCAGCGGAGTATCACCGGCCAGAATCAGCGTGGCACCGCTGTGACTGGACAGTGCGTCGGCCGCCATCATCACGGCATGTCCCGTCCCCTTCTGCTCGGTCTGCTCAGCAAACTCCACATCCGGATGGTGCTGCAATGCCGCTTTCACCAGATCAGCGCGGTGTCCGACAATCACCACGAGGCGATCGGCACCGGCTGCTCGAGCCGCGTCCAGCACGTATTCAATCATCGGCCGACCGCAGATCGGATGCAGCACTTTCGGAATGTCGGATTTCATCCGAGTGCTTTTGCCGGCGGCAAGAATCACAGCAAGGACATGCGACATGACTGCGGGCTCCAACCTGAATATCAGACGGCTCAGTAACGCAGACCGATCTGACCAATGAAGCCGTCACCGATTTTCAGGTCCGGCTCTCCGGTGGCGAAGACCAGATTGCGGTCCATCACGTAGCCGCCTTCCAGGAACCAGCTGTAGAGACCAGTGTCCATCCGGAATCCACCCACCAGTCGGTAGTCAGACATTTCAATCTGATTTTCCTGTGCGACACCGGCCACGGTGCGTTCGATTCCGTAGGCTTCCACATGATATTCGGCACGGAAGTAGATCCATTTCGACCAGTAGGCTTCGTTGCCCAGAAACAGGCTGACCTGAGCTTCCGGGTAGGTCAGCTGCCATTCCCAGTAATCATCGCGATAGATCAGTCCGCCGTATGGCAGCACACGATCTTCAACTCGATCCCAGTACAGGGCTCCAAGCCCCAGCATCCAGTACTGATCCATGCGGAACAGCAGCATACCGCGACCATCGAGCTGAAACCCGTCGCCCCAGACATTGCCGGCAAAGTCGGTATTGATCGAGGGGTTGATGCCAAGGCTCAGGCCTACAGGAGCAGATGCCGGAGTTTCCCATTCCAGATCGACACCGATACGGAACAGACTGGAAGGCAGGTCGAGCGAACCACCACCGGTCAGGTTGCGGTAATTGAACTGATTGGTCCAGCGGAAGATCCAGCTGTTGGGCAATTGAGCTGTGTGAGACATTTTGTAGTTGAGGCCAAAGATACCCAGTTCGCTGGCAGTGGGCGTAGACAGTTCGGTGGAGGGCAGCCATGAAAGATCGATGGAGTTCTGCCAGCCGAAGCGGTAGGGTGCCGGAGCATTGGCTCCGTAGCTGTAGGTGCCCGGAGGAACATTGGGCTGACCCGGTGACTGCATGGGAGCAGTATTCAGGAACGGGTCACCATTCAGCGGTGGAGAAAATGCATTCCAGGTCTGTCCCTCCTGGAACATTGGCGTCACAGCAGGAGCTCCGCAGCAGGCGTCTCCGCTGCTTTCCGTGAACGGCATCACGATGCCGCTTTCGGCAGGTGCGATCGGAGCCGAGGCCGTCGGGTCAGCCTGAGGAATGGGTGTCGTGGTCGGGTTGGCGACAGGATTGCCCGGATCGGCCGGAATCGGAACGCCGCCATCCTGAAACACCGTCATGGAGGTCAGCCGCGGCTGGTACATCGGCTGCTGCTGCCGGTATACCGGCTGTTGTCCGTACACGGGTTGTGTCTGGAACATCTGCGGATACATGTACTGTGCTGAGCAGCAGCGTGGCAGAGTGCCGCAAGCGGCAGCCACCAGAAGCACGGCGAGAAAATGTTTCACGACAGCACCTGCTGAGAGGGGAGAGAACCAGGTGGGGAGAGAATCAGAACACCAGCAGCAGGCCATTGAGGATGCCGTTGAGGCGGCGTGGCCTGAGACTTGAGAGGTATTTTCGAATTTCGTGGATTCGACGATTTCGGTCAACAGCACTTCCTGAGTATCCAGGCAGAAGTGACCGGAGCGGGTGTGGATTCGGCGATGTTATGCTGTGTGTATCGGCGGTTCCTGCCGGAACTGCCACCGGCAGTGAGATGCTGCATTTTGCGCGGTCTTTGCAGACCGCCTGTTTTTTGTTGGGCTGCTGCGGCAAAATGCGGGTGTGTCTGATCAGCAAAAAAAGAAACCCTCTGGCCTGTGACAGCCAGAGGGTTCGGTGATCTCGAAAGCGACAGAGCAGATCAGCGTTCAGGCTGAATCACTCGGCCTTCTTCTTCTTATTCTGGTTCTGGCGTGGTTCGAAGGCCTTGGCGAAGGCTTCGTCAGAGAATGCCAGAGCGACCTGAGCGTCGCCGGTTGCTGCAGCGGCTTTGCCTTTGCAGTCACCGCAGCAGAAGCCGACCTTCACGCCGCCGATCTCGGTGGACTGTTCCTTATTGATGGCACCACCGGACAGCGGGCACTTGGTCTGGACGTACTGGCGAGTCTGAGCGAGCTGCCAGTTGGCCTTGTTGGTGAACTTGGTGGGTTCCTTTTCGTAAGCGGCCTTGCAGTTACCGCAGCAGAAGTAGACCTTCTTTTCCTTGTAGGCGACGGACTGGTCGCGAACTGCGTCCTTGCCGGACACCGGGCAGGTTGCCTTGAATTCCTTCTGGCCCTTCTTGCCTTCATCCTTCTTTTCGTCAGCGATGCCGGGCACGGCGAAAGCCAGCCCCAGGATCATGGAGAACATCAGAAAACGCTGCATTGACCAACCCCCGTAACAGGAATCACGAAATGACCGTGCCACACGACGGTCGCTAACCGCCAATTGCACTCGGAATTCGGTCGAATTGTCAAGGGAACCTTGCCGATTTCAGGCCGGATTCGGGCAGTCCGAGTCAACAATAAAGTACAAAAGCATCCGCAATTCTTTGAAATGTGCAGAAATCTGCAGAAATGGGGACACAGATGCAGAAATGGGGACACAGATGCAGAAATGGGGACGCACTGCAGAAATGGGGACACACTGCAGAAATGGGGACACACTGCAGAAATGGGGACACACTGCAGAAATGGGGACACACCGCAGAAATGGGGACACACCGCAGAAATGGGGACACACCGCAGAAATGGGGACACACCGCAGAAATGGGGACACACCGCAGAAATGGGGACACACGTGGGCCGCAGATGTTGCCGGAGGCGGGGATTTGGCGAGTGCGGTCATGATCTCTGGTAAAATCCTGCTGTGGGTTGCGAGGACATTGAGAGCGGGCGCCAAATTCGTTAGAGTTTGTTTCACAAGGGGCCCATGGCTCAGTTGGTTAGAGCGTTCGGTTCACATCCGAAAGGTCACAGGTTCGAGTCCTGTTGGGCCCATTCCCGCAAGTGGCAAATGCGAACACATTCGCAGACCCGCGAAAAACACTGGTTTTTCGCGGGTTTTGTTTTTTCGCTTCGCCCTGTTTTTGCCAGTTTCGCACGCCTGCGGGGCTACTGGTGGGGCTACTGGTGACGTTTCACTACCCGCCGTCGCCCGCTGAAAGTGTTCATCCCGCAGTTGTAGAGAGTGCTTAGCCGCCCTGATCGCCGACGGGGTTTGCCTCAATCAGCCACTACCGGGACTGCCCTGCAAAGTTGCTTCGCGAGTTCCGCAATAACGTCGGGCGACGCCGAAGACGCGGGGACACACACAACGCAGAGACGGGGAGACTCAGGGGACACACAGGAGGACTTGGGGGACACAGAATCTGCACACAAAGCGGGCTCGACAAGCCGGTGAGACTCGGGAAGACCCGGGGGACACACGAAACCCGGGGGACACAGCATTCGCACACAAACCTGTATCGACAAGCCGGTGTGCAAGACGGAAACCTCTCCGAAGACGCCACCCCAGCAGCGCATCCCCGGGCAGCCAACATGCAGTGCACATTTTTTCTGGCGTGAGCGATTTGAGGGACACCAAATTCATCAATTGAAAACGAATTCCAAATGAAATTCTGGACTCAGGAAAACGATTAATTTACCATGGGTGCTAAATGAATACCACACGTACTACATGGTGTGACATCGCTGATTTACACTATTCCGAGGTGTCAAATGGCTCGATTGGCTCGTGTCGAGGTTTTTGCCGCGGATGAAATTGCCATCGTGCATGTCATGAATCGCACGGTGCGACGATGTTTCCTGTTCGGTTTCGATTCCGTCAGCGGAAAGAACTATGATCATCGAAAGCAGTGGATCGATGATCAATTGAGGCAACAGGCCATGTATTTCGGGATCGATCTGCTGAGTTACTCAATACTCAGCAACCACTTTCACGTTATGCTGCGATCACGACCGGATATCGTCAGGGAATGGAGCGACAATGAGGTGGCCCGGCGGTGGCTGATGCTGTGTCCCAGGTTGCGGGATGAGCAGCGTCGACCCATAGAACCCACCGAATTTGAAATCAACCGTATTGTCAACAACCCGCAGAAACTGGCCGCGATACGAAATCGTCTCAGTGATATCTCGTGGTGGATGCGGTTGCTCAGTCAGCACATTGCTCAGCGAGCAAACAGGGAAGACGGTGAAATCGGGAAGTTCTTTCAGGCTCGTTATCGCGCGGTTCGAATGCTTGACGAAACAGCGGCTCTTGCCTGTTCTGCGTATATTGACCTCAACCCTGTCCGAGCTCGGCAGGCCCGTACGGTTGACACAAGCGACTACACTTCAGCACAACTGCGGGCTCGTGACCTGCAGGCTCGGTCGGTATCGCCTCCAGTCGATTCCGCTGTTAATCCTGCTGCCTCAGCGACAACCGAATTTCCCTCTGATGGCAACCCCTCGGCCACCATGAGCCTCGACAACGCACGGCATTTGGCTCCGATTGATCTGCAGGAAGGCACGACAACACCAGGCCCTGACGCACATGCTGGTGGCGACCGATGCAGCAACAAGGGCTTCCTGCCGATGTCAACGGAACAATACCTTGAACTGCTCAACTGGACCGCTCGACGGGTTGTCCATGACAAGTCAGAATTAACCCCGCCGCAGGTGGTTTCGTTGCTGCAGCGGTCAGGACTGAGTGACGAGACATGGTGTGGGCTGGTCAGAGATTTTGGGCGTCTGTTCAGCCTCGTCGCTGGGAAACCTCATCAAATAGAGACATATCGCCCCGCGCGCAGGGCCGAGTCAACGCCCGCAAGTCATCGCCACCGAGTCCGATGCCAACTGCGTGAACTTTTCTCCAGACATTGAAGATTTCAGAGAGAGCTGGCAGCAACGCTCCCGATCACGCGTTCCCGAACTTCCTGCTTCTCATAAGACGTTCCAATCTCACTGCCGACAGCAAGTCTTCGAACGCGGCAACTCAAGCATTCACTGCTCTCAGTGAATGCTCTCATGGAGATTCGTCGCACTGCCTTCGCATTGCCAGCGAATGTGCGTAATATCGATCGCTGCCCCATGTTCCGCCGAGAGAATGGCGGGTAGAACCCAGCCATCCCCCCCCTCCCTCCGGCGAAACTCCCGCGTTCATGCTCCCGCGTAAGCTTTTAGGACAGGTCAGCTTCGGAAGAAGGTGTGTGTCCCCATCGGACTCCGCCATATTCTCTCCCACCCCGGGATTCGCTGGAAGCAGACACAGCGAAAGCTGCGATGCAGTCATCTGGGGCTTTTCCGGCTG
>Ga0255094_1000893_pt1 | contig 14298 bp, 11 predicted proteins | sample Colum_Law_RepB_8_2_FD_188434 | JGI IMG/M metagenome (GOLD analysis project Ga0255094, IMG submission 188434) | Freshwater microbial communities from Columbia River, Oregon, United States - Colum_Law_RepB_8d | ecosystem: Environmental > Aquatic > Freshwater > River | place: USA: Oregon...
GATTAAGACCATTGAAACTTTGGTTCGACAAGTGGATGGACTCCTCATTGGTGGAGCCATGGCTCATGCGTTTTGGGCTGCTCAAGGAGATACCGTTCCAGCAGGTGCAAAACAGCCTAAGCCTGAGGACGTAGAGGCAGCGCGCTCCATTATGCGTGATGCTCAAAGACGAGAAATTCCACTCTTAGTCCCCGCTGATACAAATCAAGGATTTGATATTGGACCCAAAACCATTGAGAAGTTCTCTGAGGTTCTATCGCAAGCAGGAACCATTTTTTGGAACGGGCCACTGGGCTGGTTTGAAAAGCCTGAGTATTCTAACGGAACCTTTAAGGTAGCCCAAGCGGTTGCTGAGACCTCTGCAATTAAGATTGTAGGGGGTGGTGACACCGTCTCTGCCATCAAGAAGTCTGGTTTTTCTGAGAAATTTGATCATCTCTCAACAGGGGGCGGCGCAGTACTTGAGTACCTGGAAGGAAACGGTTTGCCGGGTATCGATGTTTTAAAGCTGAATAATAGACAACTTTATCAACTTCAAATGCAGTATCAAACCCCAACTGATGATTACTCATGATGAATCCTAATCGAGGAGTTCTGATCGCAGGTAACTGGAAAATGAATCACGGCGTAGAAGAAACCCGAAGGTTCTTTGACACAATCTCACATCAGACATCCTTCTCTACACCCTCGAGTGGATTGAGAGTTTGCCTTTTTCCTCCTTACCTGAGCCTCTCTCAAGCAATTGAATACTCAAGCCGCACAGGCTCTGTGATTTCTATAGGCGCTCAGAATGCACACTGGGAAAAAAAAGGTGCCTTCACAGGCGAAGTGTCTGGGATGATGCTTCAAGAGGTGGGAGTTTCTTGGGTACTTGTGGGGCATTCAGAGCGAAGGCAGCTTTTTGGAGAATCAAATACTACCGTTCATCAACGCGCTTTGAGTCTACTTGAGCAGGGATTTCACGTCATCATTTGTATCGGAGAAACCTTAAAAGAACGCCAAGAAGGCCTGACCGAAAAAGTCCTTCAAGAGCAGATCGAAAAGGGAGTACCTCAGATTCACTTAATAAAGGATCTCCCAGGTGAGTTGATCTTAGCTTATGAGCCTGTGTGGGCTATTGGCACAGGCCAGACAGCAACGAGCGAACAAGCTCAAGCTGCACATCAATGGATTCGCCACGTACTTAAAACGCATCTCAGTCCTGACCTTGCACTTCGAACACAGATTCTCTACGGAGGAAGTGTAACCCCTGAGAACTTATCTACTCTGCTTCAGTGCTCAGACATTGATGGGGCATTAGTGGGTGGAGCAAGCCTCAAGCCTGAGAGTTTTGCCTCTCTCATCCGCCAGGCACAAGCCCTATAGATTCAATACAGAATAGCTGAATCGGTATCTGATCACTTCCCCTTTCAGCATACGGGGTTCTTTAAAGATGCGTTCTTCTCAAAGGTAGACCTTGCACACAAAATAAAAAAAGTGGATTAAGCCCCTTTGAGTCGATCACCTCAACCCAAATGAACTTAATCCACCTTCAATTTTCAGATCATCTCGCTTTTTTTCTATAGCTACGATTTCATGACTAGAAAATCTTAAACACCCGAAGCTTTTAAAAGATCCTCAAGTATCTTTTGATGAATCTCTTGAGATCTAAGCGAATCTCAAAAAATTTGGCCTGCTCTACTTGGCCATTGAAATCCAAAAGTAGCTACCACGTTTTCTCTTGTACTTAAATCATGCCTCTTGCTTCTAAATCCTAATCATTGATGTTCTGGGCAGCTGCACTAGCGGTTCTGATCTGTAATCGCGCGTCTGCTATCGAGATACCCTGAGTATTAGCAATTCTTCTGATCTCTAACTCGCGCGTGCAATATCTTTGTGCACGAGTAACTCTAGTAATTAAATCATCAAAATTCTGAGCGGCATATCGAACATCTTGCTCGGCCACTCTTTCAGGAGAAAGCCCCATAAAAACGGCCACTTCTCGCATTCTTTCTCTGAGCCGTACATGAAGAGCATCATCATCGAGATGAGATAACTCTGCACTTTGTGTAGGATCTAACATTAAAGCTTGGGCTGCACGAGCTCTGAGGGTTTGCCTTGCTTCCTCACCTGTAACAGATGAAGATACTGCGCTAAAACTCAATGAAGAATGAGCCAGGAGTTCATTTACAATTCTGTCTTTTTCAGACTGAGGAAAAAGATAAGTTACTTCTGTTGTAGGAGCTGATCCACCGTAGATCACCTCAAGGTAATTTTCAGGAATTTTCTTATCAGCCATGAGTTGAGATAAAAGCGCACGTACCTGATCTGCAAGAACACGCCCTTCCATCACAGAACTCACCCATGCATCGACAGCTACTCTTGAGCGAACACTCCAACGAGACTCAAGATCTACTTGAGAAGGAATGGTAAGGCTGTAACGATTAAAAACATGAGACTGCTGATCACCAGAAGAGGATAATCCCAAAGCGATCGATCTTGCTGTTAATTCCTCTACCGTATTAATAATAGCATGCTCATCAGGAGCTGGCACTACAGGTGGCACAGCCTGCTCTTGATTTCGGTAAATCCCCATTAATACATTAAGCATCTGGGGTTGAATCAATGTCGTCAAACTAGCTCTGAAAGCAGCCAGTGCTGTATCTGTTGAATAAGTTTGTCCGCCAAAACTGGATTGAGGCTTAGACTCAGGGGCTGATTGGTGAGACCCACACGCAAGATTAAAAAGCGCAAGTGAGCTCATCAGCAAAAGAGCTTTTCCAGAGCAATTAAAAAACTTTACTTTTTTTAACATATTCAACCTTCTCCAATTTACAGCAGTTTTTTTGATACCTACATGAGGCGATCCTGTAAGCAATAAAACAAGAGTGCGAATATTGATTCTTGATCAAACCTTACCTTGTACAGGTCAATGGCTTGAAATCACCTCAATCATTTGTCATCTTACGACAGGACCAAACCTATACAGTATTAATAGAATAAAAGCAAGCAACTGCATCTCTTGATTCATGAGCCTATTCGGACTCTATTATTAGGTCCTATATCGAAGCCTAGCCCTGCTTCCACCGACAAGCTTTATCTCACTGTAAGCACTCGAATTTCGCCTGATTTTCTAGTAATCTCAACACTTGTACCACCCTGCTTAGCTCTTCTAATCAGAAGATCCATCTCCCAATCACTCCCACGTAGATTTTTGATCTCCAGGACATTCATCTGGGGAGTGAGCAGTGGTGTATTAAACACGAGATAGGAAAGCTCTAAATCGGTTGAGATCCCTAGCATGGATTTGAGCATAAGAAAAACTGACCCTGCAGCCCAGGCCTGAGGTTTACAAGCCACCTCATAGGGAATAGGAGGTTCCCCCCCTCTTTTTCTAAAACCACAGAACAATTCAGGTAATCTAAAATCTTCACTCGACTCAAGAACTCCCATGAGGGAAAGACAAAGGGTTTCTAACTCCTGAAGGTGTCCATAGAGACGAAACCCCTCCATAATGAGAGAGTTATCATGAGGCCAAACAGATCCATTATGATAACTCAATGGATTGTAAGCAACTTCCTCCTTGGAAAGAGTGCGAATACCATGACCACTGAACATTTGATCAGACATCAGAACCTGAGTCACACTCTTGGCCTGCTCTTGAGTGAGGATTTGAGCCCAAAGGCAATGGCCCATATTCGAGGACTTCACCTCACATGGCCTTGAGTCTCGATCCAGAGCTAAGTAAATGTATCGACTCATTGGATTCCAGAATCGTTCTAGAAATCGAGCCCTCAAAGTGAGCGCCTCTCGTCTCAAGCGCTCAGAAAGTTGAGTTTTACCCAAGAATCTAGCTAATGCAGACATGGAGAGTCTTGCTCGATAGGCATAGGCCTGGACCTCACACAAGCGAATTGGGGCAAGAGCTAGTGTACCATCTGCGTGCATGACTGAATCATGAGAGTCTTTCCAACCCTGATTGACTAATCCATTAGGGGATCTCTTCGCGTACTCTAAAAAACAATCCCCATCTTCATCTCCCCATAGATCCATCCATGCAAGCGCTTTGAGGGCTGAGCCCCACCACTCTTCCAGGTGCTTACGATTGCGAGTGAACCTCATGTATTCATGAAGAAGAATTAAACTCAGAGGCGTTGCATCGACTGATCCATAATAGGGAATGAAAGGAATCTCCTTAGTTTGAGCCATTTCCCCTCTTCTCATTTCATGAAAAACTTTACCGGGCTGCTCGTCAGTAAAGGGATCAACCTTGGATCCTAGGTGCTTAAATACATAGTCTAATACTCCATGAGCAATCTCAGGGCACCAGGGCAAAAGCTGATAGGCTGTGATCAGACCGTCTCGACCAAAGGGGGCACTAAACCAAGGAATCCCAGCGTAGGGATAAAGCAGTTGATTATCTTCTCGTCCCAGAAGCATGTAAATATCTGTCTGTGCGTTTTCAATAGAGCGATTAATAATGGCATGATCCGATTGAAACTTCAGGGACTGAAAAGGAGTGAGTTGAGTGGCCTCAGATTGGAGCTTCATCTGATCTGCAATGGAGAGTTGCTCATAGGGCTTTTGACAAAATAATCCATCTGAGGGCTCGTCAAATGAGATGATGGTCTTCAAGAGTACAGTGGATTTTGCTGGCACTTCAATTCGGGAAAAATGTCCTGCTAGACCTGGCGAGATCCTAATTTTTTCGCCCGCAAAGAAGCGATGAATGAATGTCCTTCTCACCCGAGAATCTAACCCCTCATACTGCAAGAGAGTGACTCGTTCAGAGCGAATCATTTTTTCTTCAGCAGGAAGGAGGCGCCCTCGTTTGACTCTAGAAAATCCTCTCACCTCAAAGACATCATCAAACCTGCTGCCTGCCCACTGTTCAATTTGCAAGAGATGAGACTCATCATCAAAATTCTTAATCTCAACCGTTTCAAATAAACAATCTCCACTCAGTGATTGAATCCGTCGGATCAGAAACGTATCTCTTGGGATTCTACCCGGCTCCCCAATCTTCTGAAAATCTCGATTCGTCATGGAAAACACGACTGTACTTCCACCAAACCTAAGCTCTTGAGAGAGGGCAACTGGAGAGAGCCCGTTAATCGAGATTTCCCAAATCCCCAAGTACCGCGTGTCATTGAAATAAAAGCCAAGCTCTGAACCTGAGGAGTAGACACGGGGAAACTCTCCTTGAGGATCCACCACCGCAAAGGCTCGGTTATCTTTAAAGCTGATCTTAGGAATCCCCGAAAGCAGCGCGCTTGAGGGGATGTAGGAAATTCCGTCGATGATGAGTGGCGATGCCTTGGGTTGTGGCAAGCTTTCTGTAGACATCGATGTAATCCTCCGTCATACGCTGCAAGGAGAAGCGCTCATTTACCCACTGCCTACACTCCAACCGACTGATCTGAGAAAGTCTCCCTACTTTTTGAGCAAGAACTTCAAGGTCGGAGTGAACAAACCCTGTCACACCGTCTTTGAGAATCTCAGGCACTGATCCATAGGGACGTGCGAGCACGGGTGTTCCGCAAGCTAGGGCTTCAATCATCACCAGACCAAAGGGCTCAGGCCAATCAATTGGAAACACCAGCGCAAGGGCATTACCTAAGAATTCAGATTTTTCATGTTCCGAGATCTCGCCAATGTACTCAATAAACTTGCCATCGACATGAGGCTTCACAAGACGAGAGTAGTAATCCTGTCCCAAGGCACCCTCAATTTTTGCTGCAATTTTGAGGGGCACACCTGCATGCTTTGCAATTTGAATCGCCCACTCAGGTTTTTTTTCCTCAGAAATTCTGCCTAAAAAAGCTAAGTACTGCCCCGGTTTGGGGTGAAACTTAAACTTTTCCAGATCCAGACCATGATAGATCGTGCTCAACCACGGAAGATCCGGCAAAGGCTTTCTTTGAGCGTCGCTGATGGAGATCAAATGACCTTTTGGAAATGAACAATAAGCAGCATGAGAATCGGGTAGATCTAGACGTCCATGCAAGGTACTCAGTATGGGTGTTTGAGTCATTTCAGTCAGAGGGAACATCCAGTAATCACTATGGTTATGGATCACATCAAACTCAGGAGCTTGCTTGGCAACTTGAGCCATCATCTTATAGTGATACGCTAAGGAATCATTGACAGGAGGTTGTTTCAGCCTCAACCCTTCAGGAATCACTGCATGCATAGAGCACTCAACCAGGGAATCTCCTGAGGCAAACAGAACTACTTCTACATCCTGATCTGTTAGTCCCTGACAGAGCTGAAAGACAATTCGCTCAGTACCTCCGTAGAGCTTAGGAGGTACACTTTCAAACAAAGGTGAGATCATAGCAACCCGAAGCATAGCTCATAGGGATTGCCAAAATTGTACCACTTGAGACGCTTGCTCTAACCCATCTCATCAGAAAGCATTTGAATCCTGAGCTTGAGTTTCTCAAGCAATGAGGGCTGATCTACAATGCATAATAGGGTATCATCACCAGCAATAGTGCCTGCCATTCCCTGAAGATCGAGTTGATCTAACCTAAAAGCAAGTGCTTGAGCATGCCCAGGCAAGGTTCTCACAACGATCAGATTGGGATAGACGAGCTTGATTTTTAGGTTGTGACGGTTCTCAGATGGGCCGCTCGAGGGTGTGCCTGCTACAGTATAAATCCCTTCTTTTTTCCTTATTCCTAGGGCTCTCAGTCTACGTGAAAGCGTGGATTGATCTAAGGGGAGACCCTTTTGTTTGAGGTATTTAGCGAGTTGATTTTGGTTCTTAATCTTATTCGTTTTTAAAACATCCAGAATAAATTCATCAATGCTTTTCATGCTCACAACCCCTCCTTGGGTGGCTCATACAAGCTTTGCATTTTATGCAATGAAAAGCATAAATAATTTTACTACTTCAGTACACCATTATTTGACATTTATGAAATATCGGGTATTAATAACCGCTTTCCTTGGTCAAACACAGGATTAAACGCATATTATGCATTATTGGGGTTGATTTTATGCATAGACCATTCTTTAAAAATTTCACTTCGACTTTCACAAAACAAGCACTTCTTTCTCTAGGAGCGGCTCTTGCGATAGTCACTCAACTCGCTTGCACTCCTGCACAAGGGAAAAATGCAGCAACCACCATGATCTTGGGAACCTCAGCAGATTATCCTCCGTTTGAGTTTTTCAAACGAGGAGAGATTGTGGGCATGGACGTCGACCTTGCAAAAAAAATTGCACAAGAACTCGGTGTTGAGCTCGTCATCAAGGAGATGGATTTCAGCGCGCTGATTCCTGCTCTTCAAACTGGACAAGTCGATTTCATTATGTCTGGCCTAACCATCACTCAGGAAAGAAAGCAAAACGTGGAGTTCAGTGATGTTTACTACACCAATGAGCTCGCCTTAGTTTCCACCCAACAAAACTCTTTTCGAACACTCAAAGATCTTGCGGATAAAAAAATTGGCGTACAACTCGGATCCGTGATGGAAAAATTTGCTCAACAGCAAACTCAAGTCATCCCAGGCTTGCAAGTCATCTCTCGAGGTAAAACTCCGCTTTTGATTGAAGAACTTAAAACTCGCCGAATCGACGGCATCTTAGTTGAAAAGGTTCAAGCTGTAGCCTTATCTCAGGCTAACTCCTCCCTGAAGCCTTTTTTTCTACCTGAGCTCGAGAGCAATAAGAATGAAGGTTACGCCATTGCGTTTTCCAAAAGAAGTCCCCGAGGTAAGGAACTCAGAGATCAGTTCAATATCGTCTTAAAAAGACTTCAATCCGACGGCACTCTCCAGGGCTTTAAACAGAAGTGGATTGTAGGAAACTAAGTCATGGCTGAGATTCAGTTCATTCTCTCTGGTGTTTGGATCACTTTAGAATACGCCCTGACCTCTTTTGTCTTTGGATTAGTGCTAGGACTAGTGCTTGCCCTTGTAAAAATCTCTGGTCAGAAGTCCTCTCGATGGAAGCCTTTCGCTTACCTTGCAGATGCTTACACTTCGGTGTTTCGCGGAACACCCGTACTAGTGCAACTCAGCGTAGTTTATTTTGGAATCCCGCATCTTTTTGACTATCAAATCTCTCCACTCCTAGCAGGAATTATTACCTTCTCACTCAACTCTGGAGCTTACATCTCAGAGATCATTCGAGCAGGTATTAGAGCCATTGATCCGGGACAATTTGAAGCCGCACGAACACTTCAAGTACCGTACTTCTATACGATGAAGGACATCATTCTACCACAGGCATTTAGAAATGTTCTTCCTTCATTGGGAAATGAAGCTACCACTCTGATTAAGGAAACGGCATTGATCTCCACTCTAGGTGAAAACGACTTAATGAGAAGAGCACAATTAATTGCTGCTGAAAAGTACACCTACTTCTTCCCTCTTTTCACGGCTGCTGTGTGCTATTTTGGACTAGTCCTGATTTTTAACTTTATTTTCAAGAAACTCGAAAAGAAGTTTAGCGTATGATTCAGATTAAGAATTTAAAAAAGAGCTTTGACGGAAAGCTCATTCTCAAGGGAATCAACCTTGAGATTCAAGCAGGAGAAATTGTCGCTCTCATTGGCCCAAGTGGTGGAGGAAAATCCACTATTTTGAGGTGCCTTTGCCAACTTGAAATCCCTTCTGAAGGGGAAATCTGGGTAGGAGGCAAGAAGCTAGACTTCTCCTCATCCTCTCATCACAGTGATGTAGGAATGGTGTTTCAGAACTTCCATCTCTTCCCACATTTTTCAGTCATGCAAAACCTCACTTATGCTCCTTGCCAGGTGAATCAACTCACCTCTCAAGCGGCAGAAGAAAAAGCAGACAAGCTCCTTCAATGGGCTGGATTATCCGCTCGTAGAGACGCTTACCCAAAGACTCTCTCTGGAGGGGAAAAGCAGAGAGTTTCTATTCTCAGAGCTTTGATGATGGACCCTAAGGTCATGCTCTTTGATGAACCTACATCAGCCTTAGATGCAGAGAGAGTGGACAGCTTCATTGATCTTGTCAAATCACTCTCCACTCAGGGGATGACGTCTCTCATTATTACTCATGAGATGAGCTTTGTTAAAAAAGTAGCACATCGCGTACTTGAGCTTGTCGATGGTGAAATCAGCGAAAAACAAATCTAAATCACCCTGCCTGATTTAATTTGAGAAATGCTTACACCTAATTGATGATTCTACTCCTGAGGTCAGTGCTTAACCTCCATCACATTATGGAGGGTTTGAAGAACTTCAGGGTCAACCTCAATACTATGCTCTGAATTACTTCCTGGCTCAAAATAGGACTTGCGCTCCTTGATTTGAATCATCACATTGTTCTTATTCGACTTGAGCATGACATTCCCCTTAAATTTAATGACTTCAAAATCTGAATGAGAAAACCGCTCTCTAACCTCCTGAACAAACTGATCCACATGATCTTGCTGATCAGTTGGAAGAGAACTCTTTTTCTTCGACAATGCATCTACACTTACACTTTGAGGTTGAGCTTCACCCTTAAGGAGTCTTAATCTATTAAGTTCTGGGGATTGTATAATGTTAAATGAATTTGGAATCAGTGGATTTTGAATAGGCGATGGTCGAGGCTCTCGACGAACTGCGCTTAACAAGGCGGTGACAGGGGGGACTTTACCTACTGCGCCCTTTGCCGCTACATCCGGAGAAGGAGATCTTTGCTCAGTCGGATCAGTATCTACATTTATTGACGGGTTACTTCTACTCGCACTTGGCGTCTGAGGTGAGCTTTTGAATTCCGGGTCATTATCGTTCATAGGAGGAGAAGATAAAATTTCAATTGCAACATCCGAAGATTGACTTTCAGGGTATTGTCCTGAACTCTTTCTTTCTACTGGAGGATGAATATCGGATTCAGTACTAACGACGGACCCTTGATTGTCGCTTGAACCATACCTAGGACCACTGGGATCAGGATTTGGCTTTACCATCTCTTTATTCTGGCGAGGTTCGCTTGAGTTCCCAGATGATTCTATACCCTCTGATGAAGGATTAGGTTGTTTTGGCAACCCTAATAGAACTTCAATCACTACTTCTTGAACCTTTTCTTCTACTTTAGTCTTGAAAAGATCATGCCCTGATTCTCCAATCTCCTTATAATCCTCAAGTACTTTAGCAGCAGCCCCTGGAGGTAAAACTTTAGAGAGTTGCTCATATATCTTTGATGTCTTAAGCCAATTGGCGCCAGCTCGGACTGAAATACTTGCAACAAGCTTTATTAAAGCCTCATTTATTTCTCTTTTCTTTAACTCCTCGGGCGAGAGTTTCTCATCTGAAGCTGGTTTGGCTTCCTTGGTTTCCTTCTCTGAGCTCTCACCCACCAAAAACTCTCTGAATGAGTTTATAAGGCCTAATAATTGAACCCCTGAAACCACAAGGGAACCACTCAATCCACCACTCAATGCAGCCTTTGCACAAGTAGCAAACTTAATGAAATCCTTTTTATCTTCAATAAACTTAGAACCCTGCTCAAGACCCATAACTCGTGCTGCATTTGCAATATTATCCAAATAGACACTCGTTCCACATGTGGCAAGCGAGTAGACTACCTTTATGAGCTGATCAATGTCTTTATCAGTAAACTCAGAGTATCCTCCCTCCTTTGTCCGCTCATAAAGTTTCAAGAACTTAGTGAACTCATCAAGGAGCTCCGCTTGTATTAAAGGTTTAGAATATTCAAGTAGCGACTGACAAGTAGGCTCGCTACTCGGAGGAAGGTCTCGCAAAGTTTTCTCAAGCCGAGCCCTGTTAATCGCATCCATGAAAAGGTTAGTTCCCTCTAGAGTCCATAGATTCATCGATGTTAATCTCTCTGGAGCAACTTTCAAGACGTCCACAGTAGCCTTCACCCCTTCAGCTGCAACTCTTCCAAGAGGCGAACCAGACCCCATCGCTTGACGTGAACCCATATAACGAACTGCTCCTCGAGCAACAGCAGTAGGCCCGCTTGCTTTTTTGAAAACATTCCGAATTCCTCTATTGATTGCAGCATTGCCCAATGCAGACTCGGCAATAAAAAGGAATAACAGTACCGCTTGAAAGATCAGCCACGGCCTGCAGAGTTTAGAAATAAAGTGAAAGAAGCCTCCCCGCTTCATAAATTACGGATCGGCATAAAATGACATGAGCATTAATTAAAAGATTAAGCGTAACTACAACAACTTAAGACTCAATTTCAGATCGACGTAATGCTCTCAGGGTTAGGGTAAAAAAAAGCCATAGACTCTCATTTTACAGAATCTATGGCTTTAATTTTTGATGAATAATTTGCAATTGATTTCAATGACTTAAGTCACTCAAACCAGAAGACTTCGTTACTTCCCTTCTGTGCTTTCTTGAGTCGGGACCTTCTCTTGAGATTCAGCAGCAGGGGCAGAAGAGGAAGACTCAGACTGAGGAGCTGAACCCTGAGCGGCAGCAGGTACCCCTGACATGCCTTCAAATAAGCTCTTCTTGGACTGACCCCCCATCAAAGTCAACGCAAGTGATGTCACCATGAAGATTGCAGCAGCAGTCTGAGTGAAGCGAGTGAAGAAGTTTGCTCCTCCAGAGCTTCCAAAGACGGTTTGGCTGGATCCACCGAGTGAGGTACTAATCTCAGCACCTTTCCCAGATTGAAGAAGCACAACCAAAACCAATAGGATGCAAGTAATCACATGGATGACAGTCACGAGTGTTTGCATAATTACTTATTCTCTTTAGCTTTCTTTTCTTGGTACTTCTTCACCATATCATCCTGAACGTTCCTTGGTACTGGAGCGTACTTGAAGAATTCCATGGTAAATTCACCCTTACCTTGTGTCGCAGAGCGAAGGTCTGTTGAGTAACCGAACATTTCACTCAATGGAACTTCAGCTTCAATCACAGCGTAACCTTCGTTAGTTCCGCTATTGACGATCACACCACGACGTTGATTAATTTGTCCCATCACAGAGCCTTGGAACTCTTCAGGAGCTTGTGTTTCAAGCTTCATGATCGGCTCCAGAACCACTGCACCTGCTTTTTCATAAGCTTCACGGAAGCCCATGAGAGATGCGGTTTTGAAGGCTTGTTCAGAGGAGTCCACATCATGGTAGTCTCCGTCGGTCAAGACCGCACGGACACCAACGATTGGGAACCCGATCAAACGGCCTTCCTTAATCGCCTCTTGGAACCCTTTATCACAAGCTGGGATAAATTCTCTAGGAATCGATCCACCGGTGATCTCATCCACAAACTCATAGTTCATGGCTGCATCTGCAGGTAATGGCTCAATGAAACCAACAACCTTACCGAATTGACCAGAGCCCCCAGTTTGTTTCTTATGGGTGTAGCTATAGTCACCACGCTTGGTGATGGTTTCACGGAAAGCTACTTGAGGCTTACCGACAACCACTTCGCAGTTGTATTCACGTTTAATACGTTCACAATAAATTTCTAAGTGAAGTTCACCCATTCCGCTAATGATCGTTTGACCGGATTCTTCATCGCGGTGCACTCGGAATGTTGGGTCTTCTTTAGTAAACTTATTCAATGCCTTTGAAAAGTTCGTCTGACCTGCTTTATCCTTTGGAGCAATTGCCAAGGAAATAACAGCGTTTGGAACGAACATGGAAGTCATGGTGTACTTGATCGTTCCATCCGTGAAAGTATCGCCGGATGCGCAATCCACACCGAACATCGCAACAATGTCTCCAGCTTGTGCTTCTTCAATGTCATGCATTTCATCTGCATGCATTTGTACCAAGCGAGGAACCTTAACTTTCTTATCGTTAGCACTGTTGAAGATCACATCGCCCTTCTTCACAGTACCTTGATAAATACGCATATAAGTCAACTGACCATAGCGACCTTCGTCTAATTTGAATGCAAGACCCACGAAAGGAAGGCTAGGGTCAGACTTCAAGGTCAAAGGAGCTTCGTTGTCATTTTGATCGAGAGCAACGTTTTCCTTCTGGTCTGGGCTAGGCAAGTAGTAAGTCACTGCATCCAAGAGAAGCTGCACACCCTTGTTCTTGTAAGCAGATCCTGTCATCACAGGAGTAAAGTTCAAGCTTAAGGTTGCTTTACGAATTGCAGTTCTAAGCTCATCAACAGTAGGCTCTTCACCTTCAAGGTACTTCATTCCTACGTGCTCATCGAAATCACCCACCGCAGCAATTAGCTCCTCACGATACTTTTGAGCTTCATCTACGATATCTGCAGGAATAGCTTCTTCACGAATATGCTCACCGTTATCACCGTCAAAGTAAAAAGCCTTCATGGTGACCAAGTCCACTACACCCTTGAACTGATCCTCAGCTCCAATCGGATAAGTGATGAGGTGTGCATTGTGTGACAACTTCTCACGCAACATCTTTACGCCACGGAAAGGATTTGCACCTGCTCGGTCCATCTTATTGATGAAACAAATACGAGGAACTTTATAGCGCTTCATTTGGCGGTCAACGGTAATGGACTGGGACTGTACGCCTGCTACAGAGCAAAGAACGAGAACAGCTCCGTCAAGAACTCGAAGTGATCTTTCCACTTCAATTGTAAAATCGACGTGGCCAGGAGTATCAATCAAGTTAACGTTGTAACCTTTCCACTCACAATAAGTGGCTGCAGATTGAATCGTAATCCCTTTTTCACGCTCCAAATCCATGAAGTCCATGGTAGCGCCAACACCGGACTTACCCTTAACTTCTTCAATCCTGTGAATCTTATTTGTATAGAAAAGCACGCGCTCAGAAAGAGTAGTTTTTCCTGAGTCGATGTGGGCAGAAATGCCAATATTACGAACCTTATCTGTAGAAATACGGGCCATGAAAGCTATCTCCTTAAAAAAATCGTGTGCATTGTTTTATCCAAAAATGATCGATTTAATCAAGTGATTTCTTCACCCCCTCAAGGCCAAATGCAAAGACTCCTCGCTAAAAACTGGCATCCACTTTCATTTTCGCCTATTGTAAGGTCCTACTCTTATGAAACGCTTTTTTTGGATCGACCTTGAGATGACAGGACTTGACGACAAAACCGACTCAATTTTAGAGGTGGCTGCGGTTGTCACAGATGTAAACTTAAACACTTTAGAGGAATACCACCGGGTGGTCTTTCAGCCGGCAGAAGTCCTCGACAAAATGAATGATTGGTGTAAGAAGACCCACGGTGAAAGCGGCTTGACTGCAGCAGTCCCCTTTGGCACCCCCTTAGCCACAGTGGAAAAGGAACTCATGGCATTGGCTGCGCGCCATTTCACCCCAAAGGACCGAATTGTCCTTGCAGGAAACTCAGTCAGCAACGATCGAAGATTTATCGACGCTTACATGCCTCAGTTTGCCCAGCTCCTTCACTAC
>Ga0255094_1000895_pt1 | contig 14272 bp, 8 predicted proteins | sample Colum_Law_RepB_8_2_FD_188434 | JGI IMG/M metagenome (GOLD analysis project Ga0255094, IMG submission 188434) | Freshwater microbial communities from Columbia River, Oregon, United States - Colum_Law_RepB_8d | ecosystem: Environmental > Aquatic > Freshwater > River | place: USA: Oregon | collected...
GCGGGCTCGTGTGACAGGCAATGTTCGATCCAGACTGGAAATAATCCCGGTCGTCATGGTTCGCTCGAGCCCGAACGGATTGCCGATCGCGAACACTCGCATGCCAACTTTCAGGCTGGAGGAATCCGCAAAACGCACGGGGATCAGTTTTTCGGGAGGGGCTTTGATGCGGACTACTGCCATATCATTGATGGGGTCCGCACCGACAACATCCGCTTCAAACTCTTCGCCATCGTGCAGAGTAACGAGAACTCGCTGAGCCCCCTCGATGACGTGATTGTTCGTCAGGATATGACCGTTCTGATCCAGGATAAATCCGGACCCGGAATCCTCCGTTGGGTTCTCCCCGAAGAATCCGCGAGCTGCCCCGATGCGAGTTCCAATATTCGCGACGCTGCGGTTATTCGTTTCATAAACGTAAGTCGACACGGCCTCGTCGGGAGCCAGTCCCTCGGCGTTGTAGACTCGCGGCGGTGCGATTTCGCTGAGAGAATCAACGGCGACAGTTTCGGCCGCAGTTTCGCTGGAATACGAAACAGGCTTCTCGGCAGGGCGAGTTTTTCGGGTGACCGTGGAAAGATCTCTTGGAAAACGATCCTGCTGTGCCGCTGCAACGGTGAGCGTGCCAACTCCGGATTGCAGCCAGAACACGAGGCAGCCACCAAGAATTGAAGAAATCAGACATATGGCAGCGTTCTTCATCGCTGCTCCTCCTGAAGTACGATTACAGTTCAAAACGTGTCCAATGACATTTCTTTATTCTTCGCGCGGCTTAAACTGAGGCCAGGTGTTTGCGGCGAATATCATCTCGATCATTACCTGAATGGTGGCCGCGCAAAGAATAAGTGACCAGCTCAAGCCAAAACTCCGCTTTGACCGGGCGGGACTTTATCAGACCACCTCAATTTCAGAAAACCCCGAATGAACACGATGCTGACCCCATACGACGTTGCCGTCTGTGCCGCACAGGAAGCAGGCAAGGTTCTCGCACGATATTTTCACGAGGGTTTTGAGGTCCGGAACAAAGGAGTTGCGGATCTGGTTACGGATGCTGATGTTGCTGCCGAGCGACGAATCGCGGAAATCATTCGTGGTGCTTTCCCGGATCATGCGATTCTGGGGGAGGAGGAGAATTCAGGCGATGTGACGGCCGAGCACTTGTGGGTGATTGATCCGCTCGACGGAACCACCAATTTTGCTCACCATATTCCCCACTTTGCCGTTTCAATTGCCTATCTTCATCACGGGGTGGCTCAGTGTGGAGTCGTCTGGAATCCGATTCGCGAAGATCTCTACATCGCACGAAGAGGGCTTGGTTCGACTCATAACGGCAAGGCGATTCATGTCGGCAGCCAGAAGCAAATGAGCGAATCGCTGATCGGGATTGGATTCTACTACGATCGTGGAGCCATGATGGAGGCGACGTTGGCCGCGATCGGGGCCTGTTTCCGGCGGCAAATCCACGGAGTCCGTCGATTCGGGACTGCATCTCTGGATCTGGCCCACGTCGCAACGGGACTGTATGGAGCCTATTTCGAATATCAGTTGTCGCCGTGGGATTATGCGGCCGGACAGCTCCTGGTGGAAGAAGCCGGCGGGCGGGTGACTACATGTACCGGAGCGGCGATGCCATTGAAGAAAACGAGCATTCTCGCTTCAAACGGGCAGTTGCATGACGAAATGCTGGCGAACGTTCGCGAACCGTATGTTGGCCTGGGACGTGATTAAACTTTGCGCGGGTCGGAGTGAGATTTCTTTGCAGCCGGATTCGTGAGAATTCGGAGCGTTAAGCTGGCTGGTATCCGAGTTCTCACGAATCCGGCTACTCTCAAAACGCTCAGTCACTCACTCAGTCATAAAAAAACACCGCATGAAGTTCGGCAACTTCATGCGGTATTTTCAATTCTTCGAACTACCAAATACCAACAACCAGGATCAGGCTTACTTTGGCATTGGCAACACGATCAGAGCATCCTCGGCAAACGAGGCCTCTGCCGCTTTGCCGTTGATCTTGTACTGAATCTTCAGTTGCTTCGTGCTGCCCGGAAGCGGGTCGCCTCCAAAACTTGCGTTGTAGCTGGCCGAGACCAGCGTGATGATTGGCAGTTCACCAGCCTGCTTCTGCAGGACGGCGGTGACATCTTTCTGAGTCGCACCGGAACCGTATTCAGCTTTGACGATTTCCAGCTTCATCTTTTCGATACCGGCCGTGGCCAGTAGTTCTTTGACGTCCACACCCTTGCCGCTCAGCTTCTGCGCGATGACCAGCATCGCCTGAGTCGCATCGTCCTTCAGTTCCGGAACTTTCATCAGCTTGATGGTCATCTTCAGGTTATCTACTGTTGGGTAACGCTTCAGGATGTCCAAAACCAGTTTCTTTTCGGCCGTTTGTCGAGCAGCATCGAATGCTGTCTGGCACATCTCGGTACGCTTTGCATCGGGCAGCACAAACTGGCGAGCGATGCGGATGTAGCCTCGCAATGCACGCACCTGATACGGATTGGAAGGAATCTTTGCCAGTTCCAGAAGAACCGGAGCCGCGTCTTCGGTCATCCATTCACCCAGCAGGCGACTGCTGATGTCCTGCAACTGAGCATCGGTGCTCTTCGCTGCTTTGCCGACAGCCTGCAGCGCGTTGGTGCCGCCCATGGCTCCCAGAATCTGCAGCAGGGTTCCTTTTACGGGAACAGATTTGACACGATCCACAGCAGCCGACAACTCCTTCGCACAGGCTTCGCGATCAGCCATGCGAATGCTTGCGGCCTTAAGAGCCTTCTGAGCAATCTCGGCATCTTCAGCCTTCTTCGGAGCCACCACCTGATCAATCAGTACGGACAATTGCTGCAACGAAACAGTCTCTCCCAGAGCAACTAATGCTGCTGTTCGTACAACACCGCTGTTGTTATCCAGAGCCTTCAGCAGCTGCGGAACAGCTTCGATACGACGTTTACCGACAAGCTCAATCAGAAGCGGATAAGTGGCTCCTTCCGCCTTTGGTAACAATGCGACGATCTGAGCATTCACGTTATCACCTGGAAGTTCTGCCAGAGTGTCTATTGCTGCCACTGACAATTCTGCATCTTTATCGACGGCAATCTTCAGCAGCGAATTCAGGCAAGTCACATCACCGACTCGGGCAAGCGCATCGACGGCAGATAATCGCACCGCCAACGGTCCCTGCTCAGCGGCTTTCAGAATTGCCGTCAGCACAACCGTATCTTTTCGATCCGCCATCGCCTGAACAATCAGGGCCGCTCGATCATCGGGCGACTTCGTCATTTCCGTCACAAGGACTTGATCAATCTCGCTGCCCGGAAATTCACGAGCGGTCCCGAGTGCCAGACGAAAGAGTGTTCGGTCATCAGCATGCAGTTGTTCGACCAGCAAAGGAATGCCGTCCTGACCACGAGCGAGAATGGCTCCTCGAGTTGCTTCAACAATTCGCTGCAGATGTACGTCAGCCGCTCGCACTTCGTCATAGATCGCAATTGCATCGGCCGACTTGCCTTCTGAGTGCAATCGTTCGGCACACAGCACACAACCTTCGGCCACAAACGATCGAACTTCCGGGCTGGAATCTGCCAAAGCAGTACGCAGCGCTTTTGATGCATCGTCATTTCCAATGCGTCCCAGTGCGACGGCTGCAGCAGCGGCCACTTCGGCATCAGCATCTTTCAGTTTTCCGGACAGGGCTGCGACGGCTGCTGCGTCACGACGCACGCCGATTGAGTTGATCGCGCCGACCAGCAGTCGTCCCTGCAGAGATTCGGTGGCTGTTCGCAGAGCTTCATCCGCTTCCGGGCCGGGAATGGATTCGAGTGCAATCCGAGCCCATGACGACAGTTCCGGTATCGGCAGAAGCTTTGCCAATTCAGGCACAGCCGCCGCGGAACCATAAATGGCTAACTGTTTGCAGGTGATGGCTTTGTCTGCCGGCGCGGCGTCAGATTTCAAGACCGCCAGCAGTTCCTGCTCTTTCTCTGGCGACGTTGCAGGTCCGTCAGCCAGTGCAATGTTCGAGACTGTGAACGAGGTGACTAACAATGCGACTATGGGCAAAGATGATCGTAGAATTCTCATGAGTTTATTTTCCTGTGAGATGAAGTTGGTAGGAGAGTTCCGACTGCAAGTCCCAAATTCAAATTTGAAATCTCAAATTGAAGTGGCTAAGGCTCAGCTCAGTGCTTTGAGCCGCGATTACAGTCTCCACGGTTCTCGAAGAGCTTCCGATCGCAGTCGGTTAGCCTGTTCATCATTCACAAATTCATGAGTCGTATTGTCGTACTTCACCGTACGTCCCAGGTGCAGCGCGATGTTGGCCGCGTGGCAGGCGATGTGGGCATTGCAGGCGGCGTCCGCATTTCCCTTTGGCTGGCTGCGAGTCTTCACGCAGTCGAGGAAGTCGCGGACGTGGTACGTCGCCGGATAGCCATCGATTTCTTCCACGGTGCGTCCGGCCAGCAGCGCGGGTGAGCTGAGTACCAGTTTGCCGCTGTCGCCAGCTTCAACCCAGCCAGTTTCGCCTTCGAATCGTACGGGGCAGGATCCCAGCGGAATCCAGCCGGTCTCACGGAAGATCAGCTCGCAGCCGTTTTCATAGCGAGCCACCAGTTGGCCATCTTTCGGAGCATCATACTCGACTGGCGGAGGACAATCGCCCACAGCCCATTGGCAAAGGTCGACACAGTGGGAGCCCCATTCGAGTACTCCGCCGCCGACGAGTCCACCACCCTTTTCGAAATTGAATCCATCCAGCAGCTTGGGATTGAATGGACGCCAGGCCGCCGGGCCGAGATACATATCCCAATCCACGATGGCTTTATCAGGCTCAGTTTCCGGAATCAGCCATCCGCTCATCATGGCCTGCATGCCGGCCGGATGTGCAAATACTTTCGTGAGTTTTCCCAGCTTCCCGGTGCGTGCCAACTGACAAGCAAAGGCAAAGTGAGGCAGGTTGCGTCGCTGAGTTCCCGCCTGGAAAACTCGCCCCGTTCGTCGCATTGTTTCCGCAAGGATCAGGCTCTGGGCGATGTTCTTCGTGACAGGCTTTTCACAATACATATCCTTGCCGGCTTTGGCGGCGTGCATGGCCATCGTCGCATGCCAGTTTGGACCGGTGGCAATCAGGACGGCATCAATGTCCTTTCGATCCAGCACTTCGCGAAAGTCTTTGTGCATGGAACAGTCTTGATTGCCGTATTGGTCGTCGGCGAGTTTCTTAACGGCCTGACGACGCGATTCCTTCACGTCGCAGACAGCAATGAACTGCACATCCGGCTGCTGCAGAAAACAACCCAGGTCATAGGTGCCGCGATTGCCGATTCCGATGCCACCGACGACGACTCGTTCGCTGGGAGCAACCGCTCCACCTCGCCCAAGTGCTGAGGCGGGAATAATGGTTGGAGCCATAACCGCTGCGGCGGCTGCAGCCACACTTTTCTTCAGAAAGCGACGGCGAGGCAGTTGGGGTGACGCTTTTGACATGAGGATCTCCTGGAATTGCCGATGGGGTGCAAAACACACAGGGAGTTCCCGAAGGGACGGTTCACGGCGCTGAAATCAGTCAGGAAAACTCAGCTCCATTAACCGAACTCACGGACTTCCAGCCAATCAGCATACGCTGGAAGAAAGCCCGATACCAGGCAGCGAGGCATTTGGGGCAGCGTGCACCGCGGAATCTATTGGGTCAACCCAACCGGTAGACAACCGACAAGAGAAACCTCATCCTATACGCTGCAACACTTCAGTCTGCCGCAGCCCATTCGCTCCAGGGCGAACGATCCCTTGCGCTGATTGCAGAAGATCGTCTGCCTCGCCCAGGCTTTTTCTCACCGGAAAATCAGGATGCCACGCACACTTATCTCATTTCGACCTTTGTTTCTGATGCTGCTCATGATCGCAAGTTTCTCACAAAGCACCCAAGCTCAGCAGACGAACCCGGACGACGTCTACCAGCTCGGAGCCGACTCACAGCGTCAGGACGGCGTGCCGCAGGGAACTGTCACGAAGCATGAATGGACCAGCCAGATCTTTGAAGGGACTGTGCGAGAGTATCACGTCTACATTCCAAAGCAGTACGACGGAACTCAGCCCGCCTGTCTGATGGTCTTCCAGGATGGTCATGCTTATCTTGATGAGAATGGACAGGTGCGAGTTCCCATCGTCTTCGACAACCTGATCCATCAGGGGAAGATGCCGGTCACAATTGGACTGTTCATCAACCCGGGACATAACGGCGGAGAAATTCCGGAGAGTCGCTGGCGAGCTAACAATCGTAGTTTCGAATACGACACGTTGAGCGATCAGTATGCTCGATTTGTCGTCCAGGAATTGCTGCCTCATGTCGTCGAAGAACACAAGCTGAAGATCAGCAGTGATCCCGCGGACCGAGCAATCTGTGGAATGTCCAGCGGCGGGATTTGTGCTTTCACTGCGGCCTGGGAACATCCGGAATGGTTCAGCAATGTGCTGAGCCATATCGGCAGCTTTACCAATATCCGCGGCGGTCATGCTTATGAAGCCATGATCCGCAAGACAGACAAGAAGCCGATTCGAGTGTTCCTCCAGGACGGCGAGAATGATCTCGACAACGAACACGGCAACTGGTGGCTTGCGAATCTGCAGATGGAGAAAGCACTGAAGTTCAAAGGTTACGACTACAAGTTTGTCGGCGGCACTGGTGCCCATAGCGGAAAGCATGGCGGTGCGATTATGCCGGAATCTTTGGAATGGTTGTGGCGTGATCATGTGGCGGGACCAGAACCTGTCACCGACCCGAAGACAGAACCTGTCGATGCGAAAACGGCGTATGAAGAGAAATCTATTACCTGGACCGGTGGCGAATACAAAGACGAAGAGTTTCGTTATCGGCTGATGAAACCAGCCGCGATCGAAGCCGAACAGAAGTATCCGCTGGTGATCTTCCTGCACGGAGCTGGCGAACGGGGAACCGACAACGCTTTGCAGTTGCTGTACTTGCCAACTCAGATGGCTCAGCCGCGCTGGCGTGAGAAGTTTCCGTGTTACGTCCTGGCTCCTCAGTGTCGCCCCGAGAAAAAATGGTTGGAAGTCGACTGGACTGCAAAGACGGATCCGGTCTCGCCCGATGAACCGACAGCGCAACTGAGTACTGTCATGGAGATGATTGAACACACGATTAAGGAAGAACAGATTGACCCTGATCGGATTTATCTGACGGGTTTGTCGATGGGCGGTTTCGGATCATTCGATCTGGCCAGTCGACGCCCAGAATGGTTTGCGGCGGTCGCTCCCATCTGCGGCGCGGCGGATCCGGCAAAAGTTGTGGCGTTGAAAGATATCGCCGTCTGGGTTGCTCATGGAGATGCCGACACCGTCGTTCCAGTTGAACGCAGTCGGAGTGCTGTTCAGCACTTAACTGAAGCTGGTGGAAAACCGGTTTATGTTGAATTGCCGGGCGTTAGTCACAACTCGTGGACTCCAAGTTACTCAGACAACGATGGTCTGGTTCCATGGATGTTTCGCCAACGACGACTAGCCGCATCAAAATAGTTCAGTAATTGAAGAATGCCTTCCGCCACCGGGTTTACCCCGGTGGTTTAACGGCTTCTGCACCAGTCAATCCTGACTCCAACAACAACGACTTCCCGCCGCGAGTATCCGCCGATGTCAATTTTCCGATTTACCTTGGCCGCTGCTATCGCCTGCTGTTGCGTCACCCACAATGAAGAAGCGATCGCTCAGTCGAAGCAAACGATTCGTTTCGATCAGCAGGTGCGGCCGATCTTGTCGAACCATTGCTGGAATTGTCATGGACTCGATGAAGGTAGCCGTCAGGGTAATCTTCGCCTGGATGTCAGAGACAACGCGATCGCTGCGGGAGAAAGTGGCGAGCCGGCAATCGTGCCCGGGCATCCGGAAAAGAGCCAGTTGATAGCTCGTATCGATTCGCATGATCCCAATCTTCAGATGCCGCCACTGGTCACAAAGAAACCTCTGACTGCAGAACAAAAGCAGATTCTGAAACAATGGATTGCCGAGGGGGCGGAGTATTCCGGTCACTGGGCTTTCGAGACTCCTCAAAGGCCGGAACCGCCTGTTATCGCCGATTCCAAATGGGCGAAGAATCCCATCGATCAATTCATTGCTCATCGGTTGCAACTGGAAGGGATGCAACCAACGGAGGAAGCGGCGCCACATGTCTGGCTCCGGCGAGTCACTCTGGATCTGACTGGCCTGTCGCCATCTCTGGAAGAGTTAGATGCATTCGAAACAGCTCTGAAGACTTTGCCAGGAGAAGAGGTATACGCGGATGTTGTCGATCGTCTGCTGAAGTCGCCGCACTATGGCGAACGCATGGCGATGCAGTGGCTGGATGCCGCTCGTTATGCCGACACCAACGGCTACAACAACGACGAAACTCGCACCATGTGGCCTTGGCGGGATTGGGTTATCAACGCCTTTGCATCCGGAATGCCGTACGACCAGTTCCTCACGGAGCAACTTGCCGGGGACCTGCTTCCGAATCCGACGATCGACCAACGAGTTGCCACCGGATTCAGTCGCAATCATGTGCTCACCACCGAAGGCGGCATCATTGAAGAAGAGTATCACGTTGAATACGTGGCGGATCGAGTTCATACGACGTCGACCGTGTTCCTGGCTATGTCCATGCAATGCGCGCGATGTCATGATCACAAGTATGACCCGATCTCTCAGCGTGACTATTATCAGTTTGCATCGTTCTTCAATAACGTGCCTGACAAAGTTGTTTCCTACAACAAAGCCCGAATGGCTGAACCGCTGTTGAAAGTGCCATCGCCCGAGCAAACGGCTGAATTGCAGAAGATCGAGGCGCGGCTGGTTGAGATTGATCAGGTCCTCAAGGATCGAGCTGCCAATGTTGGCGAAGAATTGAAGGCGTGGGAGACGTCGTTGACGCCCGAACAGATCGCATCAGCCGGGCCGATTGGTCTTCGCAGTCATCTGCCGCTGGATGAAGCGGAAGGAGAACTGGTCGGCAATCGAGTCATCGCGGAGCAAGGCGGGACCATCAAAGGTAAAGCTCTAAAGAAGCCCGGCCGACTGGGGCAGGCTCTGGAATTTGACGGTTCAAACTATGTCGACGCAGGGCAGATCGGCGACTTCGATAACACCGACAAGTTTTCGGTCTCGGTTTGGATTCAGCTTTCATCCAATGACATCGGTACCGTGCTGTCGAAGATGGACGACGACAATGCTTATCGCGGTTATGACCTGATGATCGACGGTGGAAAAATCGCCGCACATTTCGTCAGCCACTGGCCTGATAATGCTTTTCGGATTGCTTCGAAGAATCCTGTCAGTCTGAATGAGTGGCATCATTTGGTCGTGACTTACGATGGATCAAAACGTGCTCAGGGCGTTAAGTTGTATGTCGATGGGGTGGCGCAGGAGTTTGACGTCACGACAAACAATGAACTTGCTGGATCGTTGAAGACAGACAAACCGTTTCACATCGGTCGTCGCCACAAGTCGGTGCCATTTAAAGGACTCGTTGACGACGTCCAGATCTATGGCAGTGAACTCAGCTCTGATGACGTTTCTTCTCTCGCCAAAGGAGAAGCGTTTGGTCAACTGGCAGAGTTGCTCAAAACGCCAGCGGCTGAAAGAAGTGCTGAGCAACAACAGCTCCTGGTTCAATACTACGTGAGCCAGGTGGACGCAACAGCCAAAGCTCTTCGTATAGAACGATTAGAATTACCAAAACGCCGTGCGGAGATCGAGAACGAAATTCCTGCCACGATGGTGATGTCAGAACCCTCAGAGCCACGGCTGGCATTTATCCTGAAGCGTGGCCAGTACGATCAGCGAGGCGACCAGGTTGAGTCTGAGTTTCCTCAAGCACTTAGCGATTCCGTGTCTGCAGTGGCGGAGGAAGCGACGAACAAAAAGACACGTCTCGATCTGGCTCGTTGGCTGACGGATCCTAAGCACCCGTTGACGGCTCGTGTGGCCGTCAATCGGTGGTGGGAGATGTTATTTGGCATGGGGCTGGTCGAAACGTCGGAAGACTTCGGTAGCCAGGGAGCATTCCCCAGCCATCCGGAACTGCTCGACTGGCTGGCGACTGAGTTGATTGCACAAAAATGGGATCAACGAGCGATCCTGCGAGAGATCGTGTTGTCGGCCACGTATCGTCAGTCATCGAATGTGACTCCGGAACTGCTACAGAAGGATCCTCGCAATACATTGCTGGCGCGCGGACCCCGTTATCGACTTCCTGCAGAAACAGTCCGTGATCATGCGTTGTTCGTCAGCGGTTTGTTCAGCCCGCGTATTGGTGGTCCCAGCGTTCGTCCTTATCAACCAGAAGGACTGTGGGAAGACGTCAGCGTGGAGCGACGGGATAAGTATGTTCCGGATACCGGAGAAGGACTTTATCGTCGCAGCATGTATACGTTTTGGAAACGCACTTGTCCGCCTCCAGGCATGGCGACGTTTGATGCGCCGGATCGGGAGTTCTGTCTCGTTCGACGGGCTCGTACAAATACTCCGCTGCAGGCACTTGTGCTGCTGAATGATCCAACGTTCGTGGAAGCCTCCCGCAAGCTGGGGGAGCGATGTCTGACGGCGGCCAACGATGTTGACGCAAGGATCGATCTGGCGTTTCGACTCGTGCTAAGCCGGCAACCGGATCAGGCTGAACGAGCAACCATCAAAGAGATTCTTGACGAGGCGACCAAGGCCTTTACAGAGGAACCTGCTGCGGCCGAAGAATATCTCACCATCGGCGCTTCGCCGCGTGACATGGCTTTGCCTCCGGTTGAACTGGCCGCATGGTCGGCAGCGATGAGTGTGCTGCTGAATCTTGATGAAGCGATATCAAAGTTGTGAGGCTTCTGATATACGGCCATCACTGCACGGCCATTTCAAATCTCATATTTCAAATTTGAGATTTGAAGTTCTGCCTACTCACTCGGGGCATAAAGCAGGCCAAGAATTCCGAGTCCATAAAACGTGTACTCCACGTCGGCCTGTTGGTCCCAGCTCGCACCTCGAAAACCACCACTTGGAAGTTCCAGCGATGTACCGAGCCAATGCAGAATCCTGTCCGGCGGAATCAGGTCGCGTCGCTGTAAATCCTGAGCAGTCAGCAAACCTGTGAAAGTCGATAAGCCGTCGGCAAATGGAATGCGAGTATTCGCCTGAAATCCCCCTTCGGCGCTGACAACATCGGTCAGAAATCCGGTGACGTCATCCGCGATGTCATCATCCATCGCATTCAGTTGATTCAACAACGCGACAGCGGCCGCCGTAGGATTAGTCCCGCTGCGTTTCATTGGAGCAATCTCAACAAAGCCACCATCGTTTCGCTGACGATCGTAGAGAAACTGCACCATCGCGTTTCGCCTTGGGATCTTTCGTCCTATTAACTCATAAGTCAGCGCGACAAGGAATGATTGATAGGTGCTGCCGAGTGCCCCGTCTGTGGATTTTGCGTAGCCACCGTCGGCTGTGCGAAACTTCTCCACGGAAACGGTCACCTGATCCGCAAAGTCGACCGGCGAGTGCTGCAATAGATCCGGGCCGCCGGAAGCCTGCACGACCAGCACGCTGTAGAGCCAGCTCAGGAGATCAATCACCCCGAGGCTGAGCGGGTCAATCGCACCCAAATACAGGGCGATTCGGTCGCGGCAGTCCGTTTCCAGGCCGCCGCTGACCGCCAGGGCTCGCACGGCGAAACCCGTGTAATACAGGTCTGCGTCGCCTTCGCGGCCTCGAAAACCGCCGGTCTCGGTCTGCTGGCGGACAAGAAATTCCCGATGTCGCGCAAGTCGGTCCGGCGAGATCTCACGGAGACCTCGGGAAACGCGGTCGGCTAGTCGGAAAAGATACATCGAGAATATGTGGCTAAAGAAAATGGTCGATGCTGTTCGGCCCGAAGTCTGCCTGCTAAGCTGTTTCGCTTTCCCTCGGCCCGGCAGGACGTGGATCGGGACGAGGCAATGTAACCAGGCACAGTCCGGGTTTGCACCGTCGGGGTCGACGAATCCGCAGATCTGCAGCCCTTGTGCCGTCTTTGCTGAGACTGTCGATTCCTCATGGCCGGTTCCACCTCCGCTTCGAGTTCATCGCCCGCAATAAACGCTGCCGCTGCACAGGACGAACTCGTCCTGGTCATGGACTTCGGAAGCCAGACTGCTCAACTGATCACTCGTCGTGTTCGTGATCAGAATGTGTTCTGTCAGCTGGTTCGCCACGACCTGACAGCCGATCGCATCAAAGCTTTGAACCCCAAAGGGCTAATTCTCTCCGGCGGTCCGGCCAGCGTTTACGGCGAAGGTTCTCCGAAAATTGATCCGGCTATCTTTAACCTGGGCATTCCGATTCTGGGCATCTGCTACGGCATGCAGATCACGTGCTACACGCTGGGCGGACGAATTCTGCCGGCTCATTCGCGGGAGTTTGGCCGATCCCCCTGTACGCAGTCCAGCACAGCCGTTGCCGGAAATCTTCTGTTCGACGGCATTCCGCAAACGTTTACCGCGTGGATGAGTCATGGAGACCAGGTCGAAAGTCTGACTGGCGATTTTGATCCGATCGCTTCGACTTCGACATGCCCAAATGCTGCTGTGAAGCACAAGACATTGCCAATTTATGGCCTGCAGTTTCACCCCGAGGTGACTCATACAGAATTTGGCGGACAACTGCTGGGCAATTTTGTTCGCAATGTCTGCGGATGCCAGGGCAACTGGAAAATCAGTTCGCTGATTGAACAGCAGAAGGAACTGATTCGTAAGAGAGTCGGGACTGATCGAGTCATCTGTGGTTTGTCAGGCGGCGTGGATTCGTCTGTTGTGGCCGCGTTGATTTCCGAAGCGATCGGTGATCAGCTCTCCTGCATCTTTGTCGACAACGGTCTGTTGCGAAAAGATGAACGCGGTCAGGTCGAAGAGCATTTTAACGGGCACTTTAAAACGGATCTGCATGTTGTCGATGCGTCGGCTCGGTTCCTGGGAGAACTCGCGGGAGTCACCGATCCGCAGAAGAAACGCAAGATCATTGGCAAGGTATTCATCGATGTGTTTCGCGATGAAGCCAAGTCGATTCCGAATGCAAAATATCTGGCGCAGGGAACTCTGTACCCTGACGTGATCGAATCGGGAGCAAATCCGGATGGTCCTGCGGCCACAATCAAATCGCATCACAACGTTGGCGGACTGCCGGCCGAGCTGGGCTTTGAACTGATCGAACCTTTGCGAGATCTGTTCAAGGACGAAGTTCGCCGGATGGGCCTTGAACTGGGGTTGCCCGAGACGATGGTCTGGCGACATCCGTTTCCCGGTCCGGGATTGGCCGTTCGCTGCCTGGGTGAAGTTACGGAAGAACGCCTGCGGATCATTCGCGAAGCCGATGCAATTCTGATTGAAGAATTGCACACTGCAGGGCTCTATCGAGACATCCAGCAGGCGTTTGTGGTGCTCTTGCCGGTTCAATCGGTTGGCGTGATGGGCGACGATCGAACCTACGAAAACGTCGCGGCAGTGCGAGCCATCCAGTCTGAAGACTTTATGACGGCGGACTGGTATCAGTTCCCTCACGAGGTGCTGGCAAGAATTTCGACTCGAATCATTAATTCCGTTCGCGGAATCAATCGAGTGGTCTACGATATTAGCTCAAAGCCACCTGCAACGATTGAGTGGGAATAGTTCGACTCATGGCCAGCTTCACCGCAACCTCACCAATTTTGACCTGCGTGCCTTCCGCACTGCGGACTTTTCTGGGCCGACCGGCCAATCTTCCCCAGATCAGCAATCCGGATCTGGAACTTGAGATTGTGAAGGCACCTCCGGAAGTGATGGTTGGTGAACGCATTGAGTTTCGGATTACGGCCTATGGCTTCAAGCAGCGGGCGACTCACGAGTACCTGACGACGTCCGAGATTCTGATTCTGGAGTCTCAGATCGATGGTCCTTTGCGAGCATGGCAGCATGCTCAGAAAATCGAGATCGTCGGCCATGATAGTTGTCGGCTGATTGATGAGATCGAGTTTGAATGTCCCGGTGGTATGCTGGGATTTCTACTGACTGAAGCCCGCATCAAAGAGTCGCTCGAAGAAGGTATGGAGTTTCGTTACTCCACGCTTCAGGAACTTATCGAATCCGGGGCCATCGCTTGAAAAAGTCCGAATCATCGCAGCCGCCCACCGTCGCCATCGCTCTGATGACAGCGTTCGTATTGACTGCTGGTTTCGTCGCTCTGGTGGCTGTGGTTATTCCGGGCGTGCTGCTGATGGTTGTGGCGGGATTTT
>Ga0255094_1000910_pt1 | contig 14121 bp, 7 predicted proteins | sample Colum_Law_RepB_8_2_FD_188434 | JGI IMG/M metagenome (GOLD analysis project Ga0255094, IMG submission 188434) | Freshwater microbial communities from Columbia River, Oregon, United States - Colum_Law_RepB_8d | ecosystem: Environmental > Aquatic > Freshwater > River | place: USA: Oregon | collected...
TTCCTGGTTACAGCCGCCTCGTAAGCAGATTACTCTTCCTCGCCCTCATCATCAATCATGGACACCATGCCGACGAGGTCGTAATCCTGACGCTCCATGATTTCAACGGGCACCATGTCCCCGATCTGGAGTTCAGAACCGGTCACAATCACGTTAGAGTCGATCTCCGGGGCGTCGGCAAAGGTACGGCCAACATAGACTCCGTCACCGACTTCTTCGTCGATGATGACATCCAGTTCGTAGCCGATCATTCTGTCGGCATGCTCGAAGGCGATCTCCTGCTGCAATTCCATCAAGGCGTCGCGCCGGGCTTCTTTGACTTCTTCAGGCAAATGGCCATCGAGCTTGACCGCAGGTGTGCCAGGTTCAAGCGAGTATGTGAAAACTCCCATACGCTCAAAACGAGTCTCTTTAACAAACTGCTTCAACTCTTCGAATTGCTCGTCGGTTTCTCCCGGGAACCCAGCAATGAACGTCGTCCGCAGGACTACGTTTGGAATCCGTTCACGAAGCTTCTGGACGAGTTCTCGGGTCTGTTCACTATTCACGCGGCGCTGCATTCGTTTCAGCACATTGGAATTGATGTGCTGCAGAGGCATATCAAGGTACGGCAGAATGTTGCGTGAGTCGGCGATAACGTCGATCAACTCATCTGAGAAGTTAATCGGATACAGGTACATCAGGCGAATCCAGTCGATGCCTTCGACCTTCTGAAGTTGTCGCAGCAGCTCTGCCAACTGAACCTTGCCGTAGAGATCCATTCCGTAATAAGTGGTGTCCTGAGCAACCAGGATCAGTTCTCGTACTCCATCGTCGGACAATTCACGGGCTTCATCAAGAATCATCTCGATAGGCTTAGTGACGTGCTTACCGCGCATTGACGGAATTGAACAGAACGTACAAGTGCGATCACAGCCTTCCGAAATCTTCAGGTAAGCGTAGTGGTCTGGAGTGATTCGCAGGCGGGACTGATCGTTCATCGCTTTGATTGGGGCCGGGCGGAACAATTCACGTTGTTCTCGAGCACCTCCGACAAGTCGATCAGCAACCTTGGTAATCTCATCTCGTCCAAAAACGCCCACAACATGATCAATGTCCGGCATCTGCTTTAGCAGTCCGCCGTCGGCTTCAAGTCGCTGGGGAAGGCAACCCGCGACAATGACGCCCTTGGTTTTGCCAGCTTTCTTCAGGTCCAGCATTTCCTGAATGACGGAGCGGGATTCTGCTCGTGAGCTTTCAATGAAGCCGCAGGTGTTAACGATGACGAAATCAGCACCTTCCGGCTCAGAAACGAGTGAATAACCATCCAGAGACAATGACCCCAACATCTTCTCGCTATCGACGAGATTCTTGGGGCAGCCCAGGCTGACGAAGGCATATGTTCCCTTTGTCTGGCGTGGATCGAGAGGCTCTGACGAGCTGGCTGGAGATGACGGAGCAGATAGGTCAATAATCGGGAGAGAGGCCATTGGTCTGATTAGTTCCTGGTGGTTCAAAGACTCGCAGTGCGAGCAAAAAAGCTGATTGGGTTGCTCAACCGGTTGCACGCATTACCAGCCCGGGCGGCTGAATGCGGACAACTTGAGCGATCGTGCGGTCTTATGCAGCCGCTCGGTTCGGGAGCTGAATAATCGCTCATTTTCGCTCCACAGTGTACCGACGCCGTCAATTAAGGCTATGACCTCCTTGGTCGATTGCTTGGTTTTCCCGCATCAGCCCGACGCCTCAACGGAATCCCGCTTCCTGAGAATCCCCCTGCTCCGTTTCTTGTACTCACGTTCCTGCCGTGAAATACTTCGTCCACAAAATTACTTTGGCACCGGCGGGAACTTTGATTCCTGAGCAGTACAAGGTTTCCCGGTACCCTCTTCAGGCTGGCCGTTTTCAGGGAAATTCAGCGTTTATTTGCCCACCCGGCAGATAAGTGCGATTCCTGTTGTTCTGCCGGTCGGCACTTAGTCTCCTCTCACGGATCTCAACCAATCATGCTTTGGGAAGTGGAAATTCTGCCAATCGGCAGCGAAAAGGACTACGAAGGTCAGCGAGTTTTGGCGAGTGCCAGGAGCCAGGGGATTGCCGGCCTGAAATCGGTCATCTCGGCCCGGACGTTCCTGATCCAGGGGGAATTAACGCCGGAGGATATCAATCGAGCGGCTGAGCAACTGCTGGTCGATGCTGTTACGGAGCAGTTTCATGTTCGCCAGTTGCCTGCTTCGTCAGTGGACGTTGTGGGTTCTCAGGCTCAGATTTTGCTGAACGTTCTGTTGCATCCCGGCGTCACCGATAGTGTTGCCGAGAATGCCGTAAAGGCATTGACGCGACTGAATCTGAGCGTCACCAATGTTGCAACCTGTCGACGATATTGGATCACTGGTGATCTGGGTGCGGCAAAGCTGACGCAATTGACGAAGAAGGTCTTATCGAACGATGCGATCGAATATGTCGTGAAAGGGCCTTTGCAGATTAAGGACTTGTCGCTCGGAAGCGAATACAAGCTGAAGCTGTCGACAGTTCCGATTCGAGACATGAACGATGATGAGCTGATGGTTCTCAGCAAAAAGGGACAGCTCTACCTGAGCATCGCTGAGATGAAGACTGTTCAGGATTACTTCCGATCGTTGCAGCGCGATCCTACCGATATTGAACTGGAGACCGTCGCTCAGACTTGGAGTGAGCACTGTTCACATAAGACGCTCGGTGGTCGAATTCACTACGTCGAAACTTCCGCAGGCAAAGTCGTCCGCGATATTCACTTCAACAGCATGTTGAAGGAAACAATCTTTGCTGCGACGGTGCAGATTCGTGAATCGCTCGGCAAGGATGACTGGTGTGTCAGCGTCTTCAAAGATAACGCTGGCATTGTAAAGTTTGATGATCGCCAGAATGTTTGCATCAAGGTCGAAACGCATAACCATCCGTCCGCGATTGAACCGTACGGTGGAGCCAACACAGGACTTGGCGGAGTAATTCGCGATCCGCTTGGAACCGGGCTCGGGGCTCGCCCGGTCTGCAGCACTGACGTTTTCTGTTTTGCTCGACCGGATTACCCTGCTGATCAACTGCCGCCGGGAGTTCTGCATCCACAGGCTGTGATGCAGGGAGTTGTCTCCGGCGTTCGAGATTACGGAAACAGAATGGGGATTCCAACTGTTAACGGTGCCGTCTGTTTTGATGATCGCTATCTGGGTAATCCCCTGGTTTACTGCGGCAACGTGGCGATGATTCCTGTCGACAAATGCGACAAGAAGGTCAGCCCCGGTGACCTGATCGTTTCTGTTGGAGGACGAACGGGTCGAGATGGAATTCACGGCGCGACGTTCTCCTCCGTTGAGCTAACAGAGGAGAGCGAGCACATCAGCGGAGGCGCCGTTCAGATTGGCAATCCTGTCACCGAAAAGATGGTGGCCGATGTGATTTTGGCGGCACGCGATTTGAACCTCTATTCCGCCATCACCGACTGCGGAGCGGGTGGCTTCAGCAGTGCCGTTGGCGAAATGGGAGAAGACACGGGAGCCGAAGTCTGGCTGGATAAGGCACCATTGAAGTATTCCGGATTGTCTTACACAGAGATCTGGATCTCGGAAGCTCAGGAACGAATGGTCCTTTCGGTGCCTCCTGCAAACTGGGAGCAGTTCCGGGATTTGTGTGCCTCCGAAGGCGTGGAAGCGACCGCGATTGGTCAATTCACAGATACGAAGCAACTGGTTCTGAAGTATGGTGAGACAAAAGTTGGCGAAGTCAGTATGCACTTCCTGCATGACGGCCGACCGCCGGTCATTCGGGAAGCTGTGTACGAGATCAAGGAATCTCAAATCGCTCAGGGGGCTGAATCAAGTAAAGCCGACTACACGGATGATCTGAAGAAGATCCTTGGCTCACTGAATGTTGCCAGTAAAGAGTGGATCATTCGCCAGTACGATCATGAAGTTCAGGCTGGCAGCGTGATCAAGCCGCTGGTCGGAATTCACAACGATGGGCCTTCCGACGCCGCTGTTGTTCGCCCCGATTTGAACTCCAGTCGTGGTCTTGTAGTTTCCTGCGGAATCAATCCACACTTCGGCGATCAGGACCCCTATTGGATGGCGGCCAGCGCCATTGATGAGGCTGTGCGAAACTGTGTCGCTGTTGGAGCGGATCCGAACCGCATCGCGATCCTCGATAACTTCTGTTGGGGAAATACAGAGCGTCCGGAAACTCTGGGAACTCTTGTTCGTGCTGCTGTCGGCTGTCAGGACATGGCCGTGGCTTACGGCACACCGTTTGTCAGTGGAAAAGACAGCCTGAATAACGAGTTCAGCTACGAAGATGGAAGTGGAACTCGTCGTACGGTTGCTATTCCTTCCACGTTGCTGATTACTGCCCTTGGTCAGGTCGACGATGTTGAAACCTGTGTCACGATGGATCTTAAAGGCTCTGGCAATCTGCTTTACCTGATTGGTGAAACCAAAGACGAGATGGGCGGAAGCCACTACAATCTTGTCAATGGCCTCAGCGGTGGCAAGGTACCGACTGTTAATAAAGAGATCGCTCCAGGGACCTTCCGGGCATTGCATCAGGCCATCAAGCAGGGACTTGTTCTTTCCTGCCATGACCTCAGCGAAGGTGGCCTCGCCGTTTCCGCGGCTGAGATGGCGTTTGCTGGCGGAGTAGGTGTCCAGATCGAATTGAAGGCTGGTTCGATTGTGTCGCTCTTCTCTGAGAGTAACACGCGATTTCTTGTCGAGGTCGCTGCTTCTTCAGAAGCTGCATTTAACAAGTTGCTCGCCGGTGTGCATGTCGAGAAGCTTGGTGTGACATCAACTGGTGAAGAGCTGATCATCTCTTCTTCCGGGCGGCAGCTTGTGCGGGCCAGCCTGAAAGATCTGAAAGCCTGCTGGCAGAAGCCACTCGCTTAAAGGTGCTTTGTGGCCACGTTATGAAAACGGCTCGTCGCAACTGCGATGAGCCGTTTTCATTTACGCATTGAATTGTGTTTGGGGTGAGGGACGAAGCTCAGTTTTTGAGCTTGGCTTTCCTTGCGTCGATGATGGCGTTCGGATCTGTCGGAACAACCAGGGGCTCGACGTACTCCAGAAGGTCTCTCAAAGCGATGACCTTGTATTTTTCGAGATGAAGGTACTTCAGGTAAGCTTCGAAATTCTGTTGGCTGCTGCTGACCCAATCGTGAGCTGTATCTGGAACGCCGTGAAATTGGAGAATCGCGATTCGACCATCCCGAGCTTGTTCTGCGGCTCGAATCAAATCCTGAATGGCCCATTTGGGTCGAGCGTCGCCAGCGGATGGCAACAGCATTGGATGATCACTGCCGGGCTCAAACGCAAATCCGCGCCCTTCTTCATAGGGATACTCGGGTGCTCCGCCACGACGAGCGAATTGAATGCCATGCTTTTGCAGAACAGCGAATGCCGCTGGAGTTGTTGCATTTCCCGGCCAGGCAAAAGTTGTCGGTAAAGGAATTCCGTGAGCCTTACATTGTGACTCGATCCCCTGGAGTTGTTCATCAAGGCGATCTACCGTTTTGTCTGTAATCCCGAGATGGTCTCGCGTGTGATTTCCGATCTCGAATCCGTCTTCGTGCAACTGACGGATTTCCTCCCAGGTCATGTAGTCCCGCTTGTTCTCTTTGAAGTCAAATCCTTCGGTAATAAAGAACGTCGCTCCAAAGCCGTACTCTTTGAGTAATGGTCGGGCAACGGTGAAGTGTGATTTTGACGAATCGTCAAACGTCAGCACCACCAATCGATCCGGGATTGGCTTTCGAACGACAGGCTGAGGCGGCTTTTCATCCGCAACGATGATTCCGGAGAGTATCAGCCAACTCAGCAGTGCCAGTCGCATGTCAGGAACTTTCAACAGAAGTTGCGCGCGAACCCATTTGATTGGTGCAGCCCCTCAGTCGATTCACGATCGATTGAGCAAGTCGGCTTACATTCCTGTCGCCAGAGCCAAGCCTACTTTGCATGCTGCCAGATACTCGGGAACATTCAGGCGTTCTTTGACCGTGTGAATCTCGTGCTGACCGCAACCCATCGTCACCGCTGGGTAACCATGCAGAGCCATCCAGTTTGCATCCAATCCACCATCACAGATCTGGGCAATGGGGTGGAGTCCAACGGCTTCCGATGCTGCCTTTGCCGCAAGAACACATGGGCTGTTATCGTCAATTCGAAACGCTTCGTAACGAATGTCCTCAACGAACTTTAGTGAACCATATTGGCCGCCGGCATTTGTGACGCTGTCCGTCGCTGTTTCAAAAGCATCTCTCCACGCGGCAACAATCTGCTGACGAAACTTGCTGTCATGACTTCGGGCTTCTGCCTGCAAAGTCACCAAAGGCATCACAACATTCGTGGCATCTCCTCCTGTGATGACGCCGAGGTTGCTTGAGCCACGCTGCTTACCCTTTCGAACCAGTCCGTGCCAACCGGTCTTCTGGAGTTGAGCGATTGCGATTGACGCAATCACGGCCGCATTCACTCCATCCTGTGGATGCGCGCCGGCGTGACTGGCGATTCCGTCAATGCGGATCGACAGGTTGTTGGCTCCGACGGCCCCCGTGATCAGGCTGTTGGGATCTCGCCCGTCCCAGTTAAAACAGAGTTCTGGCTTGCCGAGTTTTCCGGCATTCAGAAAACGAGCTCCACGGAGTCCGATTTCTTCCTGAACTGTGAATAACAATGTCAGCGGCGGATAATCGAGTCCCTGGCTGATGGCTTCGAGGATGGCCGTTAACACCACGGCACAACCGGCTCGGTTATCACCGCCTAGTGCAGTCTCTTTGGACTTCGGACGAATCCAGTCACCTTCTCGAACGGGTTGACATCCCGCACAAATTGGCACAGTGTCCATATGAGCCATCAACAGTCGTCGTGGCCCCTTGATCGTGCCTTTCAGTTTGATAATCAGATTGCCAGTCGTGCCGCCCGCAGGACTCTTTTTGTGGGCATTGTCGATCGTGATGGTGTTCTCCGGGATCCCCGCGTCTATCAGAGCTTTTTGGATCCACGCGGACACCTCGTGTTCCTGACAACTGCCACCCGAAATTGAAATAAGATCCATCACTCGTCGGATGGCTTTGTCCTCGTTCACTCGAATCACGTTCTTTTCCCGTTTTCATTCCTGCTGAGGAGTTCGTCACCTCACGCGGGCTGGCCTAATGGCCGGTCTATAAAGTCGTCATTACGATTTTGGTCAACACTGAGCAAATAAAGCATGCGGAGATTTCCGCCATGCTGGTACTTGCCAGTTTTTTACATCAGTGCCAACAATCCAATGGAGTCAAACCTCGGGCGCATTGTTGCAGAGTTGGACATATTGTCACTCCACGACAGGTGTCGCATTGTGTCAGCAGGTGTTCCTTAAGTTCAGGATATTTGCTTCGCGGCTTTGAGTGCAATGGCAGCTCGCTGATCTCAATAATCGTCAAGCCTCTGATGAACGCCCATGCCTTGAAGGCTGCGTCACTCCTTGACTTGTTTGACGAGTTTATGCACAGAAGCGGCGATTCGATCTTCGATATCTCCTGCCCATCGAAATGCCGGACGGCCGTATTCGTAGAGATTTGAGCCGCCTTCGTAGCCACCCTCTTCCCAGACTCTTCGAGAAGGAATGTACGAGATCATGTCGTCGGCGTATCCCATAACCCAGGTGCCTTCGCCGTACTCTGATTTGAATCGCAGGGCATAGTCCACGACGGTTTCTGCGCCCATTCCGATGAAAAGCGTTTCCTTACCAAGCTGCCATGCGTGAATCGGATACGGATAAGAATCCCTGAATTGTTCCCCGGCATTCAGTTTTGCCAGTAATCGTTTCGCCCAGCGAGCTTTCAGTTCATTGCTGTCATTGACGAGCATCATCAGCTCTTCACGAGAAACAACATTCAGATATTGAAGGTCAATCATTTCGAACGCGTTCTTGATGCCAGGTGATATGGGCTTCAGCGGCCTTTTCAGCACATCTTCAACGGCCACGGCCAGCATGTGACCATACTTTTCGCAGAGTTCAACAGTGCGACGAGGAAGCGGGTTCTGGTCGCCGCCACAGGTATTCACGAACATGGCCGTTGTGCCGGGATGGTTCTTTTCAATTTCCAGCTGAGCGAATCCGGGGTAATCGCCACACCAGGTCATGAAGCTGAGCGTCGTCGGATGACATGCATACCCAAACAGCACAGCACTCAGGCTGCCATCGTCGCGGGTCACTGTTATCACCGGGACGGAGTGGTCTACAGGGCCGACGAGTGGAGTTCCTTTCGCCAGCAGGTCCGGGATGTCTGCCTCACGGTTGTTGCGACGATTAACGGCAAAGGTCGTTTTGCCATCGCCGAACTGAAGACTGGCTGGAGCCAGATTGTTCAGAGCTTCGCCAATCAGTTCGATGGTTCGTTCCACCATCAGGTCTGTGTATTCGGCAACCAGTTTCTCCTGAGCCTCGTCGACCAGATAATAGTCGATCAGGTCGTCTCCCAGACGCGGACCACAGTGATTGTGCGAAAACGTGAACATGATCTGAGAACGAGTCAGGTGGAACTGCTCTTCGGCTTTCTTGAAGACGCGGTCGCTCATGATCTTTGGGACGCCCTGGAAGTCGCTGGTAATTAGAACCACGCGATTTCCGGATTGATCCTCAAGGGCAATCGCCTTCATCCACAGGTCGTGAAGTTTTCCGTCCGGGGCTCGTTTTGAGCCATACCCGGCCAGCCACACTGAAGTTTCCGGCGTGATCACCCGTTTGGCAATTCCGGCCTTCCATCGATCGGCAGAAGTCGAACTTGAGGCTGTCCCCGCATTGAGCAGTGTCAAGTTATTCGTCAGCAGGCATGACGAGAATGCGGATGCTGCGAGGCCGGAAATGAAACGCCTTCGTGGAAGTCCAAGAGTCATTCGATGTCTCCGAGCAAGAATGTTCAGTGCGGCCACGATTGAGGCCATCTTCTGCAAAGTATCCCGCGAGTACACGGCCTTAAACTACACCGTGTGGAGAATAAACAATGCAGTTGCAAAGGGAGAGTAGCGTGCCGGGAATATGATCGTCACCCAAAAGCACGTGACTAATCCGGAAACTTGCCGGAGAAGAAATCATCGTGATGACGTCGAACGTTCAGCCTTGGATATCGTGTGTGGCCCGATTCATGGGAAGCGTGTAATGAAAAACGGCAAGCCAAATTTGACTTTGGCTTGCCGTCGGATTCGATCGTTGATCCGGAATCGAACTTGTCTATTTCTTAGCTGATGTCATGCTGTTCACCAGTTCAAGATAGTCCAGCGTGATATTCACAAGCTCTTTGTTGTAGAAATTGTTCGGGAAGATATCGTCCTTGCCGGAACCAGTGGCCTGTTTGATGGCCTCTTCTTCTTCCTTCTTTTCCTGCTTCAGTTCTTCTTCACCTGCTCGCAAGACACCCTCATTCAGAGAAATCGTCTTGTCGTTCTGGCGCTCAAGATACTTGGCGATAAGTTTGTTGATCTGAACGAAGTCTTTGTCCTCTGCAACTCGAGTTTCGCTGCGAGTCTTCAACTGAGAAATCATCGCATCGGTCACACTGGCAGAGAACGGCACGTAGTCTGCTCGCGTGATTCGATCGAACTCCAAAGCATTATCGAGGGAGTCTTCGCCGATTTCACGATGGTTCAGCAGTGACGGCAGGGTTACGTCTGAGGTTACGCCTTTGGTCTGCGTGCTGTCGCCGTTGACCCGATAAAACTTGCTGATCGTCAACTTCAATGCGCCTCGGTCAACAGGGCGTAGTGACAAACGATTTTGAGCAACCTGCACGACATTCTGCACAGTGCCTTTTCCGTGAGTTGTGCGATCACCAACAACGATACCACGGCGGTAGTCCTTGATCGCTCCCGCAAAGATCTCGGATGCGGAAGCTGAGAACCGGTTGCAGACCACAATCATTGGCTTCCGCCAGTAAACTTCGGGATCTTCGTCTTCAAAAGCCTGAACGCTGTCGCCGGGCTCTTTGACCTGGACGACGGAACCTTTGGGGATAAACAAGCCGGAGACTTCAATCGCTTCCTGAAGTGCACCGCCACCATTCCAGCGCAGGTCGACAATCAGAATATCAACGCCATTCTGCTTGAATTCGTCGAGAACCAATTTGACGTCACGAGAAGTGCTCTTGAACTCACCGCCAAGGTTAGCGCCCTGGAAGTCGCGATAGAACGAAGGGATCTGCAGAATGCCAACCTTTGACTTGCGACCGTCGATCCATTCTTCAGACTCGAGGATTTTGCCCTTAACTTCGTCTTCGGTGATCTTGACCTCGGTCCGAGTCAACTCGTAGTCCTCAATCCCCCCCGCTTCCTTCATGATCTGAAGCTTGACTTTGGTGCCCTTTTTGCCACGAATCATGTCGACAACTTTGGTCAACTTCATTTCGACGACGTCGACATAGTCTTTCACGGCATCGGACGAGACGCCGATGATTTTGTCGCCCTTCGTCAGTCGACCATCAGCGTGTGCGGCACCACCTTCGATCACTTCTTCGACGGTTGTGTAACCGTCTTCGTATTTAAGTCGGGCTCCAATACCCTCCAGTTTGAGACGCATGTCGATTTCGAAATCGGCCAGAGTCTGAGGAGACATATAGCTGGAGTGAGGATCAAGACAGTGAGTCATTGATGAAAGATAAAGTTCCAGAACTTCGTGCGCCTCTGTCTGCTCCAGGAAGACCTGATTGGTGTGATAGCGAGTATGCAGGCGTTTTCGAGCTTCTGTGAGGTCCGTGTCATCCAATTTCAGCATAAGCAGATCAAACTTGATCCGCTTCCGCCAGCGTTCATCGAGTTCTGTTTCATCAACAGCCCAAGTCAGATCATCCGGGTCCTTGATCATCTCTTCTTCGACGGTGAAGTCATGTTCGGCATCAATGGCCGCACCGATCTTGACTGATCGTTCACCCATTCGAAGCTTGAATCGCTCAAAAACTGTTGTGGCGAAAATCACATCGCCTTTAAGAATTTTGTCGTCCAGTGAGGTCTTTTCGACAGAAAATGAGTCAATGTCGGACTGCAAGAAATAGAGTTTCTGCGGATCCCAGATTTCGATGTAGCGATTCATCAGTTTCTCTGAGAGCACATCATCGATTTCCGGATGATTGATGTGACGCGAAGAAACCATTGAAGCAACCAGTTGGGCGGTTTTTCCATCGTCCGGAGTCAGGACGATTTTCTCCGCCGCCGACATACTGCTGCTGCCGAGAATGGAAAAAGCCAGCGCCAGAAACGTTGATCGTCTGGCAAAAGACAGCGTTGTCATATCACATTTCCTTAGACAAACGCACGACCGAAGCGGACTAAACTTCGAACGCGATTCAGCGGAAAATACAAATTGAACTTATCAGACTGGATCACGATTGTGATCGATCCCTCACGGTCGGACAAACCAATGTTAAAGGACGAGTGAAATATTCAGCAAGAGCGTATCTGCGTTCAGGCTGACAATTTGTGTCCGTCCTGGAAATATCATGTCTCATACTGCGGGTCCAACCTGTCTGGAAATCCCCTTCGGTCAGAAGCACAATTTTGGCAGTTGGACCTTCTGCCAGATATTGATTCTGTTGCCGCTAACGGTTGTTTCCAGAGCAGCGTTTGGCGGATTTCCGGTATTCGCTTAGCGTGGTAACGCAATTTTCGGTCGAACTGACCGAATTGTCAGTGATTGCAACATCTGGTCGGGGACTCCGGTGAAGCTGCGATTGTCTTCCTCTGCGTGTGAGAAGACGAGGGAGATCTGTTCGCCAGATTTTGTTGAACAGAGATAGTAATCCCAGATCAGAGTCTTCTTGTTTGCTTCTCCGCCAGCCTGCACGTGATGAATTCGCCAGCCGTTTTGGTCAGGAGTCACATTCGATGCGACAATTCGCCCGGCCCGGTCCTTAAGTGCTCGTTCCACATCCGCGAGGTAATCCTGCTCACTGGTAAATTTTCCGGCAGCCATCAATGGTGCTGACGCAATATTGCATTGAGCCAGCAGTGCACCGTGGTGAAGCATGCGAAGCATGACCAGTTCCGATGTCTCATGAAAAACATGCCAACTGCGGTTATGCAGCAGCAGTACTCGCCAGGGAGTCGCGAGGGTCAAAAGCAGGCGTCGTTCATCCGGCATTGCATCCGGCATTGTCTCCGGAAGGTCCGTCGCAGGCTTCGCGATCTCCTGAGTCCATTCGATGTCCGCCACAACGTCCAGGCCAGGACTCACTGTTCCCGGCGTTCTTTTCTCCTTCAGGACTGCTTTGAGGCGTTTGATTACGGATTGCCTGCGATCAATGACCATTTCGCCGCTGATGCTGACAGTCGTTGATGATCCTGTGATTGCTCCGGTCCCCTGACATTCGAAGAGAACCACGGCCTCCTCAGCTGAGAGCGACTTCAGTTCACACGTTGCAGACTGTGTCACGACAGCGTCAATTCCCGACAACATGGCAACGACCCAGACGTCCGCGTTCCATTTTTCTTTCCCGTCCTTCAGGCTTCTGTCTGGCAAGAGGCCGGTGACTGCGAGTGGATCGCAGGGAAATTGAAGGAGGTCAATCTGAGAACGAGTCAATCGGACATCGGGGCTCAGTTGAACAAGCTGCAGTTCGCTGCCATAGACCTGAATGAGTCTCGATTGCTGGGGAAGGCTGACTTCATTCTCGTGCTCTTTGCCGACTTTCGAGGTTGTTTCCGCCTGCTGAAATCGACGAACTGCTCGAAAACCGAATTGCCCAATGGAATCTGAAGCAAAACGGCGTTGATCAAACTCAAACGTTGCTGAACTGTTCAAATCCCAGTCTGTCGCCCCTGCAGCGGAGGGTGTGCTCAGCTTGCCCTTAATCCTTAGCGAATATCGAATATGCGTTGTGCGATTGGAGTCCGGGGGATCGATGAGAGTGATGCCTTCGTCCGAATTCGGCGACAGAGATTTCTCGTCCGACTGAGCAACACCCGGCATCAAAACGCCGGCTGCAGACAGCACCATCGCTCGTCGCACCGCAAAATCACTCACGGTATCACCCTCCCTGACCTTCGTCGAATTCACGTTCCGCGCGGGTACTCGCTGCCCCTGAACGGCCGTTTCCGTTCCACTGGTCCTGCGCAGGGCGAATCTTTTCGGGATTCGCATTTTGCCGCAAGCCGAAAGTCCCTGTCCGGGCACCAATACCTATTGCTGGCTCACCTCACGTTGCGAGGACGGTTGTCCGTAATCCCATGAAAGGCTGAGGCCGCATATGATTCACCAACGTTTTTTTCCAATGATGGCTGAGTATCACGACATTAGGCAGCCACCACGGGCTGGCTCAGTTCTTTAGCGACGCGAACAAGGCCCGCAGCATCGAGTCCCAGGTCGGCCAGAAGTTCCTCACGGTCGCCGTGTTCAACGAATGAGTCCGGAATTGCCAGAATTTTGAAACGTTCCGTGTTCAGGCTCAGTCGGTTGGCCGCTTCCAGCACTGCACTTCCAAAACCTCCCATTGCTGCGTTTTCTTCGATGGTAATCACAAATCCTGTCCCCGCCGCCTTCGCGATTACTTCTTCGTCGATCGGTTTAATGAATCTCGCGTTAACGACTCCGACGTTAAGTCCCAGGGCCATCAATTGCTCTGCAGCCGACACGGCTTGCGAGAGCATTGTGCCGCAGGCGATAATCGTTCCATCCTGACCCCACGAAAGCACCTCAGACTTTCCAAGTCTGATTGGAGCCACATCACGCTGTACCTGCTCCACTTTTGTTTTCGGATACCGAATCGATACCGGTGAGGTACTTTGCAGGGCAAATTCCAGTAGTGGTCGAACTTCCAGCTCATCGCCAGGAGCTGTGACGATCATGTTCGGGAAGATTCGCATATAGCTGTTGTCAAACACACCATGATGAGTCGGCCCATCCGGGCCACACAGTCCAGCGCGATCAAGGCAAAAGATAACTGGCAGGTTCTGAAGGGCAACCTCCTGAAAAATCTGATCGAAGCTTCGCTGAAGGAATGTGCTGTAGATGTCAATGATTGGCTTCATGCCCGACTTCGCCATTCCTCCGGCAAAGGCGACGGCGTGGCTTTCGCAAATCCCGGTGTCAAAAAAACGATCCGGGAATTCGTCACGGATTCGTTCCAGTTTGTTACCCGCACACATCGCA
>Ga0255094_1000911_pt1 | contig 14084 bp, 8 predicted proteins | sample Colum_Law_RepB_8_2_FD_188434 | JGI IMG/M metagenome (GOLD analysis project Ga0255094, IMG submission 188434) | Freshwater microbial communities from Columbia River, Oregon, United States - Colum_Law_RepB_8d | ecosystem: Environmental > Aquatic > Freshwater > River | place: USA: Oregon | collected...
ATGCTCCCCTTCGCCTAACTCACCTATGCGCTCAATCCCCTCCTTGCTTCTTAGCGTGGCCATGGCCGCCGCGCTGACCACCAGCCTCACCGCCGCCAGCCATCTCAAGGATGCCGCCACCGGCGACCCCAAGCTCCGCTCCGTCGGCGCGATGTCCTTTGGACCCGGAGGGCTGCTGCTCGTCGCCGAACCGCGGCACGCGGCCATCGTGGCGATTGAAACCGGCGACACCGGCCCGGTGCAGAAGCTCAAGCAACGCGTGGACAACGTCGGTGCGCTCCTCGCCGCCCGGCTCGGCGCGCCCGAGGCTGGCATCCAGATCATCGACATGGCCGTGAACCAGGCCAGCGGCAAAATCTATCTCTCCGTCACCCGCAAGCCCGACAATGCCTCGCTCATCGTCGTCGTGACCGCCGATGGTCAGGCCAGCCCGTTGAGCTTCGAGAAGACACGGCACGCGCGCGTCTCCCTGCCCATCTCCGACACCGCCAGGGTGGGCAACGTCTCCGACGTCGGCTTCGCTGGCGACCGCGTGCTCGCGGCGGGTTCCTCGAACGAGGAGTTCTCCAGCAAGATTTTCACGTTGTCGCTCCCGCTCGCGCATGGCGGCAGTGCGATGCCGGTAAGCGCCGAAACCTACCACGTCGCCCACGGTAAGTGGGAGACCAAGGCCCCCATCACAAGCTTTGTGCCGATGGAGGAGAACGGGAAGCACTACGTCGTCGGCTCGTTCGCCTGCACGCCCATCGCGAAGTTCGAACTGGATGACCTCAAGCCCAACGCGCAGGTCAAGGGCACCAGCGTGGTGGAACTCGGCTCCGGCAACCGCCCGCTCGACATGTTCACCTACGAGAAGGACGGCAAACAATGGCTCGTGACGCACACGCAGCGCTTCCACCAGAACCTGTTCGGTCCCAGCAAATACTGGGGCGCGCGCGTGGACATGTCGCACATCAAGGTCCGCGACGAGGCCAAGACCAACGCGAAGGCCGTGCGCCGCGACGTGAAGCAGCCCAAAGGTCCGGAAGGCATCGAGATCGTGGACAGCCTGTTTGGCGCGGTGCATGTGGACAAGCTCAGCAACAGCGAGGTCGTGGTCCTGCGCGAGCAAGGCAACGCCCTCGCGCTGGAGATCGCGCCGCTGCCGTGAAGGTCGTCGCCGCCACGCGGCTCGGCTGGCTTGCGACGGTGCTCCTGGCTTCCTTCGGTTTCGCCGCGTCGCCGCCGGTCGGACTGCGCTTTGAGGTTTCGCCGGAGGCTCCGCTGCAAATCCAGCTAATCGCCGAGACGCGGGACGCCTCGGTCTGGCCGGCGGAATTCGTCTCGGCGCTGGACCGCGCTACGAACCCGTGGTTCGGCCTGTGGATTGGCGACGCCAAACCCGGCACCGCTCCGCTTGCGGGCACTTACGTCATTGTTGGCACCCAGCTTCGCTTCCGCCCCAGCCTGCCGCTGCTGCCCGGGCAAACTTACACGGCGCGGCTCGAACTGCCGGCGCGCTCCGGCCAGCCAGCCGTGAGCTTGCGTGCCGAGCATCGCACGCCGGCACCGGCGATGGCGGCAGCGCCTCAGCTTACCGCCATCTATCCCAGCTCGGACCGCCTGCCGGCGAACCATCTGAAGTTCTACCTCGTCTTCTCCGAGCCGATGGAGAGCGGCGTGTTCCTCAACTACTGCCGGCTGGTGGACGCGCGCGGGAAACCGGTGGAAGCCCCCTTCCGCGAGACGGAGCTGTGGTCGCCGGATGGCCGGCGGTTGACGCTGTGGTTTCACCCGGGTCGGCAAAAGACGGGCGTGAACCTCAATGTCGAGTTCGGGCCCGTGCTGGTCGAAGGCGGCGATTACCGGCTGGTCATCGACGGGCGATGGCCCTCGGCGCGCGGCGTGCCATTGGGCGGGGATGTGACCAAAGCCTTCCGGGCGGTTTCCCCCTTGCACGAGCAGCTCACCACGAACAGTTGGCAGCTCAAGGCTCCCGCTGCTGGCACGCGCGACGCGTTGCGCGTCGCCTTCCCGCACCCCTTGGACTGGGCGACGCTGCACCGCCAGTTGCGCGTGATGCAGGCGGCGGATGCCGTCGCTGGCATCATCACCGTCGAGCCTGGCGAGCAGGCCTGGCGGTTTGTGCCAGAGCGGGCCTGGATTGCGGGACCGCATGTGTTGCGGGTCGGGACGGCGATCGAAGATCAAGCGGGCAACAGCCTCGCGCGGCCCTTTGAGGTGAACTTGCAGCGGCGGGTGCCTTCGTCCATGCCTGCTGAACTTGATTTGTCGTTTGTCGTCCGCTGAACGGCGCGCTACGGCTTGAAGCCGGTCCGCCGCCCGCCTACGCTCCGCGCGTGTTCCGGCCCTGCATTGACCTCCACGACGGCAAGGTGAAGCAAATCGTCGGCGGCTCGCTGCAAGACAGCGGAGCCGGCCTGCGCACCAACTTCGTCAGCGAACGCCCCGCCGCGTGGTTTGCCGAGCTCTACCGTCGCGACGGGCTTCAAGGCGGTCACGTCATCCAGTTGGGACCGGGCAATGAAGCCGCCGCCCGCGCCGCGCTCGGGGCCTATCCTGGCGGACTGCATCTGGGTGGGGGCGTGAACCTCGACAATGCCCGGGGCTGGCTCGACGCCGGCGCGTCCCATGTGATCGTCACCTCCTGGGTCTTCCGCGATGGCCGGCTGGATTTCGACCGCGTGCAGGCGCTGGTAGCGGCGATTGGCAAGGAGCGGCTGGTGCTGGACTTGAGCTGCCGGCAGCGGGACGGAGAATACTGGGTGGTCACGGATCGCTGGCAGAAGTTCACCGAGTTCACCGTGAGCGAAGCGGCCCTGGCCCGGCTGGCCGGCCATTGCGCGGAGTTTCTGGTGCATGCGGTGGATGTGGAAGGGCTGTGCCAGGGCGTGGATTTGGCGCTGGTGGACAAGCTGGCGCAGTGGTCGCCCATCCCGGTGACCTACGCCGGGGGAGCCCGTTCGCTGGCGGACTTGGCAGCCGTCACCCAGGCCGGCCAGGGCCGCGTGCATCTCACCATCGGCTCGGCGCTCGACATTTTTGGCGGCACCGGCGTGCGCTATGCGGAAGCCGTGGCCTTCAACCAGCGCTTGCAGCTCCAAGCGTGAAAGTTTTTCTCAATGGCCAGTTCGTCCCGGCTGAGCAGGCGGTCGTGTCCGCCTTCGACCGGGGCTTCCTCTACGGCGACGGGCTGTTCGAGACGCTACGGGTGATGAACGGCGTGCCGCTAGATTGGGGCGGCCACTGGCGGCGGCTCGCGGATGGCGCGGAGATGCTGAAACTCAAGCTGCCGTTCGCTTCCGATTTCCTCAGGGCCCAAGCCCGCGAACTCAGCCGGCAAAACGAGCTCTCCGACGCCATTCTCCGCCTCACGCTCTCGCGCGGTGTCGGCCAACGCGGCTACTCTCCGCGCGGCGCCGACGCACCAACATTCGTGATGTCGCTGCACCCCGCGCCCGAACTCGGTCCCCAGACGCCGCAGTGGAAACTCCACACCGCCTCGTTGCGTGTGCCTTTTGCCGACGCGCTCACCGCCTGCAAGTCCGCGAACAAGCTCCTCCACGTCCTCGCCCGCGCCGAGGCCGAAGCCGCAGGGGCCGATGAGGCACTGTTGCTGAACACCCGGAACGAAGTGGTCGAGGCAGCGAGTGCGAACGTCTTCTGGATTGAGGGCGGCACACTGCACACCCCACCGATTTCCGCTGGTGCCTTGCCGGGCATCACCCGCGCCTGGGTTTTGGACTGGGCGTCCTCAGGCCAACTCCCGACCAGCGAATCACGCGCCGGTTTGGACCGATTGCTCCGTGCCGATGCTTGTTTCCTCACGCTGAGCTCATGGGGTCTGATTGAGGTGGTTGCCATTGATAATCAGGCTGTCCCGACCGCGCTGCTGACCTCCGTTATTCGGGAGAGGCTGTTGGCCGACTGGCGGCGGCAGGTAAAACGCGTCGAATGAGCGCCGACCTTGGCCGCGTCAGCTTTTCTGTTAGTCTGTGGCCATGAAACCCGCGTTCGAGCCCACGCTCCTTAGCCGCCGCGCCGCGCTCCAGCGTTCGGCCGTCGGCTTCGGCTGGCTCGCCGCGTCCTCCTTGCTGGCGGAAAAGTCCCCTTCGCCTGCGTCGGCGAAACCACCGCACGTCGCGCCCCGCGCCAAGCGCGTCATCTTCCTCTTCATGAAGGGCGGTCCATCGCACATGGACACCTTCGACCCCAAGCCGCTCCTCGACCGCGACGACGGTAAGCCCTTCCCCGGCGCGAAGCCCCGCGTGCAGTTCGCCGCCACCGGCGAACTCCTCAAGTCGCCGTGGAAGTTTCAGAACTACGGCCAGTCCGGCCTCCCCGTCAGCGAGTTGTTCCCGCACGTCGCGCAGTGCATTGACGACCTCTGCATCCTCCGTTCCTGCCACGGCACGAACCCCGCGCACGGCGGCGCGCTCCTGAAACTCCATACCGGCAGCGACAACTTCGTTCGCCCCAGCATGGGCGCGTGGGTCAACTACGGCCTCGGCTCGGAAAATCAAAACCTCCCCGGCTTCATCACCATCTGCCCCACGCTCGCGCACGGCGGCGTGAACAACTGGGGCGCGGCCTTCCTCCCCGCGTGGACGCAGGGCACGCCCATCGGCAACGCCGCCGTCCCTTCGGACAAGGCGCTCGTCCGCCACATCATCCCGCGCCTCGCGCCCGGCGAGCAGCGGCAACAGCTCGACCTCCTCGCCGCGATGAACCGTGACCACCTCGCGCAAACCGGCCCGAACCAAGCCCTCGAAGGCCGCCTCAACTCCTTCGAGTTGGCTTTCCGCATGCAGATGGCGATGCCCGAGGCACAGGATATTTCGCGCGAATCCGAGGCCACGAAGAAACTCTATGGTCTCGACGACAAAGTGACTGAGAACTTTGGCCGGCAATGCCTCATGGCCCGCCGTTTCGCCGAGCGCGGCGTGCGCTTCATCCAGGTCTCGCACAGCGACGGCGAAGTGCAGTGGGACCAGCACGGCAACCTCCGCAAAGGCCACACCAAGAACGCCGCCGAAGTGGACCGCCCCATCGCCGGCCTGTTGAAGGACTTGAAAGCCCGCGGTCTCCTGCAAGACACGCTCGTCCTCTGGGGCGGCGAGTTTGGCCGCACCCCCGCCGCGCAGGGCGGACGCGACGGTCGCGACCACAACCCCGAGGGCTTCACCATGTGGATGGCCGGCGGCGGCGTGAAACCCGGCATCGCCTACGGCGCGACCGACGACTACGGCTGGTTTGCCGCCGAGAACAAAATCCACATCCACGACCTGCACGCCACGCTCCTCGCGTTGCTGGGCATGGACCACGAGCACCTCACCTACCGCCACGCCGGCCGCGACTTCCGCCTGACCGACGTGCATGGGCATGTGGTGAGGGATATTTTCGCGTGAACTCAATGGAGCGCGGTCGCCCACGTCCGCATCAAACTCCGGTGAAGAAGCAGCCTCTGCGGACGTGGGCGTCCGCACTCCTCGTCGCGTTCCTCTGGACGGTCAGTTGCAGTCCAGCCGCTGAGAACCCGATGCGGCTCACCTTGGAAAACGCCGGCTCTTTCTGGGCCTTCCAGCCGGTTAAATCGCCGGCGGTGCCCGCCGTGAAGGCCGCCGCGTGGCCGCGCTCCTCCGTGGACCGCTTCGTCCTCGCGAAGCTGGAGGAGCAGGGTTTGAAGCCCGTCTCGGTTGCCGATCCGCGCACGCTTGTCCGCCGGCTGCATCACGACCTCATCGGCTTGCCGCCAACGCCCGAGGAAGTTGAGGCCTTTGTCCGGGCCTGCTCCTCCACCGGCCAGCACCGATCCCCCGTCGCCGTTCTGGTGGACAAACTGCTCGCTTCCCCGCACTTCGGCGAACGCTGGGGCCGGCACTGGCTGGACCTGGCGCGCTACGCGGAGTCCAACGGCAAGGCCCGCAACATGACCTGGCACCACGCGTGGCGTTACCGCGACTGGGTCATCGGCGCTTTCAACCGCGACCTGCCTTACGACCAGTTCATCCGGGAGCAAGTTGCCGGTGATCTGCTGCCGGGCTCGGGAGCGGAGCGGGACGCGCGGGTCGTGGCCACGGGCTTTCTGGCGCTGGGCGCGAAGGCATTGGAGGAGACCAAGCGCGAGCTGTTCCGCATGGACGTGATTGACGAGCAGATTGAAGTCATCGGGCGGTCGTTCCTCGGGCTGTCCATCGCCTGCGCGCGCTGCCACGACCACAAGTTCGATCCGGTGCCGACGCGAGATTACTATGCGCTGGCCGGCATCCTGCGCAGCACGCAGCCGCTCTACGGCCTGGGCCCGATGGGCATCAAGTGCGTGAACGACTCCGAGTTGCAAGCCATCGGCCCCGACGCCGACACGCTCGCCCCCAAGGCGGCCGAGCATTTGAAGGACCTCGCCACCCGCGTGCAGGAGCGCAACGACGCGCGCTCCAGCCGCTACCGGGTCGTGCGCAATGTTGCCGACGCCAAAACCCAGCTCAAAAAGCCCGGCGCGGACACGGCGAAGCTCGAGGCCGACATCGCCAAGATGGACGCCGTCATCAAGGACTGGGACGGGAAGGTGAAGGCGCTCGAAGCCACCGTCGCGAATCTCGAAACCAACTTTCCACCGCAGCCCGCGTTTGCCATGGCCGCGCGCGACGCCGCGAAGCCGGAGGACAGCAAGATTCACATTCGCGGCACAATTGAGAACCTCGGCGAGGTCGTGCCGCGTGGTTTGCCGCAGGTGATTCAAGTGCCCGGTCTTGCGCCCATCGGCGCTGGCGAGAGCGGGCGGCGGCAACTCGCCGAGTGGCTCGCGCATCCCGCCAATCCGCTCACCGCGCGCGTAGCCGTGAACCGCGTCTGGCAGCACCTCTTCGGGCGCGGGCTGGTGACGACGCCGGACGATTTCGGACTGAACGGCGCGCGGCCGTCGCACCCCGAGTTGCTGGACCATCTTGCCGCGCAGTTCGTCGCGGACGGCTGGTCCACGAAGAAGCTCATCCGGTCGCTGGTGTTGAGCCGCGTTTACCAGCTCGGCAGCGCGGTGGACGCGGCGAACCAGGAGCGCGATCCGGAGAACGTCTTCCTCTGGCGCAAACGCCCGCGCGCACTCGAAGCGGAGGTGTTTCACGATGCCGTGCTGACCGTGAGCGGGCAGCTCGATCCGCGTCCCCGCCCCGGCTCGATGACCGCCGACCTGCCGCCCTTCACCGCGCACGAGATGTTTTCCTTCAAGCCGCAGCTCGTCGAGACGCAGATGGTCCACCGGCATCGTGCCGTTTACCTGCCCGTGGTGCGCGGCGTGCTGCCGGAGCTGCTGAAGCTGTTCGACTTTGCCGAGCCGAGCATGGCGCTGGGCGCGCGCGATGAGACGGTGGTGCCCGCGCAGGCGTCGTTCCTCCTGAACAGCCCGTGGGTGCTGGCCCAGGCGCGGCATCTCGCCACCGTTGTGCTGGCCGGGGCTTCGGTGGATGACGCCGAACCGCTGGACAAACTTTTTCGCCGCACGCTGTCGCGCCTGCCGACGCCGCGCGAACGCGAGCGTTTCCTCGGCTACTTGGTGCAGCCGGAAGCGCAGTTGACCACGCCGAAGACGCCGCTTTCAGCCGAAGCCCTTCGGCTGGAACAGTGGACCTCGCTCGCGCAGGTGCTGCTGGCCAGCTCGGAGTTCCGCTTTTCATTTTGATCCGATGAATTCCTCTCCTTCCTCCCGCCGCCAGTGGCTGCAAACCGTCAGCGGCGGCTTCGGCTATCTCGCGCTCGCCGGCCTTTGCGCTGAGGAGTCAGCTGCCACCAGCCCGCTCGCGCCGAAGGCCCCGCACTTCGCGCCCCGAGCCAGGCGCGTCATCTTTCTTTGCATGCGCGGCGGGCCGTCGCATGTGGAGACGTTCGATCACAAACCGCAGCTCAACGCCGACAACCTCAAGCCCGGCCGCAATCCGAAGGGCAAGCTGTTCGGCAGCCAGTGGAAGTTCACGCAGCACGGGCAGAGCGGCTTGTCGATGTCCTCGCTCTTTCCGCACCTCGCCACGCAGGCGGACCGGTTGTGCATGATTCACTCGATGCACACGGACAACGAAAACCATCCGCAGGCGCTGGAGCAGTTGCACACCGGCAGCTTCCAGTTCATCCGTCCCTCGATGGGTTCGTGGATCGCCTACGGCCTCGGCACGGAGAACCGCAACCTGCCGGGCTTCGTTGCGCTCAACCCGCTCTCCGCGCTCGGCGGCAGCCGCTATTACAGCAGCTCGTTTCTGCCCGCGTCCTTCGCCGCCACGCGCATTGGCGACTCCGGCAAGCCGATTGCCCGCGCCAGCGTGGGCAACCTCACCAGCCCCCGCCTGACTGCGGACAGCCAGCGCCGCCAGCTCGACCTGCTGCAAACGCTGAACCACGAAACGGCCCGCGCGCAGGCCCACGATGGCCGGCTGGAAGGCGTCATTGAGTCCTTTGAACTCGCCTTCCGCATGCAGAGCGAGCTGCCTCGGGTGCTGGACTTGTCCGGCGAAAGCCCGGCCACGCAGGCGCTCTATGGTATCGGCAACGGCCTGCTGACCGATGACTTTGGCCGGCAATGCCTGCTCGCGCGGCGGCTGGCCGAGGCAGGCGTGCGCTTCATCGAGATCACGCACGAGGACTGGGATCACCACGGCTTCGTCTCGACGCTCATGCCCAAGGCCTGCACGCAGATTGACAAGCCCATCACCGGCCTCCTCACCGACCTTGCGCAACGCGGCCTGCTCGAAGACACGCTGGTGGTGTGGAGCGGCGAGTTTGGCCGCACGCCCGACGACCCAACCCAGGACGGGCGCGGCCACAACAACAAGGGCTTCACCACCTGGCTGGCTGGCGGCGGCACGCGCGCCGGCCTGGCCTACGGCAAGACCGACGAGCACGGCTACGAGGCGGTGGAGAACAAGGTTCATCTGCACGACCTGCACGCGACGATTCTCCACTGTCTGGGCCTCGATCACGAGCGCCTCACGTTCCGCCACGCCGGCCGCGACTTCCGCCTCACCGATGTGCATGGCGATGTCGTAAAGGGCATTCTGTCCTGACTCGCCATGCCTGCGTTACCCAGTGCAACATTCTGGCGGATTGAAACCTTGGCTCACCCATGGATTCGCTGATCAAATCAAGACCGCTCGGGCCTCTGCTCGGACTCGGGCTGGCCTGCGTCCCTTCCGTGGTGGCAGCCAATTCAGGCACGGATTTCTTCGAGTCAAAAATCCGGCCGCTCCTCGTCGAGCATTGCTACGAATGTCACAGCGGCGAGAAGACCAAAGGCGGGCTGTCTTTGGACACGCGGGCGGGCTGGCAGAAGGGCGGACATTCAGGGGCAGTCATTGTGCCGGGGAAACCTGAGGAATCGTTGCTCATCAAAGCGGTGCGGTATCAGGACAAGGAGCTGGCGATGCCGCCGCAGAAACACGGGGGCAAGTTGAGCGATCCGAAGATCACGATGCTCACCGAATGGGTAAGGCAAGGAGCACCTGATCCCCGGAAGGCTCTGGCAAAAGTTGGCGGCATGAAGGCCGATGACGCCAAGGACTGGTGGGCTTTCCGCGCGTTGCCCCGGGCGGAAGGGAAGCCTGCATCGGCTCGGATTGACGCGTTCATTCATGACCAGCTTGCGGCCAAGTCCGTGAAGCCGTCAGCGGCGGCGGACCCTCGCACGCTGATTCGTCGGGCAACTTACGATCTCACCGGCCTGCCGCCCACTCCGGAGGAAGTGGAGGCGTTTGTTGCGGATCGTTCACCGGAAGCGTTTGCGAAGGTTGTCGAGCGACTGCTCGCCTCGCCGCAATACGGCGTGCAATGGGGGCGACACTGGCTCGATGTTGTGCGCTATGCCGACACCGCCGGGGAGAACACGGACCGGCCGCTGATGCACGCGTGGCGCTACCGGAACTGGGTCTTTGATGCCTTCAATCGCGACCTGCCGTATGACGCCTTCGTGCGCCATCAGATCGCGGGCGACATCCTTTGCGACAAGTTGGCAGCGCAGCAGCGCAGCGAAGGCATCGTTGCCACGGGCTATCTCGCCATCGCGCGGCGATTCGGACATGACATCGACAAAGACATGCACCTCACTTTCGAGGACGTGATCGACAACGTGGGTAAGAATTTCCTGGGTCTCACCACCGGTTGCGCGCGCTGTCACGATCACAAATACGATCCGATCACCGCGCAAGACTACTACGCGCTCTACGGCATCTTCGGGAGCACGCGCTTCGCGTTTCCGGGGTGCGAGCCAAAAGGCCAGCCGCGCGACATGGTGCCGCTGGTTCCCGCCGCGCAGGTGGAGGCGATGATGAAGCCTTGGCGAGAGCGCAACGCGAAGACCGAGGCCGAACAGAAGCGCCGGGCGGAGATCGCCAGCGCCGCGCAGAAGACCCTCGCTGGCGCGGCCGGGCAGAGCACACGGCGCCTCGCGAGCGCGCAGGTCGGTGAAGGCCAGTCCGTTGACTTCGCAACCGTTGCCGGCGAGGCCTTGCAGAGGATCGCGGTGCGCAAGGGTGAGGTCCTCCAGCTTGTCGTTTCGCCGAACGCGAATCACGGGGCCGACAGCACGCTCATTGAGTGGAGCATCCGCGAAAACGGCGGCGCGGGTCGAACCTGGAGCGTGGCGGACTTGGTGCGGAGCCTCACGCGGAATAATCCTCATTCCGGTCGTGACGGAGCGCAATGGTGCTTCATCGAAATCACCCCCAAGGGGGCGCATTTTCTCATCGAGAAGGCTGACTCCATCGATGGCAACAGCGCCTTGAAAAAATGGAGCCTCGGCGACACGCCCTCGGTCTTCGTGAACTCCGCCAATCAGCGGGTGATGGTCTGGACCACGCTCCCAGCGGAGTCGTTTTTTGTGCATCCGGGGCCGAATCGCCCTGTCGCGGTTGCGTGGGTGAGTCCGCTTGATGGCGAAGTTGCCGTGACGGGTCGCGTGGCCGACGTGCATCCTGCGAAGCTGGATGGCGTGGCGTTCGAATTGCATCACGTCGCCACGCCGGGTTATGGGCCTGCGCTCGTCAGCGTGGGCAATGCCTTGAACAACCAGCCTGCCGAGATCGAGCCTGCGCCGGTGATTCCCGTCGCGTATGCCGTGGCGGAGGCGAAGGCGCAGAACGCCCGCTTCCAGCAGCGCGGTGATCCCGAAAAGCTCGGCGACGAAGTGCCGCGCCGCTGGCTGTCCATCCTCGGAGGCGACAAGGTGGCTGCCGACACCGGTAGTGGACGCAAGGAGCTGGGTGATTGGATCGCGAAATCGCCGCTCGCCGCCCGCGTGATGGTGAACCGCATCTGGGAATGGCATTTCGGCCAAGGACTCGTGCGTTCCTCGAACGACTTCGGTGCCCGTGGCGAGAAGCCCACCCATCCCGAACTGCTCGACTGGCTCGCGGTGAAATTCGTCGAAAGCGGCTTCAGCGTGAAAGCCATGCACCGGTTGATCCTGAGCAGCGCTGCCTATCAACGCGCCAGCGCTGCGCCTTCCGCCACTGATCCCGACAACCGCCTCCTCGCGCACTTCCCTCGGCGCCGAGTCACCGCCGAGGAGATGCGCGACAGCCTGCTTGCCGCCTCCGGCCAGCTCGATGTCACCCCCGCTGAGGCGCATCCCTTCCCCGCTGAGGCGACGTGGAAGTTCACGCAGCACAATCCCTTCAACGCGGTCTATGAGACGAACAAGCGGAGCGCCTACCTCATGGTGCAGCGCCAGCGGAGGCATCCCTTCCTTTCACTCTTCGACGGTGCGGACCCCAATGCCACGACTGCCGCACGACAAACCACCACCGTTCCCACCCAGGCGCTCTACTTTATCAACGACCCCTTCTTCCACGCGCAGGCCGCCGCCTTCGCAGCCAAACTCAACAAGCTGCCCGACGATGACAAACGCATCTCCGAAGCATGGCGGATCCTTTATCAAAGAAAGCCCACCGCCGCCGAAACGCAGCGCACGAAGGCATTCCTCGCCAGCTACCCTGCTGACAACGCAAGTAAATGGGCCGCGCAGGTGCGCGTGCTGCTGGCGAGCAATGAGTTCCTGCATGTGGACTGAATCATGAAAACCAATCTCACCAAAAAGATGAAGCCTGTTTCCAGACCCCTTACCGCACGGCCTTTCGCAGCGCTGTTCCTCGCCGTCAGCCTCGGCCTCGTCTGCGCTGTTCGTTCTGCGGAGCCGTTCGAGGCGTTCCTGGAGAAACACTGCATCCGCTGCCATGGGCCGCAGAAGGAGAAGGGGGATTTGCGTATTGATCAGCTCTCGCGGGACTTCAAGCTGGGCGCGGACACGCATCATTGGGCGGAGGTGATGGAGCAGGTCAATTCCGGCGAGATGCCGCCGAAGCAGGAGCAGAAGCCGTCGCAGGCGGAGATCGCGGCGTTTGTGACGAGTCTTGATTCGCGCATCAAGGAAGGCCGGGCGTCGCGAATGGCGGCGCGGCCGGCGGTGGCGCATTACCGGCTGAGCCGGAGAGAGTATCAAAACACGGTCTATGACCTGCTCGGGGTGCGCTATGATCCCACTAAGCCTGGGGAGTTGAACGAAGACACGCTCTGGCACGGTTTTGAGCGCATCGGGTCGGAGCTGTCGCTTTCGCCATCGCATGTGGATCGTTACTACCGTGCGGCCGGGCTCGTGCTCGACCGCGCCTTCCCCGCCACCTCCAGCGAGGCACGCAAGGTTCGCAAGACGGCGGCGGAACTGCGTTACGGCGGCGGGAAGGAACAGCAGGCCGCCCTGGACCGGTTCGGGATCAGGCGGCCGCTGCGGTATCTGTTGTTTCCAGGCAGCACCCAGAACGCGCTCTCGGCCAACTGGTTCGGCAAGACGGGGCCGGAGCACAGTGGGCTGTATCGCTTGCGAATTCAGGCCAGCGGCATCCGTCCGGTCGGCGGTCAGGCGGCACACCTGAGCATCGGCAAACGGACCAGCGAGGAGACCGTCGCGGGCCTCATCGAGTTCGACATCACCGCGCCGGAGGACAAGCCGCAGGTGTTTGAGTTCGAGGTGTTTCTGGAAATGCCGGCGACACTCGATTTCTGCGTGGTGGCCACCGATGTGGTGGACCGCCGGGCCGGCGCTGCCTTCCGCGGCGCGCTTGGCAGCCGTGGCGGCTACATTTTCACCCATAGCAGCGAGACTCTGCTGCTGAATCCGAACGCGCCGCAGATGTTCGATGACAAGGGGAATGGCCTTTTCTCCACAGTGCTGCTCGATTGGATCGAATGGGAGGGGCCGCTCGTGACGGAGGCGGAACAGTCACGGCGCGCAGGGCTGGTGCCGCCGGATGGCGCCACGCCCGAGGTGGTCGCGGAGCACCTGCACCGCTTCGCCGAACGTGCCTGGCGCAGACCTGTGAAGAAAGAAGAGGTGGAGCAGTATTTGCGATCCTACCGAACCGAGCGCGAGGCGGGCGAGAAGCCGGCCGATGCCTATCGTGTGGCGTTGCAAGGCGTGATGACCTCGCGGCACTTCATCTACCTCGTCGAAGGCGAGCCGACGCCCCGGGAACGGCTCACCGATTTCGAACTCGCCTCGCGGCTCTCGTATTTCCTGTGGAGCTCGATGCCCGACGAGGGCCTCATCACCGCAGCCAAGGGCGACGGTCTCAACGGCGGCGGACTGGCCAAAGCGGTGGATCGGATGCTTGCCGACAGCCGCGTGAATCGCTTCATGGATGACTTCGTGCGGCAATGGCTCCAACTGCATCGCCTCGGCATGTTCGTGCCGGACAAGAAGCTCTACCCCACCTACGACGCGTGGCTGGAGACGAGCATGCGCGGCGAGGTCATCGAGTATTTCCGTGAGCTGTTCGCGAAGAACCTGCCTGTGGATGGTTTCATCGATTCCGACTGGACGATGGCGAATGCGCGGCTCTGCGATTTCTACGGCTTGCCGGAGCCAAAGGCAGGCGGGTTCCAGCGTGTGTCACTGAAGCCCGAGAATCATCGCGGCGGCCTGCTGACGATGGGCGCGGTGCTCGGTCTCACCTCCGATGGCACGCGCCATCGTCCGGTGCATCGCGGCGTGTGGCTCAGCGAGGCGATCCTGGGCAAAACGCCGCCGCCGCCGCCGGCCAACGTGCCCGCCA
>Ga0255094_1000912_pt1 | contig 14064 bp, 15 predicted proteins | sample Colum_Law_RepB_8_2_FD_188434 | JGI IMG/M metagenome (GOLD analysis project Ga0255094, IMG submission 188434) | Freshwater microbial communities from Columbia River, Oregon, United States - Colum_Law_RepB_8d | ecosystem: Environmental > Aquatic > Freshwater > River | place: USA: Oregon...
CCGTTGGCTGGCCTCGGTGGATGGCCTCGGTGGCTGTCCCCGTTGGATGGCCCCGTTGGATGGCCCCGTTGGGCCCCGATGGCTGGCCCCGATGGCTGGCCCCGGTGGGTGGCTCACTGGCCCCCACACCATCCTGTGACCCAGGTTTGAGTTTGCTGTGATGGCAGACAATGCGGGTTTTCAGGGATGCGTCCGCGGTTGGGGGACGCGGCGGAATGCTCGGCAAGGCAAAAAATGCCGATGTGTGCGACTGTTGACAGTCGCGGAAAGTTCGATGCAATCGTGAAAGTCAGCATAAACCGCCCAGATGTTCGGATCGATTTAAGCCGTTGAACCTGAAAATTCGAACATAGAGGTGTTGTGGTGGAGTTGCGCCCGGGTTGTGACTGCGGGTTGTTGATTCTGGGTTTTCCGGGGAACTGACGGGAGTTGCCGAGATGCCATTACGGGAATTGTGTCTGCTGGCGGCTGTGATCGGTGTGCTGACATCGGACCTCGCTGCTGCTCAGCAGTCGACGCTTGCGGACCGGATGCGTCAGCAGACAGTGCGGCCATCGCAGCGTCGCGTTTCCGGCGCCAGCATGACAACATTTTCGGGGGTGCCGGTGCCAGCCTCGACGGAGCGGGCGACAACGTCAGGTTTGACGGGAGGTTCGCAGGCTGAATCCGAGCCTGTATCCCGACAGGTGCCGATGCGAGAAAAAATTCGTCCGGCGGTGCTCAGCCGCGAAATTGAGAACCCGGCGAAGGGGTCTTTGGCTGAGCGGAGGCCGATTGAGTTGATGGGGTTCAGGGCTGGAGGTGAGGATGCCAGCGGTTTTCTGGAAACGGTGGAGCCGGAGTTGCCGCAGCCGCGGACGCAGAAGCGACCCGCAGCAGCGGAGCCGGGGCGAGTGCCTGCGGTCAGCGAGAAAGCCGGCAAGCCGGCTGAACGATCTGATGCAGTGGCAGTGCCACGCCGGCAGGACCGTCCAGTCACGGATTTGGCCGGGGCGCAGCAGCCGATGGCTTCGATTGAGTGGGTGTATCCTGCTGAGATGACTCCGGGGGCAGAATGCATGGTGCAATTGGTCATTCGCAATTCCGGTGCAGCGACGCTGTTTGGTGCAGTGGCGGAAGTGTTGTGTCCGGTTGAGGTGGAGCTGCTGGAGACTGAACCGCCTGCCGAGCACGCGGACGGCGGGGAATTGCGGTGGGCACTGGGCAGCCTGCGAGCGGGAGAATCCCGGGAAATCTCACTGAGGATTCGTCCGCAGTCGGCGGGTGAGCAGCGTCTTGAGGCCGCTTTGTCGGTGAGTGCTGCTGCGGTCTGTCGGCTTAGCATCACTGAACCGAAGCTGGCCTTGTCCGTGGCGGCTCCGGAGGATTCCGAGTTGGGTCAGCAGACATCAGTCATGGTGGAAGTGAGCAATCCCGGAACGGGGCGGGCTGAGGATGTGGTGCTGGTGGCCAGCCTGCCGGAGGGGCTTGAGCACAAATCCGGTGCTGTGGTGACGATTGACATTGGAACACTGAATCCCGGTGAATCGCGAAAGGCTCGACTGTCGCTGACTGCAACAGCTGGCGGGATGCAGGAGATTGAACTGAAGGCTGCGGGGACGGGTGAGTTGCTGGCGGAGGCGACGGCAAAGGTGGAGGTTGCTGAGCCGGAGTTGCGTTTGGCCTTGCAGGTGCCAGATCAGGAGATTGCCGGGCAACCGGGCAGTTACGTGCTGCAACTGGAGAACACAGGACTCGTGGCAACGGCCAACGTCAGGGCGCGGTACAAGTTGCCGGCGGGCTTTCAGTTTGTTTCGGCGGACCGTGGTGGCCGGTATCTGGCGACGGAACGCAGTATCGAGTGGTACGTGGGGACTTTGAATCCTGGCGAGACGACAGAGTTCACGGCCATGTTGCAGGCTGGAAAAAGTGGTCGCAGTGCTCATCGACTCACCGCGCAGACCGACTTTGGGGAACTGGCTTCAACTGAGGAGGTGACGCAGGTGGAGGGCAGTGCTGACCTGAAGCTGGAACTGGCGTCTTTGCCAGCGGGAGCGGGGTCGGTGGCGAGAAGCGGTCAACAGACAACACTGAGAGTCCTGATTCGCAACGCTGGTTCCGAGCCGGCTCGTTCGGTCGGTATGTCCTGTGAGTTGCCTGCTGGAATGACTCTGATCGACGTCGAGGGCCCGTCGGACTACATCGCAGAAAACGGCGTGCTGGTGTTTCGATCACTACCGGAGATTGCGGCCGGGAAATCGGCCGAATTTCTGTTGCAGGTTCGGTGTGGTCGTGCGGGGTTGAACAGCAGTCGAATCCGTGTGGCGAGTGCCAGTACAGCTCAGCCACTGATCGGTGAAATTCGCACCGAGGTACAGCCCTGATGAGTTTCGAGCCGGGCGGTGGCGAGCGGAATCGTCGGGACCACGGGCAATCGATTGGTGAATCATATCGTACGGCGCATGAGTTGTTATCGGCGTCCTTGTCAGCCGGTTTGCTGACGTACGGAGGGTACTGGCTGGACCAGCGTTACGGATGCTTGCCAGTGCTGACGATCTGCGGTGGTGTGCTGGGTGTTATTTCGGCAGTGCTGGCTGTGCGGCAGGTGGTGCTGAGGATGGAGCGACAGTCACTGCATACGAGGGACGGCGTTCGACATCCCGGGGTCTCTGGTCGTGCGAAGCCGGAGCCGGTGGTTGGGCCGGAGTCGGACAGGCCTGCAGAGATGAAGCAGGACTGAATTTTTGATCAGAGTGGCGGGCTGGGGGAGGCGGGTTGTGAGCAGTTCGGGTGGTGGTGGCCTTACCGCAGCACAGATCGCCAAGGGTGTTCTGAACCTGCTGATTCTATCGGCAGCGTTGTGGGTCGTCAGTTGGTGGCCGGCGCGCGGGCTGGCTGGCGAGTCCGGGTTACTCTGGATGACGCGAGCGTTGCTGATTGTTGTGATTCCTGGATTTATCAATCTGCTGCTATCGGGATTGCCGATCCTGAAGGACCCCTTAAAGTCCATGCTGCTGAGAATGGGTTTGCGGATCGCGGTACTGTTACCTGCAGTTCTGGTGGTGAAAGCGTGGTGGCCGGATGTCGGGATTGCTCAGTTTTACGGCTGGCTGATGGGGTTTTACCTGATCAGTCTGGCCTTTGAAGCATGGGAATTCAGCATTCTGTTGCGTCGCAGGTAATTTCGCTCGAATGGTTTTTGTGACCGTTTGAAGGTTCATGCTGCGTTTTTCGGGATGGAGATTCAGGGCTGAATGGGTCGCGGTCAGTTTTTGGGTGTTGCAGATCTGGCAGGTTGTGTCTTTGCCCGGGTGTCTGAATCCCGCCTGTGGCTCTCGACTTCGGGATTTCCTCTCCGCCTTCGACTGGAACCGTCGATTGACTGGAAATTTCCCGGGCTGCCTGAGAAAACATAGTGAACGTGCGTTTTACAGAAGTCTGGTAGCAGTCACAGTGTCAGAGTTTTTGGCGGAATCGATCGCAAGATGAGTGCTGAAGACCATTTTCATCACGTTCGCGATTTCGGCTACTTTGAAGTGCCGGAGTTCCTGACTTCAACGCACGCCTACACCGCTGTTGGTGATGTTCCCTGGCATGTGAAGCATGTGCTGCATCTCGGTCAGGAGGCGTCTCTTGACGAGGTCAACGGGGCGCTGGTCGGGAAGATTCTGATTCCGCAGCCGTTCGCCGGCACAGCGAAGCATCCGGGTCTGATCGTGACCAAGTTCATGGTGCTGCAGGTCGTGGTGCTGGTGTTGTGTCTGTTAATTTTCCGAGGACTGGGTTCCAGAATTCGTTCTGGACAACCCGCGAAGGGGCGTTTCTGGAATTTCTGGGAAGCTTTTGCTCTGGCGATTCGCGATCAGGTGGTCCGCCCGACAATCGGTGATCATTCCCACGACCACGGCCATGGGGATCACGGGCATGCAGACCATGGCCACGGAGACCACGGGCACGGGCACCACGGTGCAGTAGCCACCGGGGGGCATCCTGCTGACCGTTATCTGCCGTTTGTCTGGAGTTGTTTCTTCTACGTGTTGTTCTGTAATCTGCTGGGGGCTGTACCATCGCTGGGTTCGGCGACTGGGAACATCAACGTCACTGCAGCGCTGGCTTTCAGTGCATTCACGGCCAGCTTTCTGTTTGGCGTTCAGGCGATGGGTGTGTGGGGATTTTTTGCGAATCTGATTCCGAACACGGGCATGACCGGGGTGGGGAATCTGGCGATGTCGGCATTGATGTTTCCGATCGAGTTGATGGGTTTTGTGATCAAGCACACGATTCTGGCGTTGCGATTGTTTGGTAACATCATGGGCGGTCATACCGCTTTGGGCGTGATTCTTGGGTTCATCGGATCTGCGGCAAAAGGCCCTGATGCCTTGTGGGGTGTTGTGACGGTGGGCAGTGTGCTGGGTCAGATAGGCGTGGGGTTGCTGGAACTTCTTGTGGCGGTACTCCAGGCTTATGTGTTTTCCTTTCTGGCGACGATTTTCATCTCGGGTGCCGTGCATAAGCACTGACGTGCTGTTTGATGGTGACTGCGGGGTTTGTTGATGTTCCAGCCTGTCGGCCGTTGTGGGGCAGGCGTTTTGCAGACGTGGTTGGTTTCTGACTAAGAGGAGTTTGTTGTGGCTCAGATTCTGAAGTTTGCGATGATGTTCGTTTGTGCGTTTGCTGCTCTGACCGTGCCTGCTCTGGCCCAGGAAGGTGCTGCCGTCGCTGGTGCCGCTGCTGCTGCTCCGCTGATCAACCTGACCGCCACTTTTGGTGCTGGTCTGGTGGTGATTGGTGCGGGGCTGGGTATTTCGCGTCTGTCTGCGGCTGCGTTTGAGAGCATGGCGCGTCAGCCGGAAGTTGCTGGCGACATTCGCGGGGCCATGGTGATCGTGGCGGCGATGATCGAAGGTGCTGCAGTGATCGGCTTGATCGTCTGTATGATTAAGTGATGACTTCGCAGTAGGGTTTCGGGTGCGAGCTGTCTTTTCGGAGTACGGTCGCTTCTGGGGCTTTGGCTGGTGCTGTTTACGTACGGTCCTGGGTACTGCGTGTTCTGTGTCGTCTGCGTTCGGGGTAGCTGCAATGAAGTCCGCGGGTAAAATCGCTGGTAAGTTTCGGCCTGCAGGTTTGGTTTTCCTGCTGACGTTTGCTGTCTTCGCGTGTGGCCTGCCGACTTCGTCGGCATGTTTTGCGGTCGAGAGCAGCGCGGAGGGTGAGCACGCAGGTGGTGGCCATGAAACTGGCGTGCCCATGTATCTCAAGCGAGATCTGGCGCTGTGGTCACTGGTCGTTTTCTTCCTGTTTCTGTGGGTTCTGGGCAAATTTGCCTGGAAGCCGATGATTGAGGGCCTTGACAAGCGTGAGGCGGGTATTCGCAGTGCGATTGCCGAGGCGGAGCAGAATCGGAAGAAGGCGGAGGCCATGCTGGCGGACTATCAGAAGCAGTTGCGTGAGGCTGAGCAGCACGTGGCGGCCATGATTGCAGAAGCTCGCCGCGACGCTGAGAGAACCAGTCAGGACCTGATTGCTGGTGCTCAGCGTGAAGTCGATCTTTTGCGTCAGCGGACCAGGGATGAGATCCGACAGGCGAAGGATGCTGCCCTGGCAGATGTCTTCAGCCAGTTGAATGCTCAGGTGGTGCTTGCCACCGAGCATGTGCTGGGGCGTGCCCTGCAGGATTCTGATCAGGAGCGTCTGGTAACAGAGGCTCTGGCGTCGATTGCCCGTTAAGTTGTCTTCGGTGTGATTTGGCTGTTGGCGGCGTAGTCTGCAGGCAAGAAGTGAAGGCTGTCCATGTCTGACGCGAGATTCAAAAGTCGACCCGAGAGTGTGCTGGAAGATCCCGGTACTCGCGCCGTGGCGACTCTGTATGCTCAGTCCTACATCACTGCTGCTCGCACGCAGGGTGGCTCTGAGTGGCAGTCGGAACTGCATTCGTTTGTGGACGACGTGTTGGGTGGCTGGCCTGGGTTTGCCGACGTGTTGATGTCTGATTCTGTGGGGCGAGACGAGAAGCTTGGAATTCTGGACCGCGTGATTGCTCCGCGGGCCTCCGAGTTCTTCCTGAATTTCCTCCGAGTTCTGGCGCGGCACGGTCGTCTTTCTCTGTTGCCGGTGATTCGGGAAGTTGTAGTTCGGCTGATTGAAGTTGAGTCGGGGAAGCAGCGTGTCCGGGTACGCTCGGCTCGACCGCTTTCTCAGACGTCTCGGGAAGGCATTGTGACGTCTCTGAAGGGGCGTTTTGGTTTCGACCCGATTCTGGAAGAGTCTGTGGATGCTGAACTGCTGGGTGGCATTGTTCTGCAGGTTGGGGATACTGTTTTTGATTCATCGCTGCGTTCCCGTTTGAAAATTCTGCGGGCACGATTGGTGGAGAAAGCTTTCAATGAAATTCAAAGCGGACGAGATCGCTTCAGTCATCCAGAAGGAGATTGAAGATTTCCGTGGTCTGATGCAGACGGCGGAAGTTGGCCGCGTGATTGAGGTGGGCGACGGGATCGCTCGCTGCACGGGTCTGTCGACTGCGATGTCGGGCGAGATGCTTGAGTTCTCGAACGGTACTCGTGGTTTTGCCTTCAATCTGGAAGAGAACAGTGTCGGCGTTGTGATTCTCGGGGATTACCTGAAGATCACCGAAGGCGACGAGGTTCGCTCCACGGGTAAACTTCTGTCAGTTCCTGTCGGTGAAGCTTTGCTCGGGCGAATGGTGGATCCGCTGGGTGTGCCGCTGGACGGCAAGGGCCCGGTGATCACCAGTGAGTCACGCCCGGTGGAGTGGCAGGCTGCCGGGGTTGCTGAACGGCAACCGGTGAAGGAGCCGCTGCAGACGGGGATCAAGGCCATCGATGCCATGACTCCGATTGGTCGTGGCCAGCGCGAACTGATCATTGGGGACCGCAAGACCGGCAAGACAGCGATTGCGATCGACACGATTCTGAATCAGAAGGGCACTGGAGTGATCTGCGTGTACGTGGCTTGTGGCCAGCGTGCAGCGTCGATTGCCGGTGTCGTGGAAGTTCTGCGTCAGAATGGTGCCCTGGATTACACGATTGTGGTGGCCGCGAGCAGTGCGGACCCGGCACCATTGCAGTACATCGCGCCCTATGCTGGTGCGGCGATGGCCGAGCACTTTATGTATCAGGGCAAGCACACTCTGGTGGTCTATGATGACCTGTCGAAGCAGGCCGTCGCTTACCGCCAGTTGTCTCTGCTGATGCGTCGGCCACCGGGTCGTGAGGCATTTCCCGGGGACGTGTTCTACTGTCACAGCCGGCTTCTGGAGCGTGCTGTGAAGCTGAACAAGGAGCTGGGTGGCGGGTCGATGACGGCGTTGCCGATCATTGAGACGCTTGAAGGCGAGGTTTCGGCCTACATCCCGACGAATGTGATTTCCATCACGGACGGTCAGATTTACCTTGAGCCGGACTTGTTCTGGAAGGGGATTCGACCTGCGATCAACGTGGGTATCTCGGTCAGTCGTGTGGGCGGTAATGCTCAGACGAAGGCCATGAAGAAGATTGCGGGCAGTCTGCGTCTGGACCTTGCGGCATTCCGCGAGCTTGAGGCATTTGCTCAGCTTGGTACGGAACTGGACAAGGCGACTCAGGCCCAGCTGGACCGAGGTTACCGAATGGTGGAGCTGCTGAAGCAGCCCCAGTATGTTCCGCTGCATGTCGCGGATCAGGTGATTGCAATTTATGCCGGAACGAAGGGTTATTTCGACAAAGTTCCGGTGAATCGGGTGCAGGCTGTCGAGAAGGAATTGCATGAGTTTATTCGCACCGAGCATGCGGACATGCGAGACAAGCTGGTGGCAGAGTCTGCACTGACTGACGAGATTGAGGGTTTGCTGAAGAAGGCGCTGGAGGCCTTTGTGGCTCGTCAGGCGGCGAAGTCCTAGTGCATGTGTGCTGTTGATTTGTCGTGATTTGTTAACCTTTCTGCGGTGTGGCTGATCCATGGCGAACAGACGTTTGCTGGTAAAACGGCTCAAGGCGGTGCGTAACATCCGCAAGATTACGCGCACGATGGAGCTGATCGCAACCAGTCGCTTCAAGAAGGCGATGGACCGAGCCACAGAGGCGGCCGAGTACACTCGGAAGATTTCTGAGATCGTCGGGGACCTCGGACAGGCGGAGCTGCGTTTTTCACATCCGTTGCTGGAGAAGCATGCGGAGGAGAAGCGTGGTGTGCTGTTGGTATTGACGGCAAATCGTGGGCTTTGTGGTGGCTACAATGCCAGTGTGTTGCGTCAGGCGGTGACACATCTGCGTGGTTTGCGGGAACGTGGTGTGGACGTTTCGCTGGAAGTATCCGGCAAGCGTGGCATCAAGTTTCTGAACTTCCAGAAGATCGCGGTGTCGCAGGCGTACACACATTTCGAGGACAAGACGACGTTCGCCGAAGTTGAAGTTCTGGCTTCCCGGTATGTGGATGACTACATCGCCGGTCGGATCGATCGTCTGGACGTGGCTTACACCCGGTTTATCTCATCTTCCAAGCAACTGGCCGTGGTCGAGACCATTTTGCCGATATCCAGCCTTGCGGGAGCAGGTGGAAGTACTGGAAGCGGTCGAGTGGACTACGAGTTTCTGCCATCAGCCGAGGAGATTCTTTCTGAGATTGTGCCTGCGGCGTTTCGGGCGAAGCTGTTCAAGTGCTTTCTGGATGCGATTGTGAGCGAACAGATTGCTCGAATGGTAGCCATGAAGGGTGCGACGGAGAATGCGGACGAGATGGCGGGTAGTCTGAAGCAGCAGTACAACCGTGCTCGTCAGGCGGGGATTACGTCGGAGTTGGCGGAGATTATTGGTGGTGCAGCGGCGCTTGGTTAACGGGTGTCGCGGCGATAGTTTTGTGCTGATTTGTGATGCTGATCTGACAAGGATCAGCTTTGACAGAGTCCAACAGATCCAGATTGATAACAGTATTCGACCCAACGGGGCAAGCGACCCATGATTGAAGCAACGAAAAGCGGCCGTGTGTCGCAGGTGATCGGATCAACTTTTGACGCTCAGTTTCCGGAGGACGGTCTGCCGGAGATTTACAATGCGTTGCTCATTGACGAGGACGTCAAGGGTAAGCGAGTGAAGGTGACCGGTGAGGTTCAGCAGCATCTTGGTGGCGGTCGAGTCCGTTGCGTGGCGCTGGGGAACACTGACGGCATGCGTCGGGGAATGACAGTAACAGACACGGGCAGTCCGCTGTCTGTACCTGTCGGCAAGGGGACTCTGGGACGGGTCTTCAATGTGCTTGGTGATGCGATTGACGGTCGTGGTGCAGTGGACCACAGCGAGCGATGGCCGATTCACCGCCATCCTCCGGCGCTTGAAAGTCTGAGTTCGAAGACTGAGGTGTTTGAGACGGGTATCAAGGTGGTGGACCTGCTGACGCCGTTTGTTCGCGGTGGTAAAGCGGGTTTGTTCGGTGGTGCTGGTCTCGGCAAGACCGTGATTTTGACCGAGTTGATTGCCCGTATCGCCAGTGCTCACGGGGGATTTTCGGTGTTTGCCGGTGTGGGCGAGCGGACTCGCGAGGGCAACGACCTTTGGCTGGAGATGCAGGAAACAAAGATTGGTCAAACGGGTCGCTCGGTGATCGAGCAGACGTGTATGGTGTTTGGTCAGATGAATGAACCGCCGGGAGCACGTCTGCGAGTGGCGTTGTCTGCATTGACGATGGCCGAGTGGTTCCGTGATGCGACGGGTTCGGACACGCTGTTGTTCGTGGACAACATTTTCCGCTTCTCGCAGGCTGGTTCGGAAGTGTCGGCTCTGCTTGGTCGAATGCCATCGGCTGTGGGTTATCAGCCGACGCTGGGCACTGAGTTGGGCGAGTTGCAGGAGCGAATTACGTCCACGAAGAACGGTGCCATTACGTCGGTGCAGGCCGTGTATGTTCCTGCGGACGACCCGACGGACCCGGCACCGGCGACAGCCTTCGCGCATCTTGACGCGTTTATTTATCTGGAGCGTCGAATTTCGGAGAAGGGGATTTACCCGGCGATTGACCCTCTGGCATCATCCAGTCGAATTCTGGATCCGCAGTATGTGGGTCAGCGTCACTACAATGCGGCTCGAAGGGTGCAGCAGACGCTGCAGCGTTACCGCGAGTTGCAGGACATCATTGCGATTCTGGGTGTGGACGAGTTGAGCGAAGACGACAAACTGGTGGTGCACCGAGCACGCCGAATTGAGCGATTTCTTTCGCAACCGTTCCTTGTGGCTGAAGTGTTTACGGGCAAGCCCGGCAAGATTACTCCGCTGGCCGACACGATTCGCAGCTTTGAAGAGATCTGCGATGGCAAGTGGGACCATTTGCCTGAGAGTGCTTTCATGTACGTGGGTGCGATTGAAGAGGCTGAAGAGCAGTACAAGCGGATGCAGGCTCAGTCCTGATCGCTGTTGATTGTCCGTGGGCTTGTGCGCTGGAGTGTGTTATGGCCGATCTTCGGTTAGTTCTGGTGACTCCGGAGAAGACTCTGTTTGACCGCCCGGTGGCATCACTGCAGGTGCCTCTGTTTGACGGTGGTGCTGGGTTTTATCCGGGTCGGGCGCCGCTGGTTGGTCGACTGGGTGCTGGCGTGCTTCGTTTGCAGGGGGCTGGTGGCGAATCTGAGTCGTATTTTATTGACGGTGGGTTTGTGCAGGTGAAGGGTCCAGTGGTCTCTGTGCTGACAAATTCGGCTGTTGAGTGCGGTCAGATCAGTCGCCGTGTGGCACAGCAGCAGTTGTCGGACGTGTTGGCTGAGCGAGCGATTCTGGACGAGGAGTATCGTGGCAAGTCGCGACGTATCGAGACAGCGCGACGTCGCGTGAAGGCTGCCGGGCGGGAATAGCCACTGGAAGCTGGGCTTTTGAAGCTTTGATCGTTAGAATCCTGGAGTCCGGCATGTTCGCATGTCGGGCTCCTTTTTGTTTCCCCGGGAGTATTTTTCATGGATAAGTTTGATCCGCGTGTGGATTCACTGGTGATGGAAACCAGGACGGTCTGGGACAAGTCGGTAGGGAATCTGACCGATGAGGATCGGCGGTGGGTGGCGCGGTCGCTTCATCAGCAACCGCAGCTGGCAGCAAAGGTGTCATATGAGCGGACTCATACGGGTTTCGCGCGGGTGATACATGTGACGGTCGAAGACATTCAGCGGCTGTATCTGGCGAAGACCTGAGGCTGGGGCGTTTGGGTGGGGGATTGCGGCATGAGACCGGGTGAATGTTGTGTCTTCGGGGCTGCAATTCGACTGGTTCTGTGGTGTTTGTTGCCGTTCTGTGATGTTGGGGTGCTTGCGGACCAGTCGAGGGATGCTGCGCCGATTTTTGTTTACTGCAGTGTGGCGGACGAGCGATCGATTCATCTGCTGTCATTTGATGCGGCAAGCGGTCGTGCAGCAAAGCGGGACAGTATAAGGACTCCAGGGGAGCCTGCTGCGTTAACATCTTCAGCGGACGGCCGTTATCTGTTTGCCTCGATGCGTGACACGGGGCAACTTTGCAGTTTTGGAATTGAGCCGGCGACGGGTCGGCTGACGTTGATCAGTACTGTGGAAGCGGGGGCTGACCCAGCGCAGATCACTTTGGACCGAACCGGTCGTTATCTGTTTGCTGCCTATTATGTGGCAGCGAAGGTTTCGGTTCATCGGGTGGAGTCTGATGGGCGGATTTCCGAGCGTCCGGTGCAGGAGATCCCGACGGCCGAGAAGGCGCATGCGGTCGTTCCTGATCCGTCGAACCGTCTGGTTTTTGTGCCGCACACGGGTCCCAACCGCATCTATCAGTTTCGGTTTGAGGTACTGGCCGGGCGACTGCTTCCGGGTTTGCCGAAGTTTCTGCAGTGTCCTGACCAGACGGGGCCTCGTCACCTTGCGTGGCATCCCCGTCTTCCGATTGCCTATGTGGACAATGAGCAGGGCAATTCGGTGACGGTGTATACTTTGCGGGGCAGCAGTCTGGTTGCCGGCGAGACGTTGTCAACGATTCCTGACGACTTCCGGGGCCAGAACAGCACCGCTGAGATTCGGGTGCATCCGGATGGTCAGCACCTGTTTGTTTCGAATCGTGGCGCGAATTCTCTGGCGGTGTTTCGCATCAGTGGTAGTGGTGACCAGTTGTCTCTGCTGGAGCAGGTTGCCTGTGAGCCCGTACCGCGGTCCTTCGATATTGTGCCCGGTGGGCGGCATCTGCTGCTGGCGGGCGAGGCTTCCGGAAATCTGCAGGTATTTGAGATTGGTGGTGTGCGTGGTTTTCTGCAGGAGGTGGACAAACTGCAGGTTGGACCGCGACTGTGGTGGGTGCATGCGGTGCAGCCCGGGGTAACGGGCCGCTGAGACAGTACCAGTCAGAAGATGGGGCCAGGCATCCACGGGCAGAATTCTTCGTCGCCGATTCCCTGTTGTTCGCTGAGAGTCTGTTTGCCGCTGGCGACAGCGACGATTTGTTCGAACAGGCGAGTGCCGGCGGATTCGACGGATTCTCCGTCAATAATGGAGCCGGCGTTGATGTCCATATCGTCGCGCATGCGATCGAACAGTTGGGTGTTGGTGGAGACTTTGATTGTGGGTGCGGGTTTGCAGCCGAAGCAGCTGCCGCGTCCGGTGGTGAACACGACGATCTGGCAGCCGCCTGCCACAAGTCCGGTGACGGAGATCGGGTCGTATCCCGGGGTGTCCATGAAGGTGAAGCCGCGGGAGGTGATGGGTTCCGCGAACTGGTAGACGTCGCGGAGCGGAGCTGTACCGCCTTTCGCTACGGCTCCGAGTGACTTTTCGATGATGGTGGTCAGGCCGCCCTGTTTGTTTCCGTAGGAGGGGTTGTTGTCGATGGAGGCATTGTTGCGGCGGGCATAATCTTCCCACCAGCGGATGCGTTCGAGCAGTTTTTCGCCCACTTCGCGGCTGATGGAGCGGCGTGTGAGGAGTTGTTCAGCGCCGTAGACTTCGGGGGTTTCTGCCAGCACGGAGCCGGCTCCGTGGGCCACCAGCAGGTCGCTGGCGTAGCCAAGTGCGGGGTTTGCGGTGATACCGCTGGCGCCGTCACTGCCGCCGCATTGCAATCCGAGTGTGAGTTCGGCCAGCGGAATGGGAACCCGACGCACGTCGTTTGCGGCGGGCAGCATTTCTCGCAGGACTGAGACTGCGCGATCGACGGTTTTGCGGACGCCACCAACTTCCTGGATGTTGAGAATCATGGGGAGGTCATCACGACCGCTGGCAAGTGCTCCGCCCAGTTGTACCAGTCCCTGGGTCTGCTGCAGGTGGGATGCCTGAGCGGTTTCGCAGCCGAGTCCGAGGACGATGCAGGCTGCGATATTGGGATGCCGTGCGAATCCTGCGAGTGTGCGGTTCAGCAGCAGGTGGTCATCGCTGTTGTACGCGAAGGCGCAACCGCTTTTGTGAACGATGGGTATAACACCATCGATGTTGGGGTAGCGACTGAGGTCGGTGCGGGCGAGTTCCTGAGCGACGTAGCGGGAGGTCGTGGCAGAACAGTTGACGGTACTGATGACGGCGATGTAGTTACGAGTTCCGGCCGAACCGTTGCGGCGGCGATAGCCCTGAAATGTGCGTGCTGGTGGTGTGGGGAATTGCAGCAGATCCGTGCAGAACTCGTAACCGGATCGGTCGCGATCGAGGCTGACGTTATGGGTGTGCACCCACTGTCCGGGGGCGATGTCGCAGGCGGCGGAACCGATTGGTTGCCCGAATTTGCGAATGGGGCTGCCTTTGGGGATGGGCTGAGCAGCGACTTTATGGAACACCGGGATGGGTTCTGTGACTTTGACCAAGCTGGTGCCGATAGTGAGTGATTCGTCTGCCCGGAGAGCCCGGCGGGCGACAGCGATGTTATCGGAGGAGTGCAGAATCAGCACGGAGGATATGTCTGACACCGTAATGGTCCCTGTTGTGTACCGGGAAAATGTGCGGACGAACAAATATTCGGAACAGCGCAGCGATGCTGCGGGCAATTCTGGAGGTTTGGGCGAATTCCCACAAGCCATGATCTGTCCATGTGGGCAGGAATTCCTGTGCGACAAATCCTGTGAATGTGATTGGGAACACCGGTTTGATGACCGGCATTTTCAGTGGCTCAGCGG
>Ga0255094_1000919_pt1 | contig 14031 bp, 13 predicted proteins | sample Colum_Law_RepB_8_2_FD_188434 | JGI IMG/M metagenome (GOLD analysis project Ga0255094, IMG submission 188434) | Freshwater microbial communities from Columbia River, Oregon, United States - Colum_Law_RepB_8d | ecosystem: Environmental > Aquatic > Freshwater > River | place: USA: Oregon...
ACTTGGAAGCCGACCGTTCACTTCGGTTCTTTTTCGTTCACTCTGGAAACTTTTTGCGCGGACGGATCGAAAGCAAAGAGTATTAGGTCAGATAACTTTCTGGTCCCTGCTTTTTTCCGATGGGCGTACGCGTGGCCACCGGAGGTCTTTGCACCTTGGGTCACATTGTGTGAAACATGAATCGAGATTTCTGTGCGCCGCCGGGGCAGCATTGAAGCCGTCGGCTATCGAACCAGATCTATCGAAGCCACGCATCAAGATGTTCCGCGACGAACTGGTCATCGTTCAGATGTGGATAGGTTCGATAGACGCGTTCAATCTCCTGAGCCTGTCCGCGACTTAATCCTTCGTTTTCATCAAGGCACCAGATGCCTTGCATCAAACCCTGGCGACGCAGCACCTCGTGAATTCCTGCGATGCAGCCGTGGAAATTATTGGCGGCGTCGAAGAAGGCCGCATTACAGTCGGTCACTTCAACTCCAAATTGTAGAAGTTCGGGCGACGCCGTTTCAGTTTGACAACGCTGCAGTAATTCGACCGCTGACCTCGTCCAGACAGACCAATGCCCCAACAGTCCTCCGGTGAAGCGGAGTTGTCGCTCTCCCAGTCTCCACGGGGTAATCAGATCGGCCACAATGTTGTCGTCGTTGCCTGTGTAAAGTGCGATGTCATCTCGGCCTGATTCCGCGACAGCGCGGATGACATCTAAAGTCTGATAGCGATTGAAGGCCGCGATTTTGATGCCCACAACGGCTTCAATCTCAACGAAGCGACGCCAGAAGGAATACGGGAGGACTCGCCCTCCGACAGCCGTCTGCAGATAAAAACCGACGATTGGTATGACACTGCCAACCGACTTCACATGCAGGATCAATTCATCTTCAGTCGCCTGAGGCAACGCGGCGAGGCTGAGCAGACCGCAATGATATCCCAGCCGCGAAAGTGTCTCCGCTTCCTGCACGGCCTGAGTGGTCTTCCCACAGATTCCACCAATGCGCACGACAGGATTGATCGCTCGGTCCATCTCTTCAGCGGCCAGCACCAGCACGTCTTCGAACAAGCCGAACCGAGGATCCCGAATCGCAAACTGCGTTGTGTGAACTCCGACAGCCAGTCCGCCAACTCCGGCCGCCAAATAGTACCTCGACAAGGCCCGCTGATGTCGTTCATCCAAACGACGATTCTCCGTCACCGCCAACGGATGCGCGGGGATGACTAAACCTTTTTGTAACGCGTGACGAAAATCAAAATTTGCCATCGTGAGACTCAAAATGAGTTGGTTTGCCGAGCGATACGCCGCCGTTTCTAACCCAGTCTGCGGTGGCGGTAATCATCTCTTCCAGCGAAACGGTAACATCCCCCAGCAGCTCAAAAGATTGACTGGCGTTGTTGAGCCATGCAAGTTCGGCTTCCTGGCCTGTGATGATCGGAGTTCTTGCAAGCAGGCGACCAAATTGCTCCGCCAGCCAGCGAACAGAGATACATTCGCGGCCCGTCACATTCAGTATCTTTGGTGGATACTGTGCAAGAGCCAGGCTCTCCAGTGCTCGCGCATTGGCATCGCCCTGCCATATCACGTTGACATGCCCCATCGTGACATCGACCGGTTTGCCCTGCCAGACTTTTGACGCAACATCGTAGAGCACTCCGTATCGCAGATCGATGGCATAGTTCAGACGAAACATCAAAGTCGGAGTCCCGCAGGATTTGGCAAAGTGCGTGAAGACTCTTTCGCGTGCGATACATGAATAAGCATACTCGCCCGGCGGTGCCAACACATCGTCTTCCTTCGATCCGCCACTGGCAGTGGACGTCAAGGCGTAAACGCAGCCCGTGGAGAACACGACGGTGCGTGCCCCTGAATAACGTTCAGCGACGATCGCCGGAAGCACGCTGTTCATCATCCATGTCAATTCCGGCGCATCGCTGGTCCCAAACTTGTGACCTGCCATGTAGACAACATTGGCCGCATCCGGCAAGTTTGCGACGGCCTCGCGATTCATCAGATCGCAGGAAATCGTCTGCACGCCGTGGGCTTCAAGGTCTACACGGGCACTGCTGGACGAGTACCTGGAAACCGCAAACACCCTGCGGTCGGCCGGTAACGCTCGTCGTGCCATCCGCGCCAGCGTTGGCCCCATTTTTCCGCCAGCGCCCAACACGATCAGATCGCCATCAAGCTTCCGCAGAGCCTCAATCGTCCGATCCGTTGGCCGGCTCAGCCATTCATCCAGCTCTAAAGGGGACATTCTACTTTTCCAATATCAATCAGCGGCAGGTCGGCCCTGGGTGGAGCAAATGCTGAATCTTCTTCCTGGTGACAGAAAACCAATTGGTTCAAATGTTAGCAGGAACGGCTCAAAACGCTCCCACTAGTCATTGTCACACCCAAAGAGATTTCGCGTGAGACTTGTGGTCGTACGGACTGAATCATATGGCGTACGGATCCCAAACAAATACTCAGTGAAGAACTTCGCGTCAATCCGCTGGATGTTACACTCCTGAGCCAGTCGCCGCGGACGCATGTGCGTGGAAGTGCGAGAAAACAGGTTTGAATCGTGCTTGTCATGTCATCTAATGGCGACGACGAACTTTACCGTTCGATGGTGTTGAAAGTTTATGGAATCCGTTCTCCACGAAATTCTGCCGATCGTCATTCTGTCGTTAGCGGTTTCGCTGACGGCGGTGCTGATTAGCTGTGTTCTCGGCATGCCGTTAGGCGTTTGCCTGGCACTTAGCCGGATGCGGGGGCGATCAATAATCAAGGCACTGGCATTTTCAGGCATGGCAATGCCGCCGGTGGTTGTTGGTCTGCTGCTCTATTTGCTGCTTTCTCGGTCTGGTTGGCTTGGTGAATGGCAGTGGTTGTTTACCACGCGTGCCATGATTCTGGCTCAAGTGATTCTTGATCTGCCGTTTGTGATAGGAATAACTTTAACAGCTGTTGAAGCCGTGCCGGAAGAACTGCAATTTCAATTGCAAAGCCTGGGAGCAACTCCGTGGCAGTTGCGATGGACTCTATTGGGTGAATCACGGAATGGATTGATGCTGGCCGCGATGACAGCATTGGGGCGCGGCCTGTCGGAGGTCGGAGCGGTCCTGATGGTCGGAGGAAACATTGAAGGGCATACGCGAGTGCTCACCACAGCCATTCTGCTGGAAACCGGACGTGGGCGATTCGCGATTGCTGTGTCACTCGGTGCGATCCTGTTAACTCTGGCATTGGCGATTAATCTGGCGTTCATAAAGCTCCGAAGACAGACCTCACGATGACTAGTAGACCGCTGTATCATCTGTTAGATGTCTGTTTCGAACTGAGCCCGGACTTCGCATTGACAATCGATGACTGGCAACATTCGGCGGGGCAGACACTTTGTCTTGTTGGGCCTGCCGGTGCCGGCAAAACAACGTTTCTGAAAGTTTTGACCGGCCTGATTTCACTTCAGACTGGTTCAATTGAGTTTGATGGACATGGCTGGTCCCAGGGAGTTGCATCGATAGATGATTCTCGACGGATTGCACTGGTGCCCCAGCGGCCCTTGCTGTTGTCACGCAGCGTTCGGGCCAACGTTGAATACGGGTTGCAACTGCGAGGATTCAGGGCGGATGACTGGATTAAAGAACTATTACATCGACTGGGACTTGAGAAACTAGCTGCAAAGTCTGCGCAGACGCTCTCCGGTGGCCAGACACAATTGGTTGCGATCGCTCGAGCCCTCGCACTGCGACCGACGGTGCTGTTGCTGGACGAGCCGACGGCCAATCTGGATCCTGCTTCTGTGGGATTGGTTGAGCAGGTTCTGGAAGAAATGCGACAACGTCATCGAACGACTTTAATCTGGGCGACTCACAACATGTTTCAGGCCCGACGTGTGGCGGACCGCGTGGCTCTGCTTCTTGCGGGGCGGATTGTGGAGATCTCCGCACGAGATGATTTTTTTCATCGGCCGGTTGATCCTCGGACTCAGGATTTTGTGAACGGAAGAATGGTGTATTGATGGGTCGACATGTTGTACGAGTGCTCTGCGCCGGTATTGTTTTACTCTCGATCGGATGCGAAGGCAGAACTCCGGCTCGACCGTCGGAAGGTCAGCCCCCAATGCTGACTCTGGCGACGACGACCAGCATGCGAGACACCGGACTGCTCAATGCCATTCTGCCAGGGTTTCGGGAGCAGACGGGCGTTGATGTTAAAGTCATTGTGGTTGGTTCGGGACAGGCCATAGAGATGGGGCGGAGCGGCGATGTGGATGTTCTCCTGACGCATTCTCCTGATGCTGAAAAAGAATTTGTCGAAGACGGATTCTCCAAACAGCGGACACCGGTCTTTCACAATGATTTTGTGTTGATTGGTCCGGTCAGCAGTTCCTTGCGGGGAAGCACACCGATGACGGTCAGCGAAGTCTTGTCTCGAATTGCAGCCGAGAATCTGACATTCGTCTCCCGCGGAGATGATTCCGGTACGCATCGAAAGGAAGAGGCACTCTGGAAGGCGGCAGGGATCAACCCGACCTTTTCAAATTACTTAAAAGCAGGCAGCGGGATGGCTCAGACCCTGAGAGTCGCTGAAGAGAAGCAAGGTTGGACAATCACGGACCGAGGAACATTTCTGGTGCTGAAGAAGGAACTTAGTCTGACCATTCTGGTAGAAGGTGATCCACAATTGTTAAATCCATATGCCGTCATGCTGGTGGATCCGGGGCGGCACCCTCATGTTCAGGCGGAGTCCGCTGAAAAGCTTCTTCTCTATTTGACCAAAGAGTCGACTCAAAAGTTGATCAGTGATTTCGGTATAGATAGTCACGGGCAGCCACTCTTCTTTGTGAACTGACTGCACATCGTGTCGACTCATGAGTCAGGTTGCTTTGTCATGTGGGCCGAGTGACCTGTCGCACCAGTTGTCCGCACGCTGCCGCGATATCAGTGCCAAGCGAATAGCGGGTCGTGACTTTGAGTCCGGCATTCTTGAGCGAGCCTGAGAACTGCCGAATCACTTCGGACGAGCTTCCCTGCAGATGCGGCGCGTCGTCGATCGGGTTGAATGGAATCAGATTGATGTGGACGTTGATATCGTGAGCCCACGCGGCCAGTTGCTGAGCCTGTTCAGGAGAATCATTAATCCCTCTGAGCATCAGGTATTCCAGCATCACGGGTCTCTTCTGCAGGCGGTTAATCTCCGTAATGGCTCGTTTAATCTCCGGAAGTTGAAACTTTCGTGCCAGTGGAATAATGGATTGCCGAACCTCCTGATCCACACTGTGCAGACTGAGTGCCAGGTTGACGGACAGAAATCGCTGAGCGCATCGGACCATGGCATCCGGGATGCCAACCGTCGAAACCAGCAGGCTTCCCGGAGAACGTGCAAACTGGCGAGTATCTGTCAGGCACTCGATCGCCTCGAACAGGTTCTGCTGATTGTGAAATGGCTCTCCCATTCCCATAAACACAATGTTATGCAGTTGTCGTTGTTCGGCTGCCAGAAGTTGCCCGACCTGCACGACTTGATCGAGTATCTGTGCCGCAGAAAGATTCTGAGCGATCCCCATGTGGCCCGTTGCACAGAATTCGCAAGCCGCCGCGCAGCCGACCTGACTTGAAAGACACAATGTTGTTCGTCCTGTGGCGATCCGGAGAATCACCGTTTCAATCGGCAACCCAGCTTCTGTTCGGAACAACAGTTTTGTTGCCCCATCGATTTGAGAGTCGTAACGCTGCGACAGTTCCAGACAGTGCAGCCTCAATTGATGTGATTCCGGGACGTCCGCCGTCAGCGCGAAGTCTGTCAACACCGCGAAATCCGGCAGGAATCGTTTGAGCAATCGATTGCGGAGACGGCGAATCACTTCATGACTCAAACGCAGATCAAGTCGCAGTGATTCCGTAGCCGCGTTATCAAACAAATCAGTCATTTCGAGTCAGCAAGCGGAGTCTGGAGAGAGTCCCGAGTAAACGTCAGGTTTGAATAAAATGGAGACTCAGTCGGTGAGCCTGCGTTCGCTAAAGCGAACTTGTAACACCCTACAGAATAACGTTGAAAACTGTAGGGTGTGACAAGTTCGTCCAACGAACGCAGGCACACCACTGGCGATTTAAGCTTCAATTCAGGAAACATTGGTGGCAGGCCGTAACACCGAAACACCGATATCGTCGGTTCTACTTCAACGCCGAAACCACGGCTGCCCCCGCGAGATCTCTGGGATGAGGATCAACCGCTCGTCCCGGCAGCGAAGTCAGAATTACGCAGATCGCCTCTTTGCTGCGATCGGCCCAGGCTAGAGTTCCTGTTGAACCTGTATGGCCGAATGTTTCCTCCGAGCATCCTCGACTACCTGCGGCGGCTCCCACGTTGAAGCCCAGTCCTCGCGGTGTCAGTTCTGCAGCGTTGTGATTGCGAACCATCATTCTCGCTGTTTCTGGTTTGAGAACTCTGCCTTGTTCGTGCAAAAACTCTTTCAGAAATCGGCTCACATCCGCCGCTGAAGCATGAGTCCCGCCCCACGGCGCGCCAAGGCCGCGCCAATAAACACTATTCCAGTCCCATTCTTTTGCGGTCGGGTCACCAGCACCAGCTTCCGGCGCTGCAAACTCAGTCTGACACGGAACAAAGTCGCTCCGTTGAAATCGCCCCAAGCCTTGAGCCGAATACTGCATCCCCAGTGGAGCAAGCACAGTTTTTGCGACAAGATCACGGATGTTGGTGCCGCTGATGAGTTCGGCCACATGGGTCGCCAGAAGAATCGCCATGCTGGAGTATCCGTAGCGAGTTCCTGGTTCAAACACTAACGGCGTTCGAATGGCCTTTTCAACAAACTCATTCAGATCCGCGTGGCTTCTTCGCAGAACATCATTCTCCGGAAGTTGATCGGGAAGGCCTGAGACATGAGTCATCAAGTCTCGTATTGTGATTCGTTCGCGGCCATCGCCAGTAAACGTCGGAAGAAACTTCTTTGCTGGATCCTCAAGTCGAAACTGGCCCTGATCAAACAGAACCATCAAAGCTGTCACGCAAATCGGTTTCGAAATTGACCCCAGCAGAAACATCGCGTCACTGGATTTCGCTGCACCGAAGTGTTTCGAAAAGGATTGCTCTTTTCGAACCACATGCAGCACCGCCGCAGAAACCTGCCCGCCTGACGTCGCCTTGTCCAGCACCTGACTAGCGGCTTCAAATTGTTGAGAGCGGACAGCTCCCAGAAGCGGCGTGGCAATGCTGGCGGCAACACTGGTCGAAAGAAAGTCACGTCGATTCATTTTGGTTACCAGAGTTGTTCTTTGCACGTGATGAATTGCGGACGAGTGTTCGCCGGATACTTCCAGGGGAACATTGCCTCAAACCTGACCGCGCACTAAATAATGATGCGTAGTTTTGAGCGTTAGGCCAGGAAGTCTCACTGAACTTGTCGCTCGTGAAATGCTTCACGCACCAAGCCAGTCAATTGGCCGTAGTGATCACAAACGCATCGGCTGCGCCAAGTTTCGTATAGACATCAACGCAGAACTGAAGCGACTTTGACGCTGCGTCCCGGGAGAGCGAAGTCCCCGAGGCACTCACGGGATTCTCGATCTGCACAGATCGCGGAGCAATCATTGCCGCGATGTGGCCGATATCACCAGCATCTCGCAGCAGGCCGGGAACCAGCAATCCCAGTCGAGGGCCATTATACTTTTTGTCGTCAACAAATGTGCCGAGCGAATTCTGGACGAGTACCTGTGAAACTCGATCATCCATGGCCGCGGCCGTGAGAGCGATTGGACCGGAAGATCCCTGTCCCACGATCAGAATTTCCTTTGGCAGCGAGCCAAAGTGTTTCTCCAGAGCCTCCACCGTTTGAAAGACATCCATGGTCCATTGGCCCAACAGCGGGCGACCAATCCACAGGGACCACTCGGCGGAATTATGATCAGGAGCGTTGCCGATCCGATCTCCCGCGACAGCATATCTTCCGGTGGCCCGCAGTTCTGGAGCGACAATTGCATAACCCTGCTGCCGAAGCTTCTGAGCCTCTTCGCTGTTGAAGACTTTCTCGGAGCCTTCATCAATGTTCAGCAGGATAGCCAGCTTCTGAGCATCTGATTTATCCGTTAACCCTGAATCGCATCGCGCGGAAATTTCCAAGCCGGGTTCTGTTTCATAAACAAGCTCGATGAACTTTTCATCCGGGCTTTTTTTTGCCGTCACTTCAACCGGAGATGTCGTCGCCTTGATGTTCAGTGTTTTGGTGAGTTGATCGACGGCGCGCTCACGCAGAGCTGCTCGATCTTCAGGAGTTTTCGCTGCTTCCAGTGCCGACAGATATGGTTGATCGAATTCCGACTCACGAGTTTTCAGAAGTTGTCGAGCTTCCTCGGCGAAGAATCGCGGGATCGTGACATAATCATCAGGACGACTGTCGCCCGGAAAACATCGCAGAACTTCCGGCTCTTCCGGTTTGATCTCCGGCTCCGGAATTGGGCTGCCATCGCCTTCACCTTTCAGATGTTTGGTCATCCAACCGTACATCGCTTCTCGCATCGGCGCATTGTAGTGATGAGGTGATTCGATAATCGTATGTTTGACGGCAGACGGGCCATCCGGTGAAGTCAGAGCCGCGATCTCACGGGCTCGGCTGATTGAGATACGAGCCTGATCGACCGAGAACTGAAAAGCATCCTGCGTGGCACTGGTGACCATCAGTCCGCGATTGGCTGCAAGCCCCAGAACATGTCCCTCTTCGTGACGCTGAAGAATGCCGGGCACCACTTCACACATGCAACAGGCAGCACTCAGATAAGCTTGATAGTTGCCGACGGAACATGTCGGCACGACACAGCGAAACCGTTCATCATACGCACCGGCATACATCGACTGATTGCCGCCGCCGCTGGCTCCGGTTATGCCCAGTCGATTGGTATCAACTTCCGGACGTGACTGCAGGTAGTCTACGGCTCGCATGTTTTCATAAACCTGAATACCCGACAGTGGCCGACCCAGCAGCAGCAGCGTTGCTCCGGTCATTTCGCCGTGATATTCGCCCAGTGCTTCACCGATTGCACGTTCACCGGCCCCAAAGGCATCCACGCACAGGACAAAGAAACCCAGCTTAGCCAGCCCGATGCAACGCGACTGCACGACAGGATCCTGCTTCGCCCCGGCCCAGTGACCATGGACGCATAACACGGCTGGAAAAGTTTGCTCGGGCTTCCCGTTTGGAACGTAGGCATTCGCGGTCATCCAGACACCAGGCATCGTCTGAAAGACAATTTTTTCGACGCGGTAGCCGTCGCGTTCAATCTCACCAAGCTTACGAGCTTCCAGTGGACATGGCTCGCCTGGAAAGCCTCCCCACGCCTTCAACAAAAGATCGCGGAGATCTGTCCGTGTCTTCTGCCAGTCTTCGACAGTTCCCGGAGCATTGTCGTTGGCACGCATGATCGCGGCCTGCTGTTTCACGAAGACGTTAAATCGCTTTGCGGGCTCAACCGGGCTTTGTTCAGTCTGAGCTGAGACGGGAACCGGTTGCAACAGAATCATCGCAAGGCACGCAATCGCGATTCGCATTTCACATTCTCCGGATTTAAAGAGTTGTTTACTCAGCTCAATCATCAGCAGATGAGGAATTGAGCGAGTTCCCAGGAGCACACACGGCAAGGATACTCAGTGCGCGGCCACAATTGAGGTCATGATCTGAATGAAAGATCTCGCGAACACCCGGCCTCAATTTATGCCGCCCGAAGAATAACGTCGCTTGATCCTGTTCAGCAATCGACGAGCGGAACAGAGAATTTCTCGAAGTGTTTCTTTGGTATGGTGTACCTCGGGACAGGGCTGCTGCCTGCATTTTTGTCCTGGTTACAGAATCCCCCGGATGCTGCTTGAGAAAACGACTGTCGCCCCGTTTTCGTAGAAGTGGACACATGATTCGGCAACCGCGATTTTGATTGATAAGATGGGGCCGACGGAATTTCCAGGCAACAGAGAAGAATTGAATTTCAGGTATGCTCAAAAAAGAACAAATGCGGCGTTGGCTGACTGAGCGGCTGCAGACTCAAAAACAGCTTGTGATGGCGGCGATGGTGGGAATGGCTGTCATCGGCACGGTTGCCACATTGATCGAGTTTGTGCTGTTCTACCTGATCATTCGCATTGGATTCATCCAGAGTGGAGTACTGGCGATGCTGGCCACGTTGGGAATTCTGGCGACGATTCAATACTTCACGCTGCTATGGATGCCGAAACAATTGGCCGACATCGACCATGAATCGGTCTCTGAAGATGAGGTGACGATCGTCAAATCCGCGGCCACGATGTCTTCCGCGTGGACCTATGCTTTTGGTAGTCTTGAGTCGGACCGGACGTGGATAGAAATTCTCCTGGGATTGCTCTCGCTACCACAGCGGATGTTTGCCGCCGCTTGGTTCTCATGGCAGCGAAAACGCGAAATCGAAGCGGTCGAAATTGCCCCTTGCGCTTTGATCCTGCGCCTGCTCCATAAAGAGGCTGAACGAGTGGATCTGAAGAAGATCACGGAAGAGGTAGAACTGACCGATCTCGCCCAGACTTTACGCCAGGTGTCGCTGATCGACGGCGTTGTGTTCCTGAAAAGGAACTCCGTGGGACTGAGCCTTGCCAATCGCCTGGTCGACGATATCGAAGCATGGCGAAAGAAAAATACCGAACCTCAATAACTTGTTGGCGAAGTTCGAATTTGTTCGGTTTCAGAAAATTGCCATTCAGCGAGATTCGCGTAGATCTTCTCTGCTATCGATTTGACGTTCTCGGCGTTGCCACCAGAGCGGGAACTCGGGCTCTGAGATATCAACCCGGAATCGTACGGACTCTGGAACCTGAGCTAACAGGCTCTGAATCACGGCCCGCTGAAATCGATCTTCGGGATACATCGGCGACTTGGTCTGTTCCAGCGACCAGCGATCCAGCTTGACGACACACCATTCACTGAGCGGTGCAGGATCTGCAATTGCGTTTCGTACTGTCTCTGGGAAATGTTTGCGATCGGATTCATGAACGAACAGGATCCACGATTCGGGTCGACTGGAATAGAGTTGCCATGATGGCCAATTGTCTGCGATTCCAAACAGGCCAGACAGAGGAAACAACCACGCAGCCAGCAATACAACCGTCCTGCGCGGAGCATACGCCGAATCAACGTTTTCTACGATGCGACTGATCGGAAACAAAATGGGAACCAGGCACAGAAAACACAGATTCCACAGCAGCACTCCGGCGTGATGATTCAACCCCAACGGCCCCAGTGCCAGCAGCAGTGAACTGTGCAGCAGGATTGCTCCCAGAGCACCCCAGCGCTGGGTCTTTGTGGACACCAGCAGCAGGCCGATCATGAATTCGCCCAGCGTCATCAAATGGCACAGCTTTGCAATTGAAGCGTTGGCCATTTCCCATCCGGATTGCCCGGCGAGTTCCAGCAACTGACGCACAATGATTCCGGAGACTCCCAGCTCTGGTGTTAATGAGATTCTTGAAAGCGCGGAGCAAACGTAAACGGCAGCGACGGTATGTCTCATAGCCAATAGCAGATCTTTTCGCGGCAGCACGATTAGCCATGCCAGATTCAGCATCGTCAGCCAATGCCACGATTGAAGGCGATGCTGATTGGAAACGACCAGAATAAGACTGCAGACAAGTGCCGTGATCGACGCTTTCGTGATCAGTTGCGATCGATCCTGAAACGGCAGCCACGCAATCGCTGCGCAGGCCATCATGAGGCCGACTGTGGCGACCTGAGAGATTGCCGTCGGGAGTGCCATCAGCAAAGGAATCTGCGGAAACGCCGAAGTGCCCCACCACAGCGGAAACGTCGCAAGGATCAGGACGAACTCGAAAACCGCAAGGCACTTGATCGCGAGGACTGCTCGTGATTCCGGGTCGATTGTCAGATGATCCCCGTGAACTAGACTTCGCAAGTTAAACACAGGGATCCCCGGTTGATTTGGCATTGATCGGAATAAAACGCGGACATTCACTCATCCTCGTCACTGCAATTTATCTTTCTCCCAGCGGCACTTTATCGAATGAAGACTCTGCTTGTCACCGGAACAGACACTGGCGTCGGCAAGACGTGGGTGACATCACTTCTTGTACGATTTTTTCGACAACAAGCAATCCGTACAGGAGCTTACAAGCCTGTCTGCAGCGGCGCGGAGTTGAGCTCCACGGGTGAAGTTCTCTGGGCCGATATCGAAGCCCTGCGTTCTGCATGCGGGACTGATCCCGAAATCGATCTCGTCTGTCCTCAGCGATTTCATGCAGCCGTCGCGCCGAACATTGCGGCGCGGATGGAGAATCGGTGCGTTGATAGTCGACTCCTGATCGACGGTGTGGCTCGCTGGAGTTCTCACGTCGACCAATTGGTCATTGAGGGGGCCGGGGGGATTTTTTGTCCTTTGTCAGATGAGCTGACCGTGATGGACGTCGCTGTCCAACTCAACACCCCAACAATTGTGGTCGCGGCCAATCGTCTGGGCGTCATTAACCATACGCGTCTGACAGTTGAGGCTCTGCAAACACACGGAGTGAATGTTGTCGCCGTAGTGCTGAACGAGATTAGTGCGGCCGTTCAGGAGAACGCAGATCCTTCCATTCCCACGAACGCGGCGCAGATCAGACATTGGCTGCCGAAAATTCCACTGTTTCATTGTCCGTGGGGAGGGACAGAAATCACATCCGTTTCAGAAACCTCCAGTCTGATGGATCTTCTGAAATGAGTTCGCCCGGTTACCTGCTGAAGTGGACTCTTCTGGCCAGTCTCCTTGGGATTTTGACGGGTTCGTCGTGCGCTTTATTTCTTTGGCTCCTGGAACATTGTTCCAGCTTGCAGGCCGAGAACTCCTGGCTCCTGTGGCTGTTGCCGATAGCTGGCGTTCTGGTCGGATATGTTTACTCCACATTCGGCAAATCGACGGAGGCAGGAAACAATCTGATTCTGAATGAGATTCATGAACCTGGCGAAGGCGTTCCACTGCGGATGGTTCCGTTGGTACTATTGAGTACTCTGGTGACTCATTTGTTTGGTGGTTCTGCAGGCCGCGAAGGAACCGCTGTGCAGATGGGTGGTAGTCTGGCCGCGGGCCTGTCGCGAATGATTCCGAGAATGAGCATCGAAGACACAAAGATTCTGCTCACGGCCGGAATTGCATCCGGGTTTGCTGGCGTGTTTGGAACTCCGGTGGCGGGGATGATCTTCGCCATGGAAGTGCTGACGGTGGGGCGTCTGAATTCGACCAGCATCCTTCCATGCATGATCGCATCGATCGCAGCAGATCAAACCTGTCTCGCCTGGGGCATCGGGCATACTCACTATTCGATCGCGTCGTTGCTTCCAGCCGGAGCCACCTCGCATCTGGCGCCATTCGAGGCTCGGCTGCTCCTCTGCACTGTACTTGCCGGCGTCGCCTTTGGTCTGGCCAGTCTGATGTTCACGGAACTGTCTCATTTCCTGAGTCGACAGTTCAAAAGACTCATCCCGAATCCGCTACTGCGACCGTTCGTCGGTGGCGTGCTGGTGATCGTGCTGTTCCTGATCGCGCGAACAGACGACTATCTTGGCCTTGGCGTGAAGTCAGCCGATGAGCAATCTGTCACCATTGTCAGAGCCTTTCAAGCGGGAGGAGCGGAGACGTGGAGTTGGCTTTGGAAGCTGGTGTTTACCGTGGTGACGCTCAGCAGTGGCTTCAAAGGCGGTGAAGTCACGCCGTTGTTCTTCATCGGAGCAACGCTTGGAAACTCCTTGTCTTCTTTTCTGGGAGTTCCAACCGACCTGTTTGCGGCCCTCGGATTTGTTGCGGTCTTCGCGGCCGCTACGAATTGCCCATTGGCCAGCACCGTGATGGCGGTCGAACTCTTTGGCGGAGAATTCCTGCTCTATATCACAGTGGCATGTCTCGTCGCCTGCTTTGTCAGCGGACGCTCAAGCATCTATACCGCTCAGAGGCATTGAAAAATCTTATCTGTAGTGCCGACTTTTGCAGGCCTTTGCCGGCAAATCCCCGTAGCAAGGCTGGCTGAAGCCAGCACCA
>Ga0255094_1000929_pt1 | contig 13886 bp, 11 predicted proteins | sample Colum_Law_RepB_8_2_FD_188434 | JGI IMG/M metagenome (GOLD analysis project Ga0255094, IMG submission 188434) | Freshwater microbial communities from Columbia River, Oregon, United States - Colum_Law_RepB_8d | ecosystem: Environmental > Aquatic > Freshwater > River | place: USA: Oregon...
TTCGCCACGCGCGCAGTTCACGAGGCGCACGCCGGGCTTCATCTTGGCGAAGGCGGCGGTGTTGAGCATCCCCCGCGTCTGCTCCGTGACCGGCAGGTGGACGGTGATGAAGTCGGCGTTCTGGTAAATCGCGTCCACGTCCGAGGCCAGCTCGAAGCCGAGGGCCTTGGCGCGGCCCTCGGTGAGAAAGGGATCGTAGGCCAGCACGCGCATGCCGAAGGCGAGCGCACGCTTGCCCACTTCCGTGCCGATGCGGCCGGCACCGAGGACGCCGAGCGTCTTGCCGTGGAGTTCCACGCCCATGAACAGCTTTCGGTCCCATTTGCCGGCGACCATCGAGCCATGCGCCTGCGGCACCTTGCGGGCGAGGTTCAGAATCATCGCGAAGGTCAGTTCCGCCGTGGTGAGCGTGTTGCCGGCGGGGGTGTTCATCACCACCACGCCGCGCTGCGTGGCGGCTTCCACATCCACGTTGTCCACGCCCACGCCGGCCCGGCCGACGACGCGCAGCTTGGTGGCGGCCTCCAGCACCTTCTTCGTCACCTTCGTCTCCGAGCGCACGACCATCGCCTCGACCTCGGCCACGAGGGGGAGGAGTTCCGCCTCGGACAGGCGCTTGTCCAGCACGGTGACCTGGAACTCGGGCCGCTGTTTGAACAGCTCAATGCCCTTGGGTGAAATCGGGTCGCAAATCAGAACCTTCATAAATAGGGGGCGGAGTCTAGGAGAGGGGATCGGGGTGGTCAAATAATCATCCAGTCATCAGGAGCATAGCATCGGGGCCAGGAGGCAGCCCTGACAGCGGGCGCGGCGAATTGGCATTGCCGTTGGTCAAATGGCTTGTTACCCACCCGGCATGAAAGCGTTGATTGCCTTGACCATGCTCGGCGCGTTGTTGTTTGCCGGGGCGGCCGAGCCACCGCCGGCCGCGGCGGCACCCGTGCCGTTCCCCCGCAAGGGCAAGTATGGGTATCGCGATGCGGCGGGGGCCTATGTCATCGCCCCCCAGTTCGATTACGCCGGCGAGTTTTCCGAAGGGCTGGCCGTGGTGGGGTTGGGGAAATATCCCGCCACGAAATGGGGCTACATCAACCTCCAGGGCCAGATCGTGATACCGGCGCAGTTCGACGGGGCGCATGATTTCTCGGAAGGCATGGCCGCGGTGAGCCTAGCAGGAAAGTTCGGCTACATTGACCGAGCGGGGAAGCTCACGGTGCCACCGCAGTTTGACGAGGCGCAGAAGTTCAACGGCGGGCGTGCCCGCGTGCGGATTATCAAGAGCGGTTACGGCTACATCAACAAGCAGGGCGAGTTCGTGGTGCCGCTGGCGCTTTGAGCTCGTTGGAATTCGACCTTTACACCCGGTCCGGCATCACTACGCTCCGATCCAGTCAATCACCTATGCGAATCTTGACTCTGCTGGCCTTGTCGGTGGCCGCCATGACCCTCACCGGTTGCGGCGGTATGGAACGGAAGCTCGGGCGTGGCATGAACAACTCCATGGAGATCTTCCGTGGGGGTGAGATGATGCGTTCCATCGAGCAGGCCGGCATCTGGGACGGGCCTGAGACCGCCTTCACTTCCGGCCTCATTCGTGGTTTCAACCGGACCATGGCCCGGACGGCCATCGGCCTGAGCGAGATCGTTTCCGCGCCGTTCCCGCCCTACGACCCCTATCATTTTCCTGAGAAGTGGTTCATGGATCCGAGCACGAAGGTGAAGGCCGAGCCGTTTTCGATCACGCCACCTTATCCGGATTCCTACCGGCCGCGCTTGTTCAGCGACATGATCTTCTCCACGGACGCGCGGGTGGGCTTCAGCGGCGGCGAGGTGATTCCGATCATCCCCGGCAGCCGTTTCCGCACCTTCGATTATTGAGCCGGGCAAATTCCCTACCGGTTGGCGCGTTTACGCTGTGAGCACTGTCGTCCGCCAGTCGCCCTGCAAGGTCAATCTCCTGCTCAACATTCTGGGCAAGCGGGCCGACGGCTTTCACGAGCTCGAGACCGTCATGCAGCCGGTGCAGTTGTCCGATCGGATTACGGTCACGAAGGCGGCGGCGGGCCTGACCTTGACCTGCAACCTGCCGAGCCTGCCAGTGGATGGCACCAATCTGGTGCACAAGGCGGCCAGTGCTTTTTTTCAAGCCACCCAGATCGCTGACGGCGTCAGCATTCATCTTGAAAAGAACATCCCGCTCGCGGCCGGCCTCGGCGGGGGCAGCGGGAACGCCGCTCACACGCTGCTGGCGCTGAACGAGTTGTTTGATCTGCCGCTGGGAACGGCCCGATTGCAGGAACTGTCGGCGGCATTGGGCTCCGATGTCCCGTTCTTCCTCCAGTCCCAGCCCGTCCTAGCCGTGGGCCGGGGCGAGCAGGTCCAGTCCCTTGCGCCGTTCCCGGTATTGCGGGGGGCGCACCTGCTGCTGATTCATCCAGGCTTCGGCATCTCGACGGCCTGGGCCTACCAGTCGCTCGCCAAATATCCTGCCGCACTGAACGGCCAGCCCGGTCGGGCCCGGCAGCTCATCACGCTGCTGCAAGGCACGGATCTCGCCGCTGCGGGCAACGCCTTTTACAATTCCTTGGAAGCTCCCGCCCTGCCGAAATTTCCGCTGCTGGCGCTCTATCAGGAATTCCTGCGGGCCAACGGTGCGCCCGCCGTCCTCATGTCCGGCAGCGGCTCGACTACGTTTGCCATTCTGCCGGCCCGGGATTTTGCTGAGCGGCTGCGCGAGCGCTTTCACTCCCGGTTCGGCCCCAGCGCCTGGACTGCGGTGGCCGCCCTGTGAGGCGCGGCCGCCAGCCTTCAAGCCAGCTTCAAATTCTGCACGATGCGCGTGGTGGAGTGGGCCTTGTTCAGCGTGTAAAGGTGGATACCCTCCACGCCGTTCTTCAATAGGTCCGCGCATTGAGCGGACGCATATTCGATCCCGAACTCCGTTGCCGCTGCGTCATCCGTCCCGCACTTGTCCAGTCCGGCTAGGAAAGGGGCCGGCAGTTGCGCCCCGCACAGCGCGGTGAAACGCTTCACCTGAGTCCCGCTCGACGCGGGCAGGATGCCGGGCACCAGGGGCACCTTCACGCCCTTCTTCACCAGATAGTCGCGGAAGGCGTAGAAGTCCGCGTTGTCGAAGAACAACTGCGTGACCACGAAATCCGCCCCGCAATCAATCTTGGCCTTGAGCCGGTCCCAGTCCACCTGACGCCCCTCCTTGCACGCGATGTGCCCCTCGGGAAAACCTGCCGTGCCGATGCCAAAACCGCCCAGCTCGCGCAGATAGGAAACGAGTTGATACGAAAACTCGAAGCCGCCGGGCGTCGCTTTGAACTCCCCGCCCGCCGGTGGATCACCCCGTAGCGCGAGGATGTTCTTGATGCCGCGCCTCCGCGCCTCCGCGAGCACCGCCGCCAGCTCCTCCTTCGTCGCATTGACGCAGGTCAGGTGCATCATCGTGGTCAGCCCGTGTTCGCGCTGGATGCGGTCCACGATGCCGATGGTCTTCTCGCGGGTGCTGCCGCCCGCCCCGTAGGTGACGGAACAGAAATCAGGCCGGAGCTTCATCAGCTCTGGAATGTGCTTCTCAAACAGGTTCTTCTCGCCCTCTTCGGTCTTCGGGGGGAAGAACTCGAACGAGATGACCGGTTTGCCCTGGGCCCGTTTGGCCGCGTGAATGTCGCGGATGAATTGCATGCGCGCGGAGAGTGGAGTGGAAGCCTGCGGGCGGCAAGTTTGCAGTGCGGAAAATCCGCCCATGTTGAACCCAATAAATTTCCGCGCCCTGACGGTGTTCTGACTATTGAGTTCCCAATGTAATTTCATTACTCTCTGCCCATGCCGATGACGCTCGACCAAGTGGTAGCGGAGACACGCCAATGGCCGCCTGGCCAAGTCGCGGAGCTGGTGGACAGGCTCACAACGGAGCTTCAGCCCGATGCAGAAGTTGAAGCCGCGTGGCGCACGGAAACGCGGCGACGGGTCGCGGAAATTGAAAGTGGTCGGGTCGAAGGTATCCCCGGCGAAGTCGTGTCTGCACGTGTTCGGCAAATTGTCGGACGGTGAAGCCGCACGTCTTCCATCCCGCTGCGGAGGACGAATACACCGAGGCCGCGCGCTACTACTCCGGCGTCCAAGCCGAGCTGGGTGGGCGATTCTACCACGAGATGGAGCGGTTGATTCGCGAAGTGCGCTTGCAGCCGATGCGCTTCTGGATGTTCGACCCGCCCGTGCGGCGGCATCTTTCGACCGTGTTTCCCTATGCCGTGGTCTATTTGGAGCAACCGGACCGCATCTGGATTATCGCCGTCATGCACTGCAAGCGGCAGCCCGGCTACTGGCGTCAGCGGTTGTAACGACGGCGCGAGTCGAACTCACCCGAACAAATCCATCTGCGGGTTCGCTTCCACCTGCTTGAGCCTCTCGCGGTCCTGCTGTCGGCGGTTGGTCTGGCGAACGGTGCCTTCGGGGGTGAGTTCGCTGTCTTCGAGGTTGCGGAGTATGACTTTGGCGCGTTCCAAAACTTCCTTGGGCACACCGGCGAGGCGGGCGACTTGGATGCCGTAGCTTTTGTCGGTGCCGCCTTCGACGATCTTCCGGAGGAAGATGATCTGGTCGTGCCACTCGCGGACGGCGACGTTGTAGTTGCGTAGGCGCGGCATCCGCGCAGCGAGTTCGGTCAGCTCGTGGTAGTGCGTAGCGAAGAGGGTCTTCGCACCGACCTGGTTGTGGAGGTGCTCGACGATGCTCCACGCGAGCGAGAGGCCGTCGAAGGTGCTCGTGCCGCGCCCAATCTCATCGAGGATGATGAGGCTGCGGGCGGTGGCGTTGTTGAGGATGTTTGCCGTCTCGCTCATCTCCACCATGAAGGTGCTCTGGCCGCGCGCGAGGTCGTCGCTCGCGCCGATGCGGGTGAAGATGCGGTCCACGAGGTCCACGCGCGCGGACGCGGCGGGGAGGAAGCTGCCCGTGTGCGCGAGTAGAGCGAGCAACGCGACTTGGCGGATGTAAGTGGATTTGCCGGCCATGTTCGGGCCGGTGATCAAGGCGATTTGAGGCGACGTAGCGGCAGACGTCCCGCCTGCCGCTACGGAGGCAAGCTCGGTGTCATTCGGCACGAAGCGCTCCTCGGTCAGCGCCTGGTCGAGGACGGGGTGGCGCGCGTCGCGGAGCAGCAGTTGCCCGGCGTCGGCGACTTCAGGCCGAGTGTAGTTGAAGTGACGCGCGGTCTCGGCGAAGCACGCGAGCGCGTCGAGATTCGCCAGTGCGGCGGCGGTTTGCTGGATGGCAGCGAGGCTGCCGATGACCTCTTCGCGCACGCGGAGGAATAACTCGTATTCCAGCTTCATCGCGCGCTCCTCCGCGCCGAGGATTTTGCCCTCCATCGCCTTCAGATCGGGCGTGATAAACCGCTCGCCGTTGGCGATGGTCTGCTTGCGGATGTAATCGGGGGGGACCTTGTCGAGATTCGCCTTGGTGATTTCGAGGTAGTAGCCGAAGACGGAGTTGAACCCGACTTTCAGCGACGCGATGCCCGTGCGCTCGACTTCCTTCTGCTTTAGCTGCGCAATCCAATCTTTGCCGCCGCGTGATGCGGCGCGGAGCTCGTCAAGGTTCGGGTCGAAGCCATCGCGGATGAGGCCGCCTTCCTTCAGCGCAAGCGGCGGCTCGTCCACGATGGCGCGGGAAATCAACTCCACGAGTGCGGGCAACTCGGTGACTTGCGCGAACAGCTCGTCGAGCAAGGAAGGCGGCGCGCTCCCAGTCTCCTCGGTAGGTGCCGACGTGAGGAGACTCTGGCTCAATTCCGCATTCCGCATTCCGCGCTCCGCATTGGAAGTGTGACTCCGCACGTTGTCTCCAACGGCTTTTAGCGCCGGCACTTGTTCAAGCGCCAGCCGTAGCGCGTGCAGGTCACGACCGTTGCCGGTGCCGACGGAGAGGCGGCTGACGGTGCGCTCGAGGTCGCGGACTTCGGCGAGCTTCACGCGAAAGGCTTCAAGCGCCGCACCGTTTTCTAGCCACGACTGCACAGCGTCCTGACGGCGGCGAATCGGCCCCACGGCGGAGAGCGGCTGCGTGAGCCAGTTGCGCAGCAGGCGCGCGCCCATCGGCGTGACGGTGCGGTTCAGCGCGCCGTATAGCGATGTATTCCTCGGCGCGTCACGGTGGAGCGGCTCGAGGATTTCCAGGTTGCGCAGCGTAGTGCTGTCGAGCACTAGGTAGTCGCGGCACTGGTAGAAGGTGATGCGCGTGAGGTGCTTCACATCGCGGCGCAGGTGCTGCGTGAGGTAATGCAACGCCGCACCCGCCGCGCCCGTGGCGGCCACGCGGCCCTTCAGGCCGAAGCCATCCAGCGCCGCGACCTTGAAGTGCTCGCGCACGGTGAAGACCGCCGTCTCCGGCGCGAAGACCCAGTCGTCGTGGCCGATGAGGATGCCCGGCGTCCCTTGCAGCAGCGTGCGGAGCGACCCTGCTTCACCGGGGTAAATCGTTTCCGCCGGGCGCAGACGCTCCAGTTCGGTGAGCAGTTCGGCATCGCTCTCGGTTTCCGTCGTGCGGAAGTCGCCGGTGGTCAGATCCACGACCGCGATGCCCGTCGTCTTGCCGATGGGATAAACGGCGGCGAGGAAATTATTCCGCTCCGCCGCGAGCAGGCGTTCGTCGAAGTGCGTGCCGGGCGAAAGGATTTGCGTGACCTCGCGTTTGACGAGCTGGCCGGGGCGCGCCTCCTCCACCTGATCGCACACGGCGACCTTGCGGCCCGCGCGGAGGATGCGCGCGACGTAGCCGTTGAACGCGTGGTGCGGGATGCCGCACATCGGCACCGTGCCGCGCTTGGTGAGCGCGACGTTGAGGAGCTGCGCGCCGGCGATCGCGTCCTCGAAAAACATCTCGTAGAAATCACCGAGGCGGAAGAGCAGCAGCGCGTCCTTGGGCAGCTCGCTTTTGATGCGGCGATACTGCGCCATCATCGGCGTGAGCTGTGGTTCAGGAGCGGTGGTGGACATCGCGGGCGCGACGATAGCGGCAAAAAAATATCGCGCGAAGTGAAACTTTGTCGTGACGCGACGGGGACAAATCCGCTAATTCATTGGCCATCAGCCAACGTTCACAACGTGTTCAAGAAACTTTCGGAACTTATTCCAACGCGCGCTCGCGCGCGTTGAAGGGAGGTGAGTAGCAATGGCCGCCAAGAAACCTGCAGCAAAAAAGCCCGCCGCGAAGAAACCCGCAGCGAAAAAGAAAAAGTAGTCATTTCCTCGTGAAATGAACGGCTCCGCCGGGCAGATGCCCGGCGGGGCTGTTTGCTTTTTGGGGTCAGCGCGTCGTGCGTCCGAGCGGGAGGCGGGCCAGCGTCGTGTAGTTCGCACCGACTGGAGCGAGCACGCTCCGAATCAGTTCAAGGTGATCCACGCGCCATTCACCAAAGGCGGTGGAGTGGTGCTCGGTGAGCCACTGTTCCAGTTTTCCGCGAGGCATGAAATGGCCGGCGGCTTTGCCGATCGTGATGTGCGGAGTGAACAGCCGCTTTTCCACATGGTCGCCGAACACGGCAGTTTCCGCCGTAACTTCCGTCACCAGCCGATGCAAGACCGCCATGTCCCCGCGCAAGGCGACCCACAGCACGCGATGGTCGAAATGACCAAGTCCTTCAGCACGCAGTTTGAATGGCGTGCTGTGCTGACACGCGGTGGCGAGTCTGGCCTCCAAGGCTGGAACTTCATCGGCCGGAACGTCGCCAAAGAAGCGCACCGTGAGATGCAGGAAACGAGGTTGCGCGGCCTTGAAGCGATACGGCTCTGCCAGCCCGCCGAAGAGCTTCGCGATGGCGGTCTTCACCTCGTCCGCGACCGGAACGGCGGCGAAGAGACGCCAGCGCTCCGGTTTCACGCGGGTTCCTGCTGGCTGATGCAGTGGAAGCTGCCGAGGCCCCAGATGAGCTCCATCGAATCAATGCCCACGACGCGGTGCCGGGGAAACTCGCGCTGCAAAATCTCCAGGGCGCGGCGGTCATTCGCGTGACGGTAGGTCGGCACGCAGACGAGTCCGTTGGCGATGTAGAAGTTCGCGTAGCTCGCGGGCAGGCGCTGGCCGTCGTATTCCACGAGACCCGGCATGGGCAATTCGACCACGCGCAGCGGTTCGCCGTCTTGGTCCTTCATCGAGTGGAGACGATGTAGATTCTCTTGCAGCAGCTTGTAATTCTCATCCGCCGGGTCTTCCTCAACGACGGTGACGACGGTCGTGGGGCCGACGAACCGGGTGAGATCGTCAATGTGCCCGTCGGTATCGTCGCCCACGATGCCATCGCCGATCCAGAGGATGTGCGTGACGCCCAGAAAGTCCTTCAAGTGCTGCTCGATTTGCGCCTTGGTGAGATGCGGGTTGCGGTTGGGATTCAGCAGGCAGGCCTCGGTGGTGAGCAGCGTGCCGCAGCCGTTGACTTCGAGCGAGCCGCCTTCCATCACGATGCCGGGCGAGAAGAGCGGCAGGCCGCGCAGCTTGGCAACGTGTTGTGGGATGGCGTCGTCGAGGTCGAAGGGTGGATACTTGTTGCCCCAAGCGTTGTAGCCCCAGTCCACGATGGCGCGCTCGTGTTTGCCGCCGTGCTCGCGCGTGAGGAAAATCGGCCCATGGTCGCGGCACCACGGCTCGTAGGCGGGGAAGTGATGGAAGCGCACGCGGTCGAGCGGCACCTTGCGTTCGGTGAGCAGGCCCCGCACCCACGCCTCCTTCTCGGCGTTCCAGACGTTGATGTTCACTTCCTCCACGGTCACGAGGTGGCGGATGAACTCGGCATAGACATCTGGCACGGTCTCGTATTTGTCCGGGAAGCTGATGCCCTCGGGACGTGGCCAGGTGAGCCAGGTGGAAACGTGGGGTGCCCACTCGGCGGGCATGCGGTAGCCGAGTGCGGCGGGCGTGGAGGCGGTTGCGTGAGCCATCGTGCGGCGAGCGTAGCGAGACGGTGCGGCGGAGGGCAACTCCAGTGTCCGCCGGGTGGGCGCAGGCAAGGCAACGATCAAGACAGCGCGGTTGTCGGGAGCAGGCGCGATCCGCAAGCCGGGCCTGTTTTCACCCAGCGGGCGCTTGCAATTTGACCCTAGCTCCGAAAAGCTGCGCACGATTTCTATGCGCCAATCTTGGTTGAAACTCCTTGGGGTCGTGCTGGTGGGGGCAGGCCTCGCTGGCTGTGCCTCGTCCTCGGAGGTTCGGCATGGTGGTGCGCGGTCTGCCTTGGGTGGCGTGAGCCGGGTTTTGCTCGCTCCGCTGCACAATGCCACTCCGGATGAAACCGCAGGCCGGGCCGTCACCGAACTGACGGCCACCGCGCTGCTGTCGCACGGCATTCCGCTGGCGCAGACGGAAGATTCCCTGCTGCGCGGCCGTGCGTTGGTGGAGGAGGGCAAGGAGTCGCAGTTGATTGATCTGGCCCGGTCGCTCCAATGCACGCATGTCCTTTTCGGCACGGTCACCGAGTATCGTTACAAGAGCGATCTCGATGGCTCGCCGATTGTAAGCGTCACGATGCGCATGGTGGACGCGGGCGACGGCGCAACCCTCTGGCAGGGCACGAGCACCAAGATGACCCAGTATTTTGGCAGCCTCAGCCGCACCGCGCAGTTGGCGGTGGACAATTTGATCCAGCAGATGTCCGGCCGCACGAAGACGGCAAGGGTGCCTGCTCGCCTTGTTCAGCCGCCCGAGGCGGTTGCACCGGCCGCCAATCCCTACGTTCCGCCGGCTGCTTCCAGCCGCTTCAGCCGGGGCCGTTCCGAGCCCGACGTGGAGCAAATCCGCCGCCGGGGAGATCAATGAGTTTGCCCCAGCTTCCAATCTCCGTGTGCCGGCTTCCTGCTGCTGGGAGCGTTTCGTCAGCGGTGACACAGTGGGGGCGGAATGCCTGGGGCTGCCTTGGAGTTTTGCGCTGCCGATGGACTTCCTGAACAAACTCGCGCCCAAGCACGGGTGGATTGACCTCACCGTCATAGCCGGGCTGCTGCTGATTGTGAACGGGTTCTTCGCGCCGCGGGATTTCGGGTGGCTGCATTTGCACCCGACCCCTTGGCTGCTGCTGCCGGTGCTCATGGGCTGCCGCTACGGTTTCGCGTCCGGCATGGCGGGGGCGGCGGTGGCCGGGCTGGTGGTGACGATCGGGTTCTTCCAACAGGCCGAGGTGCATGCTCCGAACTCGCTCGCCCAGGCCCAAAGCGTGCTGGAGAAGCGGAACAATCAGGTGGCTATCGTCGTGCTGGACGGCCGCCCCGTCACGGGCCGGCCGTCGCTGCAAAACCAGCAGCTCGACGTGCTCGTGGGCGTGTTGCTGCGGCAGCACGGGTATTTGTTCGCCGCCCTGTTTGCGGCCGGCGGCATCTGCGGCCAGATTCAACGCGGCTTCCGCTCCCGTGAAATCCTGGTCACTGCCCAGGCGGAGCGCGCCTCCGAACGGCTCAAACGGCTGGACACCGACCTGTTCCTGCTGCGCGAGGCCAAGGCGGAGCTTGAACGCATGCTCGCCACGCGCGACGCGGAGTTGTCCACGCTGGACGCGGAGATCCGCCGCCTGTTTGACAGCGAGGGCGACGAGTTGTGGCAGGACATCCTGCTGCTGCTGAACCGTCAGGCCCGGGTCACCGATGCGGCCGTTTACAAGCTGGCGGACGGCGGCCAGACGCTCGTGCGCGCGGGGTTGATTGGCGGCTCCAAATCGCTCGGCCAGCGGCTCAACACCAAGGATGTGGAGATGGTGGGGCTGGCGCTGCGGAGCAAGTCGGCGGTTACCATCCCGGAATTTTGGGAACGGGCGGCGGGCGAGCAGCGTGATTACCTCATGGTGGTGCCCGTTTTCGATTCCAGCGAGAAGCCGCTGGCCGTGCTCATCGTCACCGGGATGCCCTTCATCTCGCTGACCAAGAAGACCGTTTATCTCATCGCGCTCATCTGCCGCTGGGCGGCGCGCGTGGCCGAGGTCGAGGCGCAAGCGAGCACCACCAGCCGGGTGATTGAAGGCATCGAAGGCCAGCGCGTGTTCACCGAGCAGTTCTTCCGGCAGAACGTCCAGCTCGCCTTCGACTCCGCGCGACAGCATGGCCTGCCGTCGGCGGTGGTGCTGTTCACCGCCGCGCGGTTGCCCAAGTCCAAGCAGGCCCGACTCGTGGCGCTCATCATGGCCAACATCCGCGGGGGCGACTTCCCGGCGGAAATCAACCTGCCGATTCCGCATCTGGCCGTGCTGCTGCCGCTCTGCGGCGAGCGCGGCGTGGGGATCTTCTCCGAGCGCATCCTCGCCGCCTGCCGCAAGGACACGGAAATCGGCGCGCACCTCCAGTCACACGTCGTCAATCTGGACACCGTGACGAGTCTGGAGCAGCTCTGGACTGACCTGACCCGGCATGTGGCGTGACCCGCAAGCGCTTTGTTGGGGCCTGACCGGGCGAAGTCCGGCGTTTGCGCCGTTGCTGGCTGGCGGTTCCACCTCTTCCTCCCTTGGCTGCTAAACGCAAATCAAGTCCGCCGGCTGAAGCGCCGCCAAGTGCCAGCCCGGAGCCGGTTTCTGGCTGGCGCTCGATGTTGAACCTCGCGGCGGTGCCCGGGGCAGTTCTCGGTGTCGTGCTGGAGACGCTGTCCGTGCGGGCCTTGCTGGCGGCCGAGCCTTCGGCCGGGGCGGTGCTGGGCTGGCACCTGCTCGCTTTGATCTGCGCGGTGCCGGCCCTGCGGCTGGCGTTTCCAGAAACTTACCGCCAGTTGTCGTGGACGTTTGGCGCGCTGGTAGTGGGGGCGGCCCTGCCGCTGCCTTTGGTGGGTCCGTTGTTTCTGGCGTGTTACCGGCTGCTGCTGCTGCTGGAACCGGCGGAGAATGTGGACACGAAGTATGTGTTGGGCACCACCCAGTATCTGACCTTGCCCCGTTACGACTTGGACCCGGATATTGCCCCGCGCTCCGTCACTGAGATTCTCAACGGCAAGGACAACGTCGCCCGCCGTGCCGCCATCCTGGCCTTGCGCGTGGTCGAGCCGAAGAAGTCGCTGCCGCTCCTGCAAAAGGCGATTCAGGACAGTGACGAGCAGGTGCGCCTGCTGGCCCAGACCCAGTTCAACCAGATCATCGCCGGGCTGGAAGGCCGGGTGAAAGTGCTCGAAGCCGGCCTGGCCGTGCCGCCGCGTCACTTGAACAAGCTGCTGCCGTTGGCCGAGCAGTATCACGAGCTGGTGTATCTCGGGCTGGCCACCGACGAGACCCAGACCATCTATCTCGGGCGCGCGCTGGAGTTGCTGGAGGAGGCGATCCAACTGGCGCCGGAGCATACCCCGACTCGCTTCCTCCTCGTGAAATGCGCGCTCAAGTCCGGGCGCATCGACCAAGCGCGGGCGGCCATCGAGTTCCTGCGCAAGAAGGGCTGGCAGCCGGAGGTGCTCGTCCCTTGGGAGGCGGAAATCGCCTTCCTGGAGCGCGACTGGCCCAAGCTATCCACGACGCTCCAGCAGTTGGAACTCACGGGCACCACCCCTGGCGTGCTGCGGGGGGCAACCGACTTCTGGCTCCTGCCCGCCAAAGGCTGAAGATGAAGCCCGCCCCCAAACCCGAACCGGTTGCGGACGTGACGCTCTTTCTGGAGGGCACGTATCCTTACGTGCTGGGCGGAGTCTCCTCGTGGGTGGACCAGATCATCAAGGGCCTGCCGGAGCTGAAGTTCTCCCTGTTTTACATCGGCGCAAAGCACGACCCCAACGCCAAGCGGCATTACAAGCTGCCGGACAATGTGCTGACGCTGAAGGAGGTTTATCTCCATCAGGAACTGTCCCGGCGCGAACAAAAGCGCCGGCGCATTCCCGCCGAGCTGCGGCTCGCGCTCTACGATTTGCTGGGCAGGTTCTATCTCGCCAAGACCGAGGCCGAACGCATGGCGTCCTTCTGGGCCGCGCTGGACGCCTTGCAGGAAGTGGAGACACGGTTCCGCTTCGGCAACCTGCTCCGCGACCGGGAGGTGTGGGACATTCTCGTGGAGGCCTACGAGGAGTTCTGCCCCGACGAGTCCTTCATTGATTACTTTTGGACCGTGCGCTTTCTGCACCTGCCCTTGTGGAATCTGTGGAAGGCGCGCGACCTCGTGCCGCCCGCGCGCGTGTATCACAGTGTGTCGGCGGGTTATGCTGGCTTCATCGGCGCGGTCACCGCCCGGCGGCGGCATGCACCCTACTTCATCACGGAGCACGGCATCTACACCAAGGAACGCATCGCCGAGATCAGCCAGGCCGACTGGATTTACGAGCCGGACCGTTTCCAGATCAACTTCAGCGAGGGCCTCGGCAAGCTGAAGCAGATGTGGATCAACCTCTTCATGTTCCTGGGGCAGGTGGCCTACGATCAGTCCGCGAAAATCATCACCCTCTACTCCGGCAATGCCGCCAACGAGGTCGAGTTCGGGGCCGATCCGAAGAAGATTTCCATCATCCCCAACGGCATCGAGCCCACGCGCTTCAACGCCATCTACGACCAGCACATGGCCCGCTGGCAGACCAATCCCGAGAAGAAATACGTCGGCTTCATCGGTCGGGTGGTGCCCATCAAGGACGTGAAGACCCTGCTCCGCGCCGCCCGCGTGGTGTGCGAGCGGATGCCGGAAGTGGAGTTCCTCATCGCAGGTCCCTACGCCGAAGACCCCATCTATTTCGACGAGTGCCAGAAGATCGTGAAGCTCCTGCATATCGAGGAGAAGGTGCACTTCCTCGGCATGAGCAAGATCATGGACGTGCTCCCGCGCATGGACGTGCTGGTGCTCACCAGCATCAGCGAGGGCCTGCCGCTCGTCGTGCTGGAAGGCATGGCCGCCGGCAAGCCCAACGTTTGCAGCGACGTCGGCGCGTGCCGCGAACTCCTGTTCGGC
>Ga0255094_1000931_pt1 | contig 13869 bp, 11 predicted proteins | sample Colum_Law_RepB_8_2_FD_188434 | JGI IMG/M metagenome (GOLD analysis project Ga0255094, IMG submission 188434) | Freshwater microbial communities from Columbia River, Oregon, United States - Colum_Law_RepB_8d | ecosystem: Environmental > Aquatic > Freshwater > River | place: USA: Oregon...
AGGTGGGGCGTGCGCAACATCGTGCTACTTTTGTAATCGCCAGTGCCGAGGGCGTCAAACCAAAGGGCGGTCGAAGCGGGGGCGGGCGGTCCGTTGAGTTGCTGTTCAATGGGGGAGCTGTTTTCGCCGCCAGAGGTCGTAGTGATACAGCGCCACCACCACAAGGGCGTGCTGGATTTTCCCGGATGCGACCAGCTCCGGCACCTCCGCCACGGGGACCAAGTGCGTGCGGATGTCCTCGCAACTGTCGAACTCCACCGGGTGCGTCAGCCGGGCATTGCGCACCAGCAACGTGTGGCAGGTGTTCGACATGATGGCAGGATTGGGAAAAATCTTGCCGATGAGCTCGGCGGAGTCGCCCGTGTAGCCGGTTTCTTCGCGCAACTCCCGCTGGCCGCCTAACACCGGCGACGTGTCCTCCGCATCCATCACGCCGCCGGGAATCTCCAGTTCGACGGTGTCCGAACCGTGCCGGTATTGCTCCACCATGACCAGTTGATCATCCGGTGTGACCGCCACGATGTTCACCCAGCCCCGGGTATCGAGGACGAAGAAATCGTGCTCAGCGCCCGTGCGCGGCGAGCGCTTCACGTCAGTGCGCACGGTGAAGATGCGGAAGTCGGCGAGTTGCTTGGAACTGAGGACGGGCCACTTCTGAATCATCGGGATATGAAAGTTGAAAGCTGGGAGAGTTGAAAGTTGAAAGGCGGGGGAAGGGAAGTTGAGAGGTGGGAACTTGAGAGTTGAGACTCGCGCTCGAACTCCCTGGCCATCTCTCAATTTTCAACTACTCCTCCGGCGTGATCGCGACGCTCTTGAGGAGGGTGGTGGGCGCGTTGGTGGTGCGGATGAGGATTTGCGCCCACTTCATTTTGTCGGAGCCGGTGAAGACGTGGTAGGTGGTGCCGGGCTTGAAGGGTGCGTCCACGGGCGGCAGGCCGAGGTTGATGTTCTGGCGGAAGCGGAGGACGACATCGCCGTCGCCGGGCACGTCCTGCCAGTTCAGGCGCAGCGTGTAGCGCGCGCCGACCTGGAGCGGAATGAGGTCGCCTTCCCAGGCGGTCTTGGTGAGATACCAGCAGTCGGGGGATCCCGCTTTGAGCCACTGAATTTTGAAATCAGAATTCCGGAGAAGGTTCGGGGCTGTAGGCCAGAAACCTGTGCCAACAACGGCCGTCAATGGAATACCTCCCTTCTCTGGTGCATGAAGATTGACTGCGAACTGATTGCTGACACCGGAGTGCCAAACGACGAATTGATGGCGGCCGCTCGGCAACCCGAATAACTCAAATGCCTGCCGGTCGTCGCTCAGAGTTGAAATGCCCGTCTGTAGCGCCACAACCTTCACGGGCAGCTTCAAAAGCTCGGGTGGGATTCCAATTCGGCCCACGTTCCCGATCAGACTGGCGCCCAAACGAGATTGTTTCGGCGCAACCCTCCCCAGCGTATGCAGCAAATCCGCCACGACGCGGCTCGTCTCCAGCGCGCTTTCGAGGACGATGGGTTCCACTTCCGCGCGTTTGTCGGCCAGCACGAGCGGACGGCAGCGGTCGCCGCGTTCCTTCGAGTAGGCGATGAGGCCGTCCATGCGCCGGAGGAAGCCGGCGAGCGCCTTCTCCTCCGTGTCGCCGAGGAGTTGCGGACGGTAGCCGGGCAGATGGATGAGCTTCGCGTCCACCCAGTTTTCCATCTTGCTGTGCATGTCGCCGCGAATCTCCGCCGAGTGCGGCGGTGAGCCGGTGTCCTCGACGAAGTGCAGCAGCGAGCCGATCCAGCGCGCGGCGTTCAGCGGAGTCTCAGTGCGGAGCGCCTGAAGCGCCCGGCGGAAATAAGGCTCGTAGGTGCGCTTGACCTCGGGCACGAGGTGGTCGAGGTGCCGCTCCATGCCGGGGAAGAGCAGGTAGTCGTCCGCGTAGAAGAACTCGCCCTGCCGCTCGAAGGGCGTGCGGCGGAAGTCGCCCATCCAGCAGTAATGGACGAGCTTGGGCGCGTTGGTGCCAAGGTGCTTGAGCAGCGCGTCGTCCGGGCTGAGGGCATCTAGCGCCGCCTGGGTGATTTCGCCATGCGGACCCCAGGCGAGGGCGCGAAGGCAAAAGCAAAGCGTGAAAAGGCAAAAGGCCCAGCCTGTCCGCGCGCGAGGACGTCGGAAGCAGGTCTGGGCTCTTGTTTCGGTCGAAAAAGGCTGCGGCGCGGACATGGACTGCATGCGGCGCTCCGCCGGTTGCCTACAGTTCAAAATCCACGACCGTCACCTTTTCAATGCGTGGCAATGCGCTGGCCACGAAGGCTTGATGGTCCGGATGCGTGAGGTAGGCATCCCGGGCGGCGGCATCGGCGAACGTCATCACAAACGCATGCGTGTGGCCGGCGTTGAGCCCCTCAGGGCTGTTGTTAGGACCGGAGATGAAGTCTTCAACGCCGGGAATGGTCTCGGAAAGGTCGAGCAGGGAGCTGAAGACCCCGTCGATCTGCTCCGGAGTGGTCTCGGCTTTGAACTGAACGAGTGCGATGTGTTTGACTCTGGCCATAGTTTTTTCAGTGCCTTCAGTGCCGGTTCCGGAAAACCCCGTCCCCCGCGCATTTGAATTTCGGCGAGTATGGAGACTGGCAAGGCCAAGTCAAACGTGTGTTCGGGGATGCGCCGGGGCAATGCCGCTGGCGGCGGGAACAAACTTGCCTCCCCGCGCCCCTTGTGAAACTTTCGCCGCCTGTTTTATGGCGCACGTCAAACTCCACATCCCGGGTCCGGTCGAGGTCAGCGAGAAAACCTTCAAGGCGCTTTGCTCGCCGATGATCGGCCATCGCGGCCAGGGCTTCAAAGATCTCGTCGCGAAGATGCAGCCGCAGCTCCAGACGCTGCTCGGCACCAAGCAACTCGTCTATCTCTCCACCTCCAGCGCATGGGGCGTGATGGAAGGCGCGCTGCGCAACCTCACGCAGAAGAAAGTCCTCTGCTGCATGAAGGGCGCGTTCTCGGACAAGTGGCTGGATGTCGCCAAGCGCTGCGGCAAGGAAGCCGAGGGTCTGCAAGTCCCGTGGGGTTCGCCCATCCGCGCCGAGGCCATTGACGCCAAGCTCGCCACCGGCCAGTTCGACTCGCTCACTCTCATCCACAACGAGACCAGCACCGGCACGATGTCGCCGGTCGCGGAAATCGCCGCGCTCAAGGCGAAGTATCCCGACGTGATGTTCATCGTGGACGCCGTCAGCTCGATGACTGCCCTGCCGTTGAACTTCGACGCGCTCGGCATTGACGTGCTGCTGGCGGGCACGCAGAAGGCGTTCGCCCTGCCGCCTGGCTTGTCAGTCTTCACCTGCTCGCCCGCCGCGCTGGCGAAGGCTGCGACCACCAAGGATCGGGGTTACTACTTCGACTTCGTGGAGTTCCAGAAGAACGCCGTGGACAGCATGACGCCCAGCACGCCGAGCATCCCGCATGTCTATGCGCTCGCGAGCAAACTGGACGAGTTCTTCGCCGAGGGTCTCGAAGCCCGTTACGCGCGGCACACGCAGACCAACCAGATGACGCGCGACTGGGCGGCGAAGCACGGCTTCACGCTCTTCCCCGAGGCCGGCTTCGAGTCCATCACGCTCTGCTGCGTGAACAACGGCGCGAAGCCCGGCGGCCGCGTCGTGGACGCCGCCAAGCTCCAGAAACTCGTGAAGGAACAAGGCTTCCTCATTGATGGCGGCTACGGAAAAATCAAGGGCACCACCTTCCGCCTCTCCAACATGGGCGACGAAACGCCCGCCACGATGAACCAGCTCTACGCCGCGCTGGACAGCGCGATGGCGAAGCTCTGAGGCATCGGTGGAGCGCCGCTCTCCGAGCCGGCGCGAAGCGTAGGACCAGGAACACGCCGGGTCGGAGACCGGCGCTCCGTCACTTCCTCAGCGTCTTTAGGAACGCGTAGAAGTCCGCCAGCTCGGAGTCCTTCAGCCCCGCGAGCAATCCGGTCGGCATGAGCGACACGCGGGTGTCCACCACCCCCGTCACCTCGTCGCCCAAGAGCCGCACCGTCGTGTCTGGGCCGGTCTGAACCAGCTTGGCGGTGGGAGAGTCATAGACCATGAAGCCCGTGTAGCTCCCGCCGGACTTGGTTGTGACCAGCTTCGGCAGATACGTTGGCGAGATGTCGCGGTTCGGGTCAAGGATGGCGATGAACAGGTCCTCGCGCGACAGCCGGCTGGCCACTCCGGTCAGGTCTGGGCCGATGCGTGTGCTGGTGGAATGGCAGCGGTGGCACATGCGCTCCTCGTAGAGCCGCTGGCCGCGCTTCGCATCACCGGAATCCCAAGCGATGGATGGCAGGCGCTTGAGGAAGGCGGCGGTGTCCTCGTCGCCCCCGAGCAGTTCCTTCGCGGTGGCGGGATGAGCCTGCGCGAACCACTCAAACCACGGGGCATAGGCTTTGACCAAGTCGCCAGACTCCGTGACGGCGATGGCTTGTCCGCTCCACTTGGCGAGCAAGTCCGCGAGCTCGGTGCGGGTGGCTTTCTCCTTCGGGGTGGCGCAATGCCGGCGGAGAGATGTCAGCGCGGTGGCAAGTTCCTTTGGAGACGCCTTGCCATCCAGCTTCGCCAGCGACTTCGCGGCGAGCTCCACCACAGCAGGCTGGAACGAGCCGAGTGCAGTAACGAAGCGCGCGCGGTCGTCCTGTAGTGGGTTGCGGGCGAAAACGCGGAGAAGGGCGTCCTGCAGGCTTGCGTGCGACCACTGCTGGCGCAGCGCGGGGAACAACTCGGCGTCTGGCAGCACGGCGAGAAAGGCGACCAGTTCACTGGTCCACTGCGGCGCGATGAGCAGGCGGCGCGCGGCATCTGGCTGCTCCGGATTTTCAAAACGCTGGGCGAATAGCGCGTGGTCGGGCAGGCCGAAGTTCGATGACGCGACGAGCGCGGCGGCGAGTTTCGCATCGCGCTCCAGCAGGCGGCTGAACATGTCGGCCACGCGCACGGGCCAGAAACGGCTCGGTTCCTTTTTGTCGGCCAGCATTTTCTGGTGCAGCCCGGCCACGGCACGAGCGACACGAATGCTGACTTCAATCGGGCGGGGTCCCTGCAACCGCGCGGCGACCATCAGGTAGTGAATGTCATCTTCAACGGTGCTGCTGTCGGTGAGCTTCGCGGCGACGCGCTCAAGCAAGCCCGGTGCGTTGGCGGAAAGCATCCCCAGCAGCCGGCCCAGTTCGCCGTCAAGGTCGGTGTCGCCCGACGGGAACGCGGGTGCGAGGCGCTCGACGACGTGTTGGCGCAGCGGCGTGGGGATGTCCTCGGTCTTGCTGGCGACGAAGCCGTCGTAGGTGTCGGGCTTGTCCTGCACGAGTTTCACGTCGCCGAGGCCGAGCTGTAGCAGGCGCACGGCGTCGAGTCGCGTGACCGGGTCGCGCGAGGTGGCGGCGACGAAGGCGGCGTTGTTGAAGTAGTGGGATTGCCAGTTCGGCTCATCACTGCGCTCGGGGCCGTAGATGCGCAGGATGCCGAGGCGTTGGCGTTCGGTGAGCTGGCGGGGCAACGGATTGTGCGAGAATGGCGTCAGCGTTGATGCCAGTGCCGGCGGTTTGTAACCGCCGTCCGTGGTGTTCGGCTGTGCGTTGGCGTTCGTGGCGTCTGGGCGGCGGTTGGAAACCGCCGGCACGGCGCTGGCGCTTGCGCGAGCGGCGAGCACGGTCGCAGTGCGGACACGGCGGTCGTCAGAGTTCAAGCCGCGATACCAATCCGGTGTAGCAGCCGACGTGAGGAGGCTCTGACTCAATGCGGAATCCGAATGGAGCCTCCTCACGTCGGCTGCTACGGAGATGAGCGCTTCCCATGCGGCGCGGGCGATGCGCGGGTCGTTGCGGTGAGTGAGTTCGGCAAGGAGTTTGGCAGACGAGTTTGCTTCGGAGCTGCGAGCGAGCGCCCACGCACTGCGAGCGATAAGTTCCGGCTCGGCACCGTTGGAGAGCTGGCGGGCGACTTCGGGGCGAAGGCCGGCGAAGAGTTCCACAAGCACCTCCACGGCGCGGATGCGTTCGGCAAGCGGGAGTCTGGTGTTCAGCGTGGCTTGCTCGAAGGCTGGCTGTCCGAGTTCCTTTGCGAGTGGGACCCACTTCGCGCGCGACCAGCTTGCGAGCGGTTGCGGGGCGGAGAGGACTTGGCGCAGCGGATTGGTGACGGCTTCATCGGCCGGGAGTTTCCCAGTGTATTTTACCCGGAACACACTGCCGATGGTGCCGCGTCCGCCGATGGCCACGAAGAGGTCGCCGTCGGGACCGACCACGGCATCCACAGGCGCGAAGCCGGTATCGCCGGCTGTCTCCATGAAGATTTCCATCTGCGTGTCGAACGTGCTGCCGCGACGCGTGAGCGGGAAGAAGTAGATGCGGCCGTAGGTCCAGCAGATGGCGAAAAGGCCGTCGCGGTAGCGCGCGGGGAACGCGCGGTGGCGATAGACGAATACGCCCGTGGGTGAGCCGCGCCCGACTTCCCAGAGGCGCTCGGTGTTGTCGGGCCAGGCGGCGGGACGGTTCCAGGCGTGGCCCCAGCCCTTGAGGACCCAGCCATGGTGCGCGCCGGTGGCGATGTCAAACATGCGTGTGCCGGCATACCACGGCAGATGGTGGTCGCGTTCGCCGTCGGCGTCGTAGGTGAAGACGTGGCCAAGCGGATGGAAGTCAATGTCGTAGGGATTGCGGAAACCGTGCGCGAGGACCTCGCTGGTCTTGCCGTCGGGTGAAATGCGGACGAGCGCGCCAGCGTTGACCTGTTTGATGGGCGAGCCGGGGAGCTTCGCGTGCTCGCTGGAGATGCCGGCATCGTTGCCGCAGATGAGGTAGAACCAGCCGTCCGGGCCTTTCACGATGCCATTGGCGGAATGCTCGCCGTCGCGTTCAGTGCGCAGCCAGAACTCCGGCTCGCCATCGGCCACCCCGTCACCGTCCGTGTCGCGCCAGCGGCGAATACCGCCGTCGCCGTTCATGATGAGGTCAGGGCCGTCGAAATACATCCCGTGCGCGCCGGTCTTGCTGGCCTTCACGAAGAGCGTGGCCTTGTCGGCCTTCCCGTCGCCATCGGTGTCGTGGAGGATTTTCACGTAGTCCTTGCCCGCGACGACGATGCGGCCCTTGGCATCCGTGGTCATCGAGAAGATGTCGTGCGCGAGGTCGTCGCCGGCGTAGAGCGAGACTTCAAAGCCGTCTGGCACGCGGAAGCCGTGGCTGACGGCGGCGGAGCAGGGGAGGGCGATAAAAAGAATCGAGGGCAGGACAAGCGACAGGAAAAAAGCGGCGCGGTGCATGGTGAACAGACTTTGCCCGGAGCGTAGGCGTTCACGCGGCGGCGGCAAGCCGGCGGCACAATGGCTTTGCAAATCTAGGCCAGCCTTGAGCAATCCGTGGTGAGTCCTGCTGGCGAACTTGCTCCATCGTCACGCCGTATGAGACGAGTCCTCTCCATAAGTGAAGTCGTGGAGACGCTGGCGGCTCCCGGCGGTGCGGTCGAGGTGCTGGCCACGGGCGATGCGGAATACGACGAGGGGACGGCGCAACTGGTCATGCGGTTGGACAGCGTGTTGCGCCCCGTCGATGCCAATAACAACGGTCACGGGTTGCCGGAGGGCTTGCTGCCACATTCAGACAAGGTGCTGACGCACCTGGACTGGACGGAGGCGTTGCCGGCGGCACGGGACATCTTTCGGGACTGGGCCAGGCGGGTGCACCAGTCGGTCAGCCATTCCAGAAATCTCTAACTGAACAGGCTTATGCTTGCCAAATATCACGTCGAATACGCCATGAACCTTGGGCGGAATGCCCATGTGAACCACTATCAGTCGGATGATCCCGTGGCGGTTGAGGAGTTCCTTGTCCATGTGCTGGAGCACGGTTACCGGCTGCATGCGATCCGGCATGAAGGCGTGGAGCTTTCGCGCGCGGAATCGGACAAGCTGGTGAAGACGGCGGCGGGGATTCTCGCGGCCCGGCATCTGTGCGCCTCGCTGGGGATCAAACCCGAGGAGGAGCATTTCCGCTTCGGCTTCACGGCTTGAGCGGAGCGGTCGGAACGCGATGGTCTGCGCACTGTCACAAGGGCGCAGACGGGAGTTTTGCTTATGAAAACCAGGATGCTTTGGATTACGGCCCTGCTGGTGGGGATAGGCTTCGCTGGCCTTGCCGCGACGCTGACTCCCAATGACCCCAAGCTCACCACGCGGGAAGTGATGCGGTCGAAACTCGACAGTTCGCAGAAGGTGCTGGAGGGCATTGCCACTGAGAATTTCGCGACGATCACCGCCAATGCCCAGCGTCTGGTGGTGCTCAGCCAGGTTGCTGGCTGGCAGGCACGTCAGACGCCTGAATACAAACAGTTGACCGCCGAGTTCCGACGGCAGGCGGAGTCACTGGTGAAGGCCGCCAAGGACGGCAACGCGGAGGCGGCCTCGCTGGCGTGGTTTCAGCTCACCATCAGTTGCGTGAACTGTCACAAGCACATCCGGGGCTCGCGCACGGTGGAGGCCCCCCTGTCGTCGTCCGCAGCGGTGCTGGCCGCGCGCTAGGGCAGGAGATGCTGGCTTGCACGGCTTGGGGGGCGGAGGAGGAGGAGAAGGGGCTGGCGTCTGCCTTTGACCCGCCGTGCGCGGGGTTCCAGAAATCCTGCGGGCCCGCTCAGAAAGTTTTTGCACTTCGCCCGCTCGTGCCTACACTCCGCGCTTTCTCTCGACCATGAAACATCTCTTGAGCCTTGAGAATTTGTCTCGCGCGGACATGGAAATCATCCTGGCGTCCAGCGCCACGGTGAAGCGCCAGCGCGGCAAATCTGCATCCATGCCGCTGGCGGGCCAGACGTGGGCGCTCATCTTCGCAAAGGCTTCCACGCGCACCCGCGTGTCCTTTGAGGTCGGCCTGCGCGAGCTGGGCGCGAACGTGATGTTCCTCAGCGCCGTGGACATCCAGCTCGGACGCGGTGAGCCGATCAAGGATACCGCACGGGTGCTGGGACGCATGGTTCATGGCGTCGTCTTCCGCACGTTTGCACAGGCGGACGTGGAGGAGTTCGCGCACTACGCGAACATTCCCACCATCAACGCGCTCACCGACGAGGAGCATCCGTGCCAGATTCTCACGGACATCTTCACGTATCAGGAGCAGCGCGGCCCGATTCAGGGCAAGGTGGTCACGTTTGTGGGAGATGGCGCGTGCAACGTGCCGGCCAGTTGGGTCTTTGCAGCGGCCAAGCTGGGGTTTGAGCTGCGCATCGCGGCGCCCAAGGAATTTCAGCCACCCCTGGCGTTACTGGAGCGGGCGGGCTTCACCCACGTTCATGCGCAGGCCACCGGCAGCGGGGAGGTCATTACCGGGCATCTGACGGCGACTGGAGCCAAGATTGTGCTGACGGCGGACCTCTCAGCAGCGGCGGCCGGAGCGGACCTGCTCTACACCGACGTGTGGGTTTCCATGGGCAAGGAGGCCGAGGCTGCTGATCGCATTCGCGTGCTGACCGGGTATCAGATCAACCAATCCTTGGTGAAGCTGGCCAATCCCGGGGCGTTGGTAATGCATTGCCTGCCGGCCTACCGCGGCAAGGAAATCGACGACGAGACCTTCGAAGCCAACGCGGCCACCATCTTCAGCGAGGCGGAGAACCGGCTGCACACGCAGAAGGCCATCATTGCCTGGCTCGTGGGTGCTGCCATCTAGGCGGCAGCTAGCGTGCCGGAGAGAAGTGGAAGAGCTGCGCCGCCCGTGGCGGGACGGCCAGATACAGGCCGCGCTGGTGCATTTCGTGGCCGTTCCGCCAGAACTTTTCCTCACCCAACAGATCCACCATGGTCCACTCACGGCGGGCGAGACCCGCGATGGAGGGGGTCACGTAACACTGGCTGGACTGGGCGGCCAGATTCACCACCACCAGATCAAAGGCATCCGGGCTGGACTGCCATTGCACAATGACGAAGCAGTGGTCGGAAGTGTTTTCCGACCAGGCAGAGCGGGGGCGCAGGATTTCAAACTCACCCTGGCCGACGGCGTGGGCGCGCAGGGCTCCCAGCAGGCGCTCGTAGAAGCTGGTCAGCGCGGGATCGGGCGGCTCGTCGGGGCGGCGGCCCAGTTGCACTGGAAGCTGGGTGCGTGCGCCTTGCAACTGACCGTGATGCACGAGGCGCATGCCCGGCAGGCCCAGGCTCAGAAGCGCAGCCACCCGGTGCTCGTCCAACGAAAACCGCCGGCTGGCCCGTTGCTCGTCATGGTTCTCCAGGAAGTGGACGCTACGCCGGAGAAACTCGCGCGGCACGTCGAGCAAGTGGACCTGAGTCTCCGCGTAGTTGTCATTGGCCAGATGGTCGTAGAGCCACTTGTCGTAGGTGTAGTCAAAACCGATCTGTTGCAGGTTTTCTTCGAGATCCCAGTAAACCTCCGCCATGAACAAGAAGTCTGGAAAGGCCTGCCGCACCTCGGCAATCGCGGCGGTCCAGAATTCTCCGGTGGCTTGCGGTCCCTTCAGGGAGCAGGCCGACCAGGTCTTCGCGAAAACATCCTTGAGGAGGAGCATGGCCATGTCACAGCGCACCCCGTCACAGCGGGCAGCCACACTGCGCAGGACTTCACGCATCACGGCTTGGGTGTCGGCGCGCCGGTAGTCGAGCTGGGCGGTGTCGCGCCAGGCCGGGAAGAACGGATCCTTTCCATGCGCGACCCAGAAGACGCCCAAGCCCGTGTCGGTGGCGAAGGTGTCGGGCGTGCCGGGCACGGCCTGCACATACAGCTCTGGCCGCATCCGCACCCAGGGATGGCCGAGCCCGGTGTGGTTGGGGACAAAATCCAGAATTAGCTTCAGCCCGTGCTCGTTGAGCCGGCGGCGGAACTTGCGCAGCCCTTCCTCGCCGCCCAGTTTGTCCGGCACCTGATACTCGGCCAGCGCGTAGGGCGAACCAGTCACGTCGTCCGGAGTCCAGTCGGGCAGGGCCTGCCGGTAGGACTGAATCAGCGACGAGTCAGTCAACGCGAACTCACGTGCCCGGCTGCACGTCGTCCATGTCCCCATCAACCAGATGTGAGTGAAACCGAGCCGCTTCCAGGTTTGGAACTCCGTGTCCGGCACGTTCCCTAGATCAATCGAACGGCCATGCTGGCTGGACAGCTCCAGCAGCCAGCTGCGGGTGTTCAGCTCGTAGAGGAGGGGGTGCATGGAAGCAGCCAGCAGTCAGCCATCAGCAGGCAAGCAGGACTTCATGGACGTGGGCCAAGTGAGTTGCTGACCGCTGACAGCCAGCTGCTTCTCTAGCCATTCAGCACCTTCAGCGCTTTCTGCGGGTTCTTCACCCGCAGGATCAGCAGGCCGCGGCGTGAGCCGGGACTGGTCGCACAGTAGCAATACTCAATGTTCACCTTGGCCGCGCCGAGCCGCTCGGCGATTTTTGCGAGCGAGCCCGGGCGGTTGTCGCCGTCGATCATGAGCACCTCATCCTCGACCACCAGCGTGCCGCGCTCCTCGAAGACGTAGGTCGCCTTCTGGGGGTTGTCCACGACCATGCGGATGACCGTGTGGTCCACGGTGTCGCTGGCCGAAATGGCGTAGATGTTCACCTTGGCCTCCGCGAGCGCGTGGCAGACGAGCGCGAGCATGCCCGGCGAGTTGTCGAGGAAGATGGCGAGTTGCTTGGTGATTTGCATGGTGTGAGAGGAGGAAAGACGTTCAACGGCCTTCACTGGAAGGCCACCGCAGAAGCTGGCAGAGAAAACGAGAAACTCAACTCTGGAATCCGTGATTCAGCGGGGTCCTTCACGTTTCTCGGCGGCGAGGAGGGCCCGCAGCTTGTCGAACTCCTTGCCGATGGCCTGCAGCAGCGGCTCGGCGCTGGCCCATTCATTGTTTGCGGCGATGTGCTCGAGTTCAGCGCAAATGCTGGCCAGCGGCCGGGCTCCCAGATTGCGGGCGCTGCCCTTGAGGGAATGGGCGGCCACCTTGAGGGCGTCGCTGTCCTGCCGGGCCAGGGAGGTCTGCATGGCTTGCAGCCGCTCCGGAGCATCTTCCAAGAAGAGGTCAATCAGCTCGACCACCGGATCAGGCTGGCCGGGCTCGCTCAGGGTGCGGAAACCGGCCAGCACGGAAAAATCCAACGTGGCCGAGTCGCCGCTGGCCGGGGTGTTGGCATCGGGCGGGATGGTGCCCGGGCCACGCTCGGTGCCCGCGCGCTCCAAGGCCGCGCTCAGTTCGGGCAGATGGACGGGCTTGGTGATGAAGTCATCCATGCCGACTGCGTAGCACTGTTCCGCATCCCCGCGCCCCGCATCGGCCGTCATGGCCAGAATCCGCAGGCGCGGGCTGCCGGTGTGACTCTCCCATTCCCGGATGCGGCGGGTGGCGGTGTAGCCGTCCATCACCGGCATGTGGCAGTCCATGAGGACAACGTCGTAGGTCTTGGCCTGCACGGCGGCGACTGCCTGCTCTCCGTTCAACACGGTGTCGGGCTGGTAGCCGAGTTTCTTGAGCTGCAGCAGGGCCACCCGCTGGTTCACGCTGTTGTCTTCCACCAGCAGGATGCGCAGCGGGCGGGTTTCTCCGGGCGGTCCCTTGCTGCGTTGGGCGGCGGCCGGCTCCACCGGGGCGGGCAGGACCAGGCTCGGGTCATCATGCGACAGCACGCGAAGCAAGGTCTCTTCCAGCCGGGCCAGGCGAACGGGCTTGAGCATGCTGCCCGCGAGCCCGGCGAGTTTCATGATTTCTATGTCCAAGCGTTGTCCCATCGGGGTGAGCAGGACCAGCTTGGTGTCGGCGATCTCCGGTTCCCCTTTGATGCCCTGTGCCAGGGTCAGGCCGTCTGCGCCGGGGAGCTTGATGTCCAGCAGCGCCACGTCGAAGGGCGTGGCCCCCACGGTTGCGTCCCGCAGGGCGTGGAGCGCCTCATCAGCGGTGCGGACCCCGGCGCAGCTCATGCCCAGGTGGCTGGCCAGGCTGCCCACGGCGTGGCGCAGGTGCACGTTCTCGGTCACTGCCAGCATGCACGCCCCGGCCAGCCGCGAGCTGTTGGGCTGGGCGGAGGCCCCGGGCTGCTTTTCCAGCGAGAGGGTGAACCAGAAGGTGGATCCCTCGTTGACCACGCTTTGCAGTTCCAGTTTGCCGCCCATCAGCTCCACTAGTTGCCGTGAGATGGATAGTCCCAGCCCGGTGCCGCCATATTTGCGCGTGGTCGAGCCGTCCGCCTGCGTGAATGCTTCAAAGATCTTCCCCTGCGCTTCTGCGGGTATGCCGATGCCTGTGTCCAGCACCGAGATCTTCACCGCCACGGCGCGTTCGGTTTCGCCTTCCTTGACGAGGCGCAGCACCACTTCGCCGTGGTCGGTGAATTTCACCGCGTTGCCAAGGAGGTTCACCAGGATTTGTTGAAGGCGCACGGGGTCGCCGCACAACTGCGCCGGCACGTCGGGTGCCATCCAGCAGATGAGCTCCAGGTTCTTGGCCTGCGCGCGATGGGCCAAGAGTTCGGCGCTGCGCTCGACCACCTCCCGCAAATCGAAGTCGGTCCGCTCCAGGCTCAGCTTGCCCGCCTCGATTTTCGAGAAGTCCAGAATGTCGTTGATGATGTGCAGCAGCGCGTAGGCGCTGGAGTGGACCGTCTCGGCGAACTCCCGCTGCTGCGGCGAAAGCTCGGTGTCCAGCAGCAGCTCGATCATGCCGACCACGCCGTTCATGGGCGTCCGGATCTCATGGCTCATGGCCGCGAGGAACTGCGACTTTAACCGGGTTGATTCCAGCGCCGTGTCCCGCGCCTGCTGGAGCTCGCGTTCCACCCGCTTGATGGCAGTGATGTCGCGGGAGATGCCGATGATGCCCGTGATGAACCCCGCGCGGTTGCGCAGCGGCACCTTCGTGACCGAGGCCCAGATGTCGCTGCCG
>Ga0255094_1000933_pt1 | contig 13856 bp, 9 predicted proteins | sample Colum_Law_RepB_8_2_FD_188434 | JGI IMG/M metagenome (GOLD analysis project Ga0255094, IMG submission 188434) | Freshwater microbial communities from Columbia River, Oregon, United States - Colum_Law_RepB_8d | ecosystem: Environmental > Aquatic > Freshwater > River | place: USA: Oregon | collected...
TGCTCACCGCACCCAACAACACCATCTACATGCTGGACGGTCCCTGCTTCTGGAATCTGGACGGCCCGGGAGCCGGCACGCGTTTGGGCAACGGCCGCATCAGCGCTCGCCATGACAACCGGAAAGTAACCAACGTGCTGCTCTTCGACGGGCGCGTGGAGTCCCCGCAATACCTCCAAGCGATCAATGGCTACAAGTGGACGCGCTGAGACATTACAGCGGCGTGCGGTGAGCAACGACGGAGGCGCAACGTTTCCCCTGCGCCCACGGATTCCTGCCTCAGACTACTTCTTCCGCGCGAAGACGTGGGTGGCGTGGCCGTAGAAGACTTCCGCGCTTTCCATCAACGTCTCGGAGAGGGTCGGGTGCGGGTGGACGCAGAGGGAAAGATCCTTCGCGGTCGCGCCCATCTCGACGGCGAGCACGCCTTCGGCAACGAGTTCGCCCGCGCCGTGGCCGACGATGCCCACGCCCAGCACGCGTTCGGTGGCGGGGTCAATGATGAGCTTGGTCATGCCGTCCGTGCGGTCAAAGGTGAGCGCGCGCCCGCTAGCTCCCCACGGGAATTTCGCCACGCTGATTTCGATGCCCTTGGCCTTCGCCTCGGCCTCGGTCAAGCCGCACCAGGCGACCTCGGGGTCGGTGAAGACCACGGCGGGGATAATGGCCTTGTCCGCGCCAGTCGCTTCGCCGGTGATGATTTCCACAGCGGTGCGGGCCTCGCGGGAGGCTTTGTGCGCGAGCATGACGCCGCCCGCGATGTCGCCGATGGCGTAGATGGCGGGGTCGCTGGTCTGCTGCTTGTCGTTCACCACGAGGAAGCCCTTTTCGTCGAGCTTGGCCTTGGTGTTTTCGAGGCCGAGGTCTTCGCTGTTCGGCGCGCGGCCCACGGAGACGAGCACGCGGTCATAGAGTTCTTCCTTCTGCTGGCCTTCGTGCTCGGAGATGACTTTGATTTGCTTCCCGGCGGTGGACATCTTCAAGACCTTCGCCTTCACGCGCACCTCGGAGAAATTCTTCTTCGCGTAAGCCATCACAGGCCGCGCGAGGTCGGGGTCAGCGCCCATTAGAATGCTGTCGAGCGCCTCGATGACGGTGATTTTGCTGCCGAGCGCGGCATAGACGGTGCCGAGTTCCATGCCGATGTAGCCACCGCCGATGACGAGCAGCTTCTCGGGAATCTCCTCAATCTCCAGCGCCTCGGTGGAGGTCATGACGCGCGGGTTGCCGAGGTCGAAAGCCTTCGGCAGCGCGGGCTTGGAGCCGACGGCGACGATGGCGTGCTCGTAGCTGATGAACTGCTGACCGGCCTCGGTCTCGACGCGGAGGGTGTTGGAACCCTCGAAGTAGCCGCGTCCGTGGATGACGGTGACGCCGCGCTTCGATGCGAGCTGGGTGATGCCGCCGGAGAGCTTGGCGATGATGGAGTCCTTCCACGCGCGGAGCTTGTCCAACTCGATTTGGGGCGCGGCGAAGGTGATGCCGCGATGGGCGGACTCTTTTGCGCCAGTGATGGTGTGAGCCGCGTAGAGCAGGGCCTTGGAGGGGATGCAGCCGCGGTTGAGGCACACGCCGCCGAGCTTCGGGTCGCGCTCAAGGAGGATAACTTTCTTGCCGAGGTCAGCGGCGTAGAAGGCAGCGGCATATCCGCCGGGGCCAGCACCTACGACGACGATTTCAGTTTTGGTCGGTTCCATGTTTGGGAAAGAGGTAAGGGTTTGAATCGTTGGCTGAGTTACAGGGCAACGTCCTTCTCGGTGAAGCCCTCGATGGCTGCGAGCAGGTCCACGGTGAACCGCGCGGCGCTGCCGCCATCAATGACCCGGTGGTCGTAGCTGATTGCGAGGGGGAGCATCATGCGCTGGACGATTTGCTTCTCGCGCACGACGGCTTTCAACGTGCCTTTGCCGAGGCCGAGGATGGCGACTTCCGGCTTGTTCACGATGGGCGTGAAGTGCGCGCCACCGATGCCGCCCTGGTTCGAGATGGTGAACGTGCCGCCCTTCAGCTCGTCGCCGGAGACCTTGCGGTCGCGGGCTTTCTTCGCGAACTCCTCAATGTCCTTGGACAGCTCCAGCAGGCTCTTTTTGTCCGCGTCGCGGATGACGGGGACGATGAGGCCGGCGTCGGTGTCCACGGCGAGGCCGAGGTGGACGTATTCCTTGAGCACGATTTCCTCGGCGGCCTCGTCGAGCGAGCTGTTGAAGATGGGATGCTTCTTGAGCGTGGCGGCGACGGCCTTCAGCGCGAAGGAAGTCAGCGTGAGCCGCGTGCCCTTGGCCTCGTAGGCGGGGGCGAATTTCTTGCGCAGCTCCAGCAGCGCGGTGATGTCGGCCTCGTCGAACTGCGTGACGTGCGGGATGGCGTTCCAGTTCTCGGTCATGCGGCGCGCAATGACTTTGCGCAGCATGGACATGGGCTTCTTCGAGATTTCGCCCCACTTCGAGAAGTCCACGCGCTCGGCGGCGGGCTTCTCGGCAGCAGCGGCTGCGGGCGTGGCTTTCGGAGCAGCGGCCAGGCTCTGGAGTCGTGCGATGTAAGCGCGCACATCGGCGATTACAATGCGTCCGCCGCGTTCGCTCGGGCGCACCTGCGTGAGGTCAATGCCCAGCTCGCGCGCCATGCGGCGGATGGAGGGCGAAGCGGTCGGCTCCACGCCGGGCTGCGCGGGCGGAAGGTCCGCGACAGGGGCCTCGACAGCGACGGGTTGTGCTACGACGGGCGCTTTCGCAACGGGCGCAGCGGCAGGGGCCGGAGCCGGAGCGGCCCCGGCGTTCCCGCCAATGGCGAGCAGTCGCTGGCCTACACTGACCTTGTCGCCGACCTTGATGAAGACTTGCGAGACCACGCCGGCTTCAGGAGCCGGGATGGTGGCGACAGCTTTTTCGCTTTCGAGTTCGAGGAGGCCTTGGCCGGCGGTGACGGTGTCGCCTGCCTTGACGAGCAGGTTGACGACGGTGCCGGAGTCGGCGCCTTCGCCGAGATTGGGGAGTTTAACGTCCATACGGTGTTGGTGTGCGGAGCGGGTTGTTAAAAGTGTTCAGACTTCGGCATTCAGGGTCGTTGCCAAGTAGCCGTCGTAGTCAGGAGCGGCGTTGCGTTGGAGCACGTGAGTCACCCATGCGTCGCGCTCGAAAGCCTGAAGGCGCAAATCCCACACGCACGCGGAAAGACCGCTCGGCGTGACGTAAGCGAGTTGGTCTGGCTGGGCGGTGGGCGAGACAAAAACGTGGTGATGGAGCTCGTTCTCGTCGGCCCAGAAGTCGAGAAAGACAAAATTGGAGGTGCGTCCTTCATGCACGCCGAGAAAACCGAGGTGGTAATGACGCAGCGTGCCGGGAAGCGAGCGGAGTTGTTGAACAGCCACTCGTTGGGCCCCTGCCACCAACTCGGGCTGAGGCTCGGGGCGACCGCAGGCAATGCCATAGAGCTTCAGCCGCCAATTCTCGGCATTCCACAGCTTGAGGAAGCGAATTGGGCGTGGCGCATACGGTGCGATGTTCCACTGTTCGACCAGCCGAGGCTCGAACCGGACGCGAGTGCCTTCCGGCAAATCCACCGGGTCCAGTGGCCGGAAGACTCCGCCCTCGTAGATGGCTCGGATGGTTTTCATGGCACTCAAAGTGGCAGGCAGATGCTGCGGTATCAAAGCAAGACCGGCGCGAGCTTCTCCGGGTTCACGTTCAGGTCCTTGATGGCCTGCGCAACGACGGTGCGTTCGATGGTGCCCTTCTTCGCGAGCGCGTGCAGGGCGGCGATGGCGGTCAGTTCCGCGTCCACCTCGAAGAAACGGCGGAGCCGTTCCCGGGTGTCGCTGCGGCCGAAGCCGTCGGTGCCGAGCGTGGTGAGGCCGCCGGGGACCCACGGCGCGATTTGGTCGGGCACAATCTTCATGTTGTCGGACACGGCGACGAAGACGCCTTGTTCCTTTTCCAGCAACTCCGTGACGCGCGGCTTCTTCGCCGGCTCGGTGGGGTGGAGCATGTTCCAACGCTCGCACCGGAGCGCGTCGTTACGGAGCAGCTTGTAGTTCGTCGCGCTCCAGACGTCAGCGGAGACGTTGTAGCGTTCGAGGATTTCCTGCGCGCGCGTCGCACTGTTGATGATGGGGCCGCTGCCGATGAGGTGGGCCTTGTGCGATTTGCCAGTCGCGCCGGGGCGGAACTTGTAGAGGCCGTCGAGGATGCCTTGCTCGACACCGGCGGGCATCGCGGGCTGCGCGTAGTTGTCGTTGTAGAGGCAGAGGTAGTAGAAGATTTCCTCGCCCTCCTGATACATCCGGCGCAGACCCTCCGCGATGATGACGGCGACTTCGTAGGCGAAGGCGGCGTCGTAAGCCATCAGCGTCGGGATGGTGCTGGCGAGCAGGAGGCTGTGGCCGTCCTGGTGTTGCAGGCCCTCACCGTTGAGCGAAGTGCGGCCGCTGGTCGCGCCGAGTAGGAAGCCCTTCGCCTTGATGTCGCCGGCGAGCCACACTTGGTCGCCGATGCGCTGGAAGCCGAACATCGAGTAGTAGGTGTAGAAGGGAATCATGTTCACGCCGTGCGTGGCGTAAGCCGTGCCCGCCGCGATGAACGACGCCATCGAACCGGCCTCGGTGATGCCTTCTTCGAGAATCTGCCCGTCCTTCGTCTCGTGGTAGTAGAGCAGGGATTTCTTGTCCACCGGCTCGTAGAGCTGGCCCTTGTGCGCGTAGATGCCGACCTCGCGGAAGAGCGCGTCCATGCCGAACGTGCGCGCCTCGTCAGGGATGATGGGAACGATGTTGCGGCCGATGGCGGGGTTCTTGAGCAGACCGCGCAGCAAGCCGACGAAGGCCATCGTGGTCGAGGCCACGGCCTTGCCGGAGCCTTTGAGCGAATCGGCGAAGTAATCCAGCTTCGGCACCGTGAGGGCGGGGGCGTTGACGATACGCTTCGGGAGGAAACCGCCGAGTTTCTTGCGACGCTCCAGCAGATACTTCGTCTCCGCGCTGTCGGTGGCCGGCCGGTAGAAAGGCATCTCGGCAATCTCGTCGTCGCCGATGGGAACGTTGAAGCGGGCGCGGAACTCACGCAGCTCCTTCTCGTTCATCTTTTTCTGGTTGTGGGAAATGTTGCGGCCCTCGCCCGCCTCGCCGAGGCCGTAGCCCTTGATGGTCTTCGCGAGAATGACCGTGGGCGATCCCTTGTGCTCCACGGCGGCCTTGTAAGCGGCATAAACCTTCCGCGTGTCGTGGCCGCCGCGCATGAGCTTGCGAAGCTGCTCGTCGGTGAGGTGGTTCACGAGCGGGAGCAATTCGGGATACTTGCCGAAGAAATGCTTCCGGATGTAGCTGCCCGGCTCGACGGTGTATTTCTGAAAGTCGCCGTCCACGGCCTCTTCCATGCGCTTGAGCAGCAGGCCGGTGGTGTCGCGGGCGATGAGGTCATCCCAGTCGCTGCCCCAGATGACCTTGATGACGTTCCAGCCCGCACCGCGGAAGAGGGCTTCGAGTTCCTGGATGATTTTGCCATTGCCGCGCACGGGGCCGTCGAGACGCTGGAGGTTGCAGTTGATGACCCAGATGAGGTTGTCGAGGTTCTCGCGCGAGCCCAGCGTGATGGAGCCCAGCGATTCCGGCTCGTCGCTCTCGCCATCGCCGACGAAGCACCAAACCTTGGACTCCTCGCCCTTGATGAAGCCGCGCGCCTGAAGGTAGCGGTTGAATCGTGCCTGGTAGATGGAGCCAATGGGGCCGAGCCCCATCGAGACGGTCGGGAACTGCCAGAAGTCCGGCATCAAATACGGATGCGGATACGACGAAAGCCCGCCGCCCTCGGCGAGTTCCTGGCGGAAGTTGTCCAACTGCTTCTCGTCCAAACGGCGCTCCAGAAACGCCCGCGCGTAAATGCCCGGCGACGCATGGCCTTGGAAGTAAACCAAGTCACCGTTGAACTCCCCGTGGCGACCCCGGAAGAAATTGTTGAACGCCACGTCATACAGCGTCGCGCTCGATGCGAAGGAGGAGATGTGGCCGCCGACGTTAGTGTGCGAGTTGGCGCGCACGACCATGGCCATGGCGTTCCAGCGGATGAGGTTCTTGATTTTGACCTCCATCTGCCAATCGCCGGGATACGCAGGCTGGTCCTCGATCGGGATGGTGTTGACGTAGGGCGTCTGAACCGTGTGCGGCACTTCGAGGCCGGCTTCGCGGAGGCGGGAAACAATCTTTTCGAGGAAGAGCGCCGCAGACTCGGGCTCCTGGCTGGTCAATGTGGTGGCGAAGAAATCCTCTAGCGCGTCGAACACTCGGCGCGTCTCCGCGCGGGCGAGCAGGCGGGCGTTGTCGTTGGCCGGGCGGTTCCCGGCGGGCGCTGATGATTTGGTGCGTTGCATTTGCAGTCGGGCGTTGGCGGCACACAGTCGGGCGCAAACGATACGCGGGAGGATTAACTCGCCGGAAAACGAACAGGCGGCCATCCCGGCCGCCCGTGCATCCCAGCCTGTGTCCGGAGGAGAGGGTTGCGGATTTGCTTCTCTCGTCCGGGGACATCTTACGATGACTCGTGCGTCGCACAACCAAATATCTTGGCCCGGCAGGCTTGCAGACAGGCAGAGACAAACCCGCCGCCGGGGGGCCTGCTTACCCGGCAGACTGGCCCCTACCAGAGAAGTCAGTGGACGCGGCCAGCACGCGGGCAGCACCTGCGCGGGCTCGTAGCGGCGTTTGGGACCGGAGCGGCTGGGCGGCACGGTGCTCAGGGGCCGATTCAGCAGTCGCAGATGGCGCAAAACTCATCGAGGATGCGCGACTTGTGGGGCCGACCGGCGCGCTGGTAGCGGCCGTGGATGCGGGCCAGGGCCTCGCGTTTGGCAGACAGACTCATGTTCGGGGCTTGGGTAACCACGAAGGTGAGTCAACTCGGGACCTGCTTTAGGCACAGCTTGCCGGTTGAACCCGCCCGTTTTTCCCCGCACACTCGCACCATGCTCAAGTTCATCCGCCTGCTGTCCCTGTCCTTGTTGTCGGCCTCGGTGGTCGCAGCCAGTGCCGCGTCGAAGCGTCCGAACGTCCTGTTCATTCTTACCGACGATCAGCGCTGGGACGCATTGAGCCTCGCGGGCAACCCGCATTTGCAGACGCCGAACATCGACCGGCTGGGCAAGGAGGGCGTGTATTTCAAGAACACCTTCTGCACCACATCGCTCTGCTCCCCCAGCCGCGCGAGCATCCTCAGCGGCGTTTACGCGCACACTCACGGCGTGCAGAACAACTTCACGGAGTATCCCGCCAACTTCCGCAGCTTTCCGATGCAGCTCCAGAGCGCCGGCTACGACACCGCCTACTTCGGCAAGTGGCACATGGGCGAGAACAACGACCAGCCGCGCCCCGGCTTCAACTGGTTCGCCACGCACAAGGGCCAGGGCAAATACTACGACACCGAATGGAACCAGAACGGCCAGGGCAGCAAGGTCATCCCCGGCTACTACACCCACGTCGTCACGCAGCTTGCCGAGGACTGGCTCAAGCGCGACCACGGCGGCAAACCTTGGCTTCTGATGGTCGGCCACAAGGCCCCGCACAGCTTCTATTTCCCCGAGCCAAAATACTCGAACAGCTTCGACAACGTCTGGATTCCGTATCCCGAGAGCGCGTTCCGCCTGGCGGACAAGCCGCTCTGGCTTCAGGACCGCATCCACACCTGGCATGGCATCTACGGCCCGCTTTTCGAGTGGCGGAAAGTTTTCCCCGACAGCCGGCCCGAGGCGGTGAAGGACTTCGCCGCGATGACGCGCGCCTACTGGGGCACCATCCGTTCCGTGGACGACTCCGTGGGCCGCTTCTATGAATTGCTTAAACAGCGTGGCGAGCTGGACAACACCATCATCGTCCACATGGGCGACAACGGCCTGCTCAACGGCGAGCACGGAATGGTGGACAAGCGCACCATGCACGAGGCCAGCATCCGCATCCCGCTGGTGGTGCGCTACCCTGGCCTCGTTCCAGCCACGCAGCCCAAGGTCGTCGCGCAGCAAGTCCTCACCGTGGACATGGCCCCGAGCCTCCTTGAACTCTGCGGTGCCGCGCCGCTCAAGGATCTTCACGGCAAATCCTGGGTGAAGCTGGTGCAAAAGGGCGACTCCGCTTGGCGCAAGTCGTGGTTCTACCACTACAACTACGAGAAGCAGTTCCCCTACACGCCCAACGTCCGCGGCGTCCGCACCGACACTTGGAAATACGTCCACTACCCGCACGGCGACGGCAAACCCGACCGCCACATGGCCGAGCTTTACAACATGGAGTTCGACCCTGACGAGCGGCATAACCTCATCGCCAACCCGAAATACGCGCCGGTGGTGAAGGAACTTCAGGCCGAGCTGGCCAAGCTGATGAAGCAGACCGGGCTGACTCCTGCGACGGACAAGATGCCGATGGACGAAGGCATCAAGAAGGAACTGCCGGACCAGAAGATTCGGTAAGCGGTTGCTTCATCCGAACGACTGTCTGGCACTTGGTCAGAGCCGTGGCCTGTCAGCCCTTCGCGATCTTGGCCAGCACGTTGGTCGTGGAGCGGCCGGGCACCCCGGGGAGAATCACCACCTTGCCACCAGCGCCCTCGACCATCTGGCGCTCAGGCTGGTTGATGGTGTCGATGGTGTAGTCGCCGCCCTTCGCGTAGATGTCTGGCTTGACCTCGGCGAGCAGCCGCAGCGCGTCCATCTCCTCGAACAGGCAAACGCCATCCACCGCAGCAAGCGCGGCGAGCACCGTGGCCCGGTCCTGCTCGGGATTCACCGGCCGGCCCGCCCCTTTGAGCGCCCTGACAGACGCGTCGCTGTTCAAGCCGACCAGCAAGGCGTCTCCCAGGGCTCGCGCGGCCGCGAGGTAGGTGACATGCCCGGCGTGCAGGATGTCGAAGCAGCCGTTGGTCACCACCAGCCGTTTGCCTTGGGTTCGCATCGCTTCACGCCAAGTCGCGACCCGGTCGAAAGGGATGATTTTGTCCCGCAAGTCCATTGCGACGGATGCTGCGGGAGAGGTCGTGGCTTGGCAAGCGGGCGTGGTGGAGAAGAAACTTGCTGGCTGCGTTTCGCTGCCGATAAGCTGCGCGCGCATTCACAAGCAACCGCCGCTGTCATGCCGGACATCACCAAGACCTTCAAAGCCGTTCATCGTGCCATCAAGGCCGCTGCGACCGCAGTGAACCCTGGCGAATACCAAGCAGCGGGAACGCAAGTCCAATGTCCGCACTGCCGGCATCGCGAGTTCAACGAGTCGCCCAATCTTGGCGGCGGGGTGAACCTCGCCTGCCGAAAATGCCACTTGGTCCTGTGGTTCGCGCAAAAGCCAAAGGCCTTGTGAACCGACTGATTGCTGAACACTGACTCCTGATAACTGAGACAAAAATGAACACCGTCAACCAGCTCAAAACCATCAAGAAAAACACCGCCGCCAAAGTCGGCGCGGAACTGTCCCGCACCGGCGGCCTGCTGCGCCTTGCGCCCGCCTGGGTGCCGCGCTCGTTTCTCCAGCCCGGCTTGCGCATCAAGCTCCACCCCGACGACACCTACGCCTACGGCGCGAACCGAGGCGGCATTGACGAACGCTGGTTCGCTTCCACCACGGTGACCGCCAACGAAGGTCGCGCGGCGGACGAGGGCTTGAACTATTGCGTCGTCGGCGGCGAGCGCTTCACGCTCAAACAGGCGGTCGAGGACTGCGGCGCAACGCTCGTCGGCAAGGCGATCTGGAAGAAGTATGGTCGCTGGCCGGTTTACTCGAAGTTCTTCGACAACATGGGGCCGATTCCGCATCACATGCACCAGTCGCAGAAGCAGGCCAAGCTCGTCGGCCAGGAAGGCAAGCCCGAGAGCTATTACTTCCCGCCGCAGCACAACAACGTGGGCAACAACTTCCCCTACACCTTCATGGGCTTCGAGCCGGGCACGACCAAGGCCCAGGTCCGCAAGTGCCTTGAAGATTGGAACAAGGGCGACAACGGCATCCTCGATCTCTCGAAAGCTTACCGCCTCAAGCCCGGCACCGGCTGGCTCATCGATCCGTGCATTCTCCACGCGCCCGGCAGCCTCTGCACCTACGAGCCGCAATGGGGCAGCGATGTCTTCGGCATGTATCAGAGCATGGTCGAGGGCCGCTACGTCCCGTGGAGCCTGCTCGTGAAGGACATGCCCAAGAGCAAACACCAGGATCTCGACTTCATCGTGGACCAGCTCGACTGGGACAAGAACGTGGACCCGAACTTCAAGGACAACCACTACCTCGAACCCGTCCCCGTGGCCGACACGCGCAAGGAAGGTTTCGTCGATCGCTGGATCGTCTATGGCAAGGTCGATGGCGAACAGCTCTTCACCGCGAAGGAACTCACCGTCGAACCCGGCGTGAAATGCACCATCAAAGACACCGGTGCCTACGGCCTCATCTGCGTGCAAGGCACCGGCAAGATCAATGGCCAGCCGCTCGTCAGCCCGAAGCTCATCCGCTTCCATGAACTCACCGAGGACGAATACTTCTGCACCGAAGACGGCGCGAAGAACGGCGTGACCTTCGAGAACACCAGCGAGACCGAACCGCTCGTCACGCTGCGCTACTTCGGCCCCGAAGTGAACCCGGATGCCCCAGCGATGGGTGCGTATCGGAAGAACAAGTTCAACTGAGGCACGGCTGGTTTCACACGACGGCGGCTGGCGGAAACGTCAGCCGCCGTTTGCGTTTCAAACTGACAGGGGTCGCCCTGATGGCTGCGCTGGTCGTAGCTACTTCGCCAGCGCGACTACTTCCTCCGCTGGCAGCACGCGATGCAGCACCAGCGTCCGCCCAATCAACCCGCGGTAGTAGGCATCGTGGAAGTAGAAGATTTCCGCGCCGAGGATGAGCGAGGGGACGATGGGGGATTCGGCGGGGAACTTCTTCGTCTGGCCTTCGCCAACGGGCTGGCCGTCGAGGTAGAGGCGCACGAGCCATTGGCCATCCTTGGGCTCGGCGGTCATCGCTACGTGCTGCCAACGGTCGGCGTCGAGCTTCGCGGTGGAGACAACGCTGTCGTTCACATTGATGCGCGCGGCGAGCTGATAAGGAGCCTTCTGACCGTGCAGGCCGAGGACGAAGCGTCGCGCGCCGTAGCCGATGATGTCGCCGCGTCCGCCGTGGTGCGCGCTGCCCATCGCGGGCGCGGGCTTCACCCAGGCGGCAAGCGTGAGACCGGGGATGGGCGCGCCGCCGCCGTGGTGGCCGGTCAGCGCGAGCGGGAGGGTATCCTTGCCGGTGTAGCCGGAGTGGCTGAAGTAGAAGCGATTCAGCCCGCTGTCGAGGCGGTAGCTCTTGCGGCCGGTCGCGTTGTCCGCGAAGCGCAACGCGGGGCGGCCCGCGTCGGTGACGAAGTCGAGGTTCGCGAGGTCGAGGTGGCCAATGCCGCCGCCGCTGCCGTGGTTCAGCACGACGAGGCCCTTGCCTTCGAGCATCCGGTAGTCCGCGACGGCTCCGGCGGGCGCGGCGGGAATGGGCGCGGGCTGGTCGTTCGCCCGTGCGAGCAAGCCAGCGGGCAACGCCTCGCCGTCCGCGAGCCGGCGGAACTCCACTTCGGTCACGAGGAAGTCGCCGGTGCCGGCGTTGCCGAAAGCCAGTTGCAACGCTCCCGCGTCCTCGGGCACGTCGAATACAAAGCCCTGCTTGCGCCAGTCGAAGTTTCCGTTGCCGACGAAGTGCCGGGCCTCGGCGAGCTGCTTGTTGGTCTTCGCCTGCGTTGCGACCAGCTCGATGCGTCCGCCCGGGCCGTGGACATTCACCGCCTTCACCAGCGCGGTGACGGCGTAGCGGCCCTTCGCGAGCGGCGCGGCCTTGGCGAGGTTCGCTTTGCCAAAGGACGCGGGGCCGAGCTTCATGGCGAAGCCGCTGCCCGCCCCGCAGTTTCTCTCCAGTTCGTAGGTGGGCCGAACGTTGTGCGCGGTCATGAAGGGCGTGCGGCCAAGAATCCACGTCTCGCTCATTGGCACGAACTGCGAGAAGGTCAGCTTCGGCCATTCGTCGGCGAAGATGTAGTGATGCTTCGGGTCGAGCGTGGGCGCGTCGTAGATTTTGGATTCGTCAAAGAGCGCCTTGGCCTCGGCGGCGGGCACGCCGGTGTAGCGATACTTCACTTCGAGGCGCGTGCCGGGCTTCGCGGTCTCGGGCGCGAAGCTCACCCCGGTGTCGTAAAACGCGGCGCAGACGGCGGTGTTGAGTTTGCGGCCCGTGCTGGTGGCGCTGCTGATGTCGTATTCCACGGCCGGCGCGACGTGCAACTGCTCCAAGTGCCGGCCGAACCAGACGCGAGCACCGCCGGCCGTCTCCAAGTCGTATTGCGGGCCTGGGTCAATCGGATACACGGGTCGGTGATAGAGGCCGCCGCCACCGCGCTTGGCGACGAGATACTGCCAGCGGAACGGGTCGAGCGGCGTGTGGTGCTCAAAGTCGAAGCCGTAGCGGAAGTGGAACGGCTCGCCGGGGAGCACCTCCAGCGCGCTCTCGATGTCGTAGGTGTAGGTGCCGCGCTTGGCGTCGTAGCCCACGGTGAGGGTGCTCTGCGTGGTGAAGCGGTCCTTCACGCTGCGCGCGGACCAAGTCGCCTTCACGGACTTGCCGCCGCCGCTGGTGACGGGCGCGGTCCACTTGCTGTCCGCTTCCTTGAACGCGCCCTGGTTGGCGAGATCCCAGTGTGAATCGAAGGTGAGCTGCGGCTTGTATCCGGGGCGCAGCTTGGCGAAGACGCTCGGGTCCTTTTCGTAATGCAACTGAAGCACTGGCTCGTCGCCGTCGAACACAAACTGTCTTCCGCCAAGGAAGGGACGGACGGAGAAGTTCGCCGTGTGCGGCCCGCGCGGGGTTTCCGTGACGGACGGGACGATTCCGACTTCAACGTCACTGAACGTGGCCTTCGCCCCGCCGCTCACCGCGACGCCGACCGCGCCCGAGGTCAGCGGGAGGAAGGAGTCGTGCCAGGCAATCTTTGGAACGTCGTCCACGCTCACGTGAACGCGCGAATTCTGCACGCTGGCAAGCAACTTGTGCGGCGACTTGAGCTTCACCGCGCAGGGCACGACCTGCACGTAGCCGCCCTCGGGCCACTTCACGAGGGCGACGACTTGATACTTGTGCGAGAGCTGGACGCGATAGCCGCTGTTCGTGGCCGCGCGCAGCAGCAAACCGGCATCGAACCCGCCGTCGCTGAAGGTCGAATCGGGCCACGCGCTCCAGCCCTGGCCGAAGAAGTTCACGGCCTTCGCACTTGTCGCCCGTCAGCGTGGCGGTCTGTTCAGCGAAGGTGACGCCCTTTCCGTCGGCTGGAACGGCATTCCATTGCGCCAGCGGCTCCGCCGCGTGTGCGTTGCCCAGCACGATCAGCAACGCAGCGAGCGCCAAGACCGTTCGCAAGTGACCCACCCGTGCGGTGTTCCAACGCGCAAACAGGGATGGCGTGCTGGCAGGCTGGAGATCAGTTGGCATGAGGACAAGACTACCGCATCCGACTGTCCGCAAGCAACCGGTGGAAAGCCGTAGCAAATCGGCGAGGTGGTAACGAGCCCCCCAACGAAATGCTCTCACCCAAGCAAATCGAACGCATCGCCTACCAGTTGGAGCAGAAGTGCCGGGATGTGGAGATATGAGCGGGTGAAATCCTGTCCAAAGGCCGGGAGACACGAAGCCAGTTTAACTTTGGATATTCTTACTTTGATTCTTAAAATACAGGTGAAAACCTGCTGGGAACCAGATAAATACCGGATTTATTGGGCATTATCAAAGTGGAGCGGGTGAAGGGAATCGAACCCTCGTCTCAGGCTTGGGAAGCCCACATTCTACCATTGAACCACACCCGCAACGGACTATCTGTTCCTAGCAA
>Ga0255094_1000938_pt1 | contig 13819 bp, 7 predicted proteins | sample Colum_Law_RepB_8_2_FD_188434 | JGI IMG/M metagenome (GOLD analysis project Ga0255094, IMG submission 188434) | Freshwater microbial communities from Columbia River, Oregon, United States - Colum_Law_RepB_8d | ecosystem: Environmental > Aquatic > Freshwater > River | place: USA: Oregon | collected...
CTCGGGGGGCGAGCAGCAGATGCTCGCGATGGCCCGCGCGCTCATGGCCCGCCCCACCCTGCTGCTGCTCGATGAACCCAGCATGGGCTTGTCACCCATCATGGTTGAAAAGATCTTTGAGGTGGTGCGCTCGGTTCATGCACAGGGCATGACCATGCTGCTGGTCGAACAGAACGCCCGGCTCGCCCTCGAGGCTGCCGACCGGGGCTACGTCATGGACTCCGGTCAGATCACATTGCAGGGACCGGCACAGGATCTGCTCAACAGCGCCGGGGTGCGCGAGGCCTACCTGGGCGAGGGCTGATCCTGCCTGCCCTCACGATTCCTCTGCCGGCGTCTTCCAGGGCATCACTTCTTCATAGCCCTGGCCCCGTTCGTCAATGATCACCATGCGAGCGCCCCACACGCCGTGGCGCTGCCGGGGACTGAATGAGATCGGCGGCAGTACGCCTGTCTCAAAGCGCGCAATCGATTCCAGCGCTCGCCGCAGTCCGGGAGCCTCGGGCTGCCGTCCGGCTCGGCGCAGGGCCTCCACCGCCAGGCAGGACCCGGCCCAGGCCTGAGCCTGCAAACCGGGCTCGACCAATGCGCCCCCTGCAGCCTTGAGGTCAGACATCAGGCGCGAGGGATCGAATTCCTTGCCCATGGGCCCGGCATGCGCGAGCCAAAGGCGCTGGCGTTGAGCCGCCGGCCACTGGAACGCGGCCCGACCCACCTCGGTGCTCAAGGCATAGACTGGTCCGGCGTACTGGGGCAGCGCCGAGAGCAGATCCAGGCCGCCCAGAACGATCACTGCATCGGGAGACCCCTTGACCGGGGCGCGCTCCGATGCACTGACCCAGCGCAGACCCTTGTGCAGTTCGGTCTGTCCCAGGGCGGCCTTGAGCGCGGCCTGCTGTCGGGGCTGGCTTCCGGCCAGAAGCACCACCAGCCCTTTGCCCTGCAGGCGGCTCGCCACCGTGTCCACCACCACTCGCGCCTGATCGATCGACTGTCCGTGCAGTTCATACACCGCAGGCCACCGACCGGAGCCGAAGGGCTGAGGCCAGAGTGGTGCAATGATCGGCCAATCCTCCTGCCCCGCCAGAACCGGTTTGATGGCTTCGGGCAGTCGCTCATCCGGCCACCAGGGGGCCAACAGCGCGAGTGAACGCCGACGCAGGGCAGTCAGTTGCTGGCCGGCCTCCTCACTGGCTGAATCAATGACTTCAAGCTCGACGCGACGGCCGAACACCAGACCTTCGCGTCCGGCGCGCTCGAGGCAGGCCTGAATCGCCTGGCGCACCGATTGCCCACGGGCCGCCTGTGGACCACTGAGCGGCAAGGCCGCACCAAACACCACGCGATCGGCATGCACCCCGGCGCGATCATCCTGTTCGGTGCCCAGCACCCGCAGGTAGGCCATCAGGTCGGCCGCCTCGCGGGGGCCCAGCATGAACCGAGGCATCGCAGCCGACAGGCTGCGGCCGGATGAGTCCGTGCCATGGCGAATGGCCTGCAGCAATGAGGCTTCGCTGTAAGCCGGCCGACCAAAGCCCCCCCCGGTGGCGGGCCGCGGCCGCATCAGGGCGTCCCAGCGCAGGCTGGGGGCAATCAGCCCGCCTTCCTTGCTGCCACTGCCGTCCGAGCCATGACACTTGATGCAGGCCGCCGTCGGTCCGGTGAGTTCGACCCCGCGAGAGATCTGGCCAATGAGGTCGCCCCCTGCTCGGGTTGCCCCGGAGCGAAAGAGCGCTCGGCCTGCCGCGATGGCTTGCTCGGTGGGCTGCGGTGCGCCCGCCTGAGCCTGATTCGGCGTTTGGGACCGGCCCGGGGCCGGATGTCCGAGCATGGCTGCCGCGACCAGGAACAGCACGCCTGTCGCTGCAGACTGCAGCATCCGGGAGCGACCGGTCGGCTTCAGAGCCCAGTGCATCATCAGGCGCCGCGGTCGTTCTGGGCCTTGCGAATGGCGTTCATGATGGCCGAGGGCGGCGACATCGCATGCATCTTCATCCACAGCCCGGTGCGCTCATTGCCCACCCATAAGATCGCGGTGTGCTCATCCTTGGAGTCTTCGTAGAGCCCCAGCTTGTGGAGCACCCAGTCGACGTTTTCCTTCTTGCCGGTGACGAAGGTCCAGCCGGGACGGACCGAGTGGCGAGAGGCGTAGCCGCGCAGCACTTCGGGCGTGTCGTTCACCGGATCGACCGAGACCGAGACCAAATGAACATTGCTCATCGACTTGTCGGCCAGCTGCTGCTGAACCTTGGCCAGGTTGTGGGTCATGGGCGAGCAGACCTCCTTGCATGACGCAAAGAACGAATTCAGCACCACGACACGGTCTTTGAGCAGGTCATCGTAAAACCGCACCGTATTGCCGGTTTGGGTGCGCACCGGCAGGTTGGTGAACCACTCTGCACCCAGCTTCTGGCGCGTGGTCTGATCGGTGGCTGGCGCCGTGGAGACCTTCTGCGTGGTCGCCGGGCGATCCGCCCCATCCTTGGCCTGGGTCGATGACCCCACGAGCCGATCGACGATCGCCAACGGCGCCGCCAGGCCCGAAGAGCGCGTCCAGGTACGCCCCGACTCATCGCTGAGGTACACCAGGGGCGCGTGATCGTCCGGATCACCCGTGCCGATGGCGAAGGCCTTGAGAATGTCGTCGATCGACTTGCGACTGCCGGTGACAAAGGTCCAGCCCGCCTCGGCACCGAATTTCCTGCCAAAGGCTGCGAGGGTTTCGGGTGTATCGGTCAGGGGATCAACCGAGACGGAGATCAGATGAACGTCATCGCGCTTGCGCGCCTTGAGCTCCTGCTGGACTGCCCGGAATGTGGCAGTCATGGGCGAACAGACCGAGGTGCAGGAGGTGAAGATGAAATTGATCGCCACCTTGCGACCCTTGACCAGGTCGGTGTTGAATCGCAGCAGTTTGCCGGTCTGATCACGCACCTGGACATCGGGCACTCGGGGAGTGGCCGCCTCCCAGGTGGGAGCACTCGGAGCGGCCTTGGCCTGCGGGGCGGAACCCGCCTTGCCTGGCACCGTCGCCGCGGGCTTGGCATGGTCATGCCCGGCATGCGCCTGCGCCGCGCCAGGCGACAGGAGCAATCCCAGCGTCAGACCGGCCGCAGCCCAGAGCGAACGCAATGACAAAGAAAGGGAGCGAGAGGGTCGGGTCATCACAGAATGCATCACCGGTGGATGGATCATCGGGTTTTGGTCGTGGCAAAGGGGGCACTGGCCTGCTCGGAGGTGCTGGCCGTCTTGCCTGCCGAAGCAGCAGGAGCTTGGGTCAAACCGACATCGAAGTCTGTGGCATCGATCACATCAAAGCCCGCTCCACGCGATTCGACGCCAACCCGGATGCGGTACTTGCCTGGCTGCAGCAAACGCTGATCGATGGCATAGACGCCGGGGCTGACCTCACGCGCCACCTGACGCTGCTGCCACAGGCCCGGCAGCTGCATGACCATCACCTGAACATCGGTCAGACCGGCAAGCGCCTTGCCGCTCTTGCCATCGGTGAGTCGTACCTGAAACTGGGCCACCTGACCGGGCTGTGGATCACGGGGCAGTTGTACCTTGGCCTTGGTCACGAGATCACTGGGCAGCTTCTCACCACTGGGCGATACGCCATCGACCGCCACGTCAAAGCAATGCATGGCACGCGGCGAATTGAGCAGCACCGGCAGCACGAATTTGCCCGGGCGCTCGGGTTGGATCCGCGAGACATACACGCCGGGCTCGACCTCCCGCAGACTCTGGTCGCGCACCATGAGCGCCCGCGGGGCACGCTTGTAGGTCTGGAAGGTGCCCTGAGGCGCCATCATGCCTTCCATGTAGTAGTAGATGTTGTAGTCGGCGCCGTTGGCCATGACCACGCCTTCGCCATCGGGCGCAGGGGCGATGATGTCGGATACACCGATGGCCGATTTGTCGGCGCTGGGCGCCTTCTGGAACATGGGCACCACATTGGAGGCCATCTCGCCACGCTCGAGCGACTTCAGATCGATCATGGTGACCTTGGTCGAGGTGAGGCTTCGCACATAGCCAAACCGGCCGCTGAAGACGATCTGATCGGGATTGGGCTCGGTGACCAGTGAACCCGTCACGGCATTGGACGAGGTATCGATCGCCCAGGCCCGCGAAGCCTTCTCGCTCAGCGCCAGCACATGTCGGCCCGACGGTGTGGCGCGCAGGGCGACCACACCACGGCCCACCTCCGGACGGGCCTCCACCTTGCCGCGCACCGGATCGACCACCGTGAGTTTGTCGTCGTTGACGCCTGCCACATAGATGCGCTGCGACAACGCGCTCCAGGCCAAGGCCAGGGGCGTTCCGTTGATCTTGAGGCGGGCGCTGACCGTTCGCGACTTGGGATCGATCAGGGTCAGCTGCTCATCCTTGGTGCTGGTCACGGCAATCGGGCCGTTCAGACTGGTGGCCAGCAGGCCATGAAATCCCGCGCCGACCGGAATGCGTGCCACCTCCTTGAACTGCTCGGTCTCCAGGGCCACCACCTGATCGGATTGATCAAGCGCCACCCAGGCCACCGCGCCGTCGGGCTGCAACACGATGCGTCGGGGCTCGCCGCCCAGTTTCAGGGTACTCAGCAGCCGCCGACCCTTGAGGTCGACCACGGCCACCGAACCGATCGAGGGCATGGTCACGAGCAGCAGGTCGCGATCATCGATCAGAACCCAGTCATCTCCATTGGCAGGCAGCTGCACGATGCCTTCCAGCTTGGTCACATTCATCGAGACCTGCGGGTTGATGATGGCAACGCTGCGATCGTGATTCAGGGTGATGAAGTGAAAGACATTCATGTCATGGTCGGCCCGCTGAGACAGACGACCACTGACAAACCGCTTGACCTGGCCCTCGCACGACTCGCTGGCCAGATCCGCATTCATGCGGGCCATCCAGGCCCGCGGCCGAACTCCGGTGAGCGGCTGACCCGAGGCGGAATCGGTCAGACGCAGGCGCACCCGGGTGTCCTCGCCCACCATCAGGCCCTTGCTGTTCTGGGGCAGCAGCTGCATCTCGATTTTCAGACCGCCCTCTTCCGCCTTCTGGGTCAGCGCAGGTTTGGCGGGGGCCGTCCGCGGGTTGGCCTGGGATGCGCTGGCGTGCGCCGGGCCAAGCAGCAGCCCGACGGCGGCCAACGCTGTGGCCGAACGCAGGATCGATTCGAAAAGAGGTCGCATGAAGGGAGGTCGCATGGATGCACGCATGTTGGGAGAACGGCCTCGAAGGGTGAGTAGGCCCTGAGGGGACCATGCCGCCAGCGGGCGCGACAAGGCCGGACAGCCCTGCGGCTTGGGCGGCGGTATGAGCGGCAGGCGGCCCGCCGACAGGCGGCAAAAGCGTGACGGACTTCACATCGCACGGATGTGACATCCGAAAGAATCCAGTCCAGGCAGGAACCCGCCCAGGGGCCGAAACGAACCTGCAAGCCGCATCAATGCTTGCGTGGCACAGCTACTGCACCAATGGCCGTGGGTTTTCCATACCTCTCGTCAATTTTTCAGGAACTCTCATGAAACCGCTCCCCCCGCTCTTGCGGCGACCGCTCGGATGGGCACTGATGGCCACGGCCCTCGGTGCATCCGGTTGGGTCCAGGCGCAGACCACACCGTCCGGCAGGACCGTGCTGGCTGATGTCGTCGCACTCGATCAGCCGATCGTCTACAACCGGTTTGGCTCCCACAACCCCTACGCCATGATGTACGCGCTCAAGCGTGACGTCATCGATCTGGACAGCGGCAAGACGCTGGACAAGATGACCGATGCCGAGATCGCCAGTCGCTCCTGCCGTGTGGCCCTCAAGCCCGGCAAGCGTCCGCGTCCCATGGTGCTTCGAGCCAACCTGGGCGACCGGGTGGATGTGAAGTTCACCAACCTGCTGTGCGCAACCGCCAGCGGCATGGGCACCAACAAGCCCATGACCCGGGTGGCCTCGATGATGTTCAACGGCGTCCAGCACCTCAAGGGCGACCCGAGCTACAACACCTTCGATCCGCGCATCACCGGCATCTCGGGCATCCATCCCGGACAGACCATCACCTACAAGCTGATGATGGAGCGTGAAGGCAGCCACCTGATTCATGACAACGGCGCGCCTGCCGGCGGTGAATCCGATGGCGGCTCGAACTCGCTCGGCCTCTTTGGCGCCCTGCATGTGGAGCCCAAGAACGCCAAGTCGTATCGCAGCCAGGTCGCTGCGCCCGTGATGGCTGCTGCCAAGGCCCAGGCCGTGGCGCCGGCCCTGCTCAACTACGAAGCGGTGGACCGCGATGGCAGCCTGACCGGCACGGTCGGCCTGCCCTTGCTCAACATGCATCGTGACCTGGGCGGCAACCGCGTGGAGGTGATCTACACCGACCTCAACGCCATCATCCAGGACTTCACGCCGCAGTACCACGGCAAGTACAAGGCTCAGGCCGCTGCTGCCGCCGAGGGCTACTACCGCGAATTCACCGTCATCTTCCATGACGAGCTGAAGACGGTGCAGGCCTTTGGCGCGGTGTTCGACCACGAAGGCGTGGGCTCGGGCGTGCGCGACGGCTTTGGCATCAACTACGGCTCCAGCGGCGTCGGTGCAATCGTGGCGGCCAACCGCCTGGGCCTTGGCCCGGCCAAGGACTGCGTGGAGTGCGCCTTCGAGGAGTTCTTCCTGACCTCCTGGGCCAACGGTGATCCGGCCATGATCGTGGCCCCGGGCGCCAACGGCGTGTCGCAGTTGTACCCGGACGATGCCGGCAACGTGCATCACAGCTACCTGGGCGACAACATCAAGTTCCGCAACCTGCAGGCCGGCGCCAAGGAAACGCATGTGTTCCATCTGCATGCGCATCAGTGGTTTACCCAGCCAACCAACGCGGGCGGTGCAGCCAGTTACCTCGACAGCCAGACCATCGGCCCGATGCAGGTGATGAACTACACCATCAACTGGAAAGGCGGCAACCGCAACAAGACCATCGGCGACTCCATCTACCACTGCCACCTGTATCCGCACTTTGCGCAGGGCATGTGGGCCTTGTGGCGCACGCATGATGTCTTTGAAGACGGCACCCGTCGTCTGCCCGATGGTGAACTGGGCGCGGGCACCGACCCGATGACCGGTCAGACCACCGGCGGTGCATTCTCTCCGGCGGTCATCCCGATTCGCGGTAACGCGCTCCTTCCGGAGCCCACCTACGGTGCGAACGGCGTGCCGGGCTATCCGTTCTTCATCGCCGGCAAGGCGGGACGTCGTCCGCCGCAGCCGCCGCTCGATCTGGCCCAGGATAGCCAGCTCGGCACCACCGGTCTGGGCCGTCACCGCATCGACGGGGGCACTCGGGTTCTGGGCGCAGGTGGTCGCAGTGGGGACTGGTCATCGATCATGAAGACCGCAACCCTCGAATTGCTGCCGCATGACGGCACCCAGCTTGAGAAGAACGCCATGGCGTATCACGCCAATGCAGCGGGTTTCCAGTCCCGGACGGTGGACGGCCAGGCCGCAACCTTCCAGGTGAATGGTCGCCCGGCCGTTCCGGGTGCGCCCTTCTCGGATCCCTGCCCGGCCGATGCGCCGATTCGTGAGTACCGTGTTTCGGCCGTTCAGCTCGACATGGTGGTCAACAAGCAGGGCTGGCACGACCCGCAGGCCCGCATCAACGTGCTGACCAGCGAAGTCGCGGCTTATGAAGGCAAGCGCCGTACGGCTGAGCCCTTCTTCTTCCGGGCCCATTCGGGTGAGTGCATCAACTTCTATCATCAGAACCGGCTGCCGGCCGAACTCGCCCTGGATGCCTTCCAGGTGCGCACGCCGACCGACACGATTGGCCAGCACATCCACCTGGTGAAGTTTGACGTCACCAGTGCGGACGGTTCGGCCAACGGCTGGAACTATGAAGACGGCACGTTTGCCCGCGAAGCCCTGATCGAGCGGATTCATGCTGCCAAAGCGGTGGGTGGTGCGCTCAAGCGGGTTCTGCCCGACGGCACGATCGTGCCTGAGTCGACCTCAGTGCTGCCGACCGATGCCAACCTGGGCTTCCAGACCACCATCCAGCGCTGGTGGGCCGATCCCCTGCTTGATGCGGGTGGCAAGGACCGCACGCTGCGTACGGTGTTCACGCACGACCACTTCGGTGCCTCGTCGATTCAGCAGCACGGCTTCTATGGTGCTCTGGTGATCGAACCGGTGGGTTCCACCTGGCTCAAGCCGGATGGCACACCGCTCACGACGGGTGTTGGCGCAGAGGCCATGATCCTGAACGCGACCGACAAGGTCACGCATCCGGATACCCGCGAGTTCATGCTCGCAGTGGCTGACTTTGCGCTGATCTACAAGGCCGATGGCACACCGGTGGATCCCCCGCCCCTGCCTGAAATCATCTCGACCCATCATCACAATCCGTACATGGTGAACTACAAGATGGAAGCGATTCCTCTTCGCCTGGCCTCCAATGGAGACAAGTCAGGGCTGTACACCGATGCCCGGGGTGAGTTGTCGAATGTGTTCAGCTCGACCGTCCATGGTGATCCGTTCACGCCTGTCTTCAAGGCCTACGAAGGTGACCGAGTGGCATTCCGTCTGATCCAGGGTGCTCAGGAAGTCCAGAACTCCTTCCATGTGCATGGCCTGCGCTGGAAGCGGGAAGTGGGTGATCCGACCTCGCCGTATGTGGGTGCACAAGAAGTGGGTATCAGTGAGCACTTCGAGATGGACATCCATCGTCTGCCCAACGTGGCCGGGGGTGCCAACACTGCGGACTACCTGTATCACTTCGGCAGCACCGATTCGCTGTGGAACGGTACCTGGGGCCTGCTGCGCACCTTTGCAACGCCCACCACGGTGGACCCGGTGACCAAGACGCTCGCGCAATCCTCGCTGGCCCCCCTGCCGGGCAACCCGCGTGGCCGCGCAACGGCTGCCGCTGTGTCGCCGATCAAGCCGGATGGCTGTCCGACCAATGCTCCGATCAAGAACTTCTCGGTCGAAGCCTGGGCGGCCCGCGATCTGCTGCCTGGTGGCGCCCTGGTGTACAACCAGCGTGCGGGCATCACCGATCCGTCAGCTCTGCTCTATGTGCATACCGGTGATGTTCTGGGTCTGCGCAACGGCAGCAAGCAGCCTGAGCCTCTCGTGATCCGGGCCAATGCGGGCGACTGCATCAAGGTCAAGCTCACCAACAAGCTGCCTGCAACCAAGCCGGTGCCCGACATGCTCGGTGACGCCATGCTGCCGACCATTACCAGCCTCAATGCCGACGACCTGCGTCCTTCGCGTCAGGTGGGCCTGCATGCCATGCTGGTGAGCTACGACGTTCGCAACAGCGACGGTGCCAACGTGGGTTACAACCCGCAGCAGACCGTGGGTTCGGGTGCTTCACGCACTTACACCTGGTATGCCGGCAAGATCGAACCGGATGCAACGGGCCGCCTGCAAGGCGTTCCGGTTGAGTTCGGCACGATTCCGCTGCGTTCGATGTCCGACCCGGTCAAGCAAGGCTCGCAAGGTCTGCTCGGTGTGCTGGTGGTGGAACCTGCTGGTGCGACCTACTACAACGAGGCCAACACGGCTCTTCAAGTGGGTGGAACCAAGGCCACGATCCGCGTGCCTGCCACGGCGACCCAACCGGCTCGCGTCTTCAAGGAGAATGTGCTTGTGTATCAGGATGGTCTGAACCTGCGTCTGCGCAACGGCACGAACCACGCCGAGATCGCGCAGCACTGGGTGGGTGACGATACGTATGACATGGGTGAGCGTGCACTGAACTACCGCACCGAACCCCTGGCCACGCGGATCGACTTCAGCAAGCAAAGCCCGACGGGCGGATGTGCCAACCTCACGCAAGTGCTGGCCAAGGACATCAACCCCTGCGTGCTGCCCCCCAACCTGATGGTCGACAACGACGCCCGTCTGCCCGCCGAACTGCGTGGCCTGCCGGTCGAGACGCCGATCTTCAGTGCCAAGCCGGGTGAAGAAGTGGTGTTCCGTGTGACCCAGCCCGATGGCCGTGCCCGTCAGCACAGCTTCCGGATCAATGGCCACAACTACGCCGACATGCAACTCGAGGACTACGTCACGCCGGGTAACTCCATCATGACCCCCGGCAAGGCGCTCAACGTCAAGCCTTACGGTGGCGCACAGCCGGGTTACTGGCAGTACCGTGATGGCCCCTCGATGTTCGTGAACACCGGTGTGTGGGGTCTGTTCAAGGTGCAGTAAAGGTGGGGTGGGCTGGGGGTGGAGTCCGGTGACGAGTCGGCTCCACCTCCCCAGGCCCAAACCAGACAAACAACACGATCAGGACGGTCTGCCCAACAGATCGTCCGCTTCAACGACAGTGGCCTGCTTGCAGGCCACTTTTTTTTGTCAGTGAGCTATTGCCCGATCAGCGCGTCGCGAGAGACACCGGGCACAGGGGCAGGAATGCGGCCCTGCAAAGGCGAACGCAACCGCGTGGGTTCACCTGAGGTGATCGGCACATAGATGAACCGCCAGTCAGCCACCGTGCGGGCGCGTTCAAACCCCGAGTGAACCGGCAGAAAGCCTGCCCGCTTGAGCGGCTCCACCCGCGCCTGCGAGTGCACGCCGATGATGCGATCGCCCAGACGGATCAAGCCCCAGTCGGCCCGTCCGGTGAACGGGTCGCGGTACAGCCGCCGGAGATGGGTTCGACGACCCGCGCTGCGGGTATCGGCCAGAAGGTCATCCAGATGGGCCGGAAGGATGCGTCGATCGGGTGGCGCAGCCAGAAAGTACGACTCGATGGCGCGACGGAACTGCTCGCCAATGAACAGCAGATCGGCCTCGCGCTCGCGCTGGGCCACGGTCGCCTGATGCTCGGTCACCGCCAGGTGACCCGCGCCCAGGGCGGCCACACCGATCAACAGGCCGAGCAAGGCGCCCCCCTGCTCACGACGGGCAGGACGGGCGAGGCTTGACCGCGCGGGTGTCTTCATTGCTGCCGTGGCCGCTTCAATCCTGGGCAGAGCGGGCTGCGCCATCGAGCGGGGCTGAAGAAGAACCGGCAGATGAGGACGGTGTGGGCGGTGCAGAGGGCTGCGCCGCGCTGCGTACATCAAAGACCTTGCCCGACGCCGTGCCGCGCGGCGCGATGATGACCCAGTCGGGCTGCTCGGTCACCGGATCCACCGGGATTGCCCTCAGATAGCGCGCACTGACGAGTTCATCGAGCGAATGGGGATAGCGACCGCGGTCCCCATGAAACTTGTCGATCGCATCACGCATGATCGACAGACTCTGCGCCTGGACGGCCACGCGCCCGCGCTCGATCATGCCGAAGTATTGGGGAACGGCAATGCTGATGATCAGCGCGAGCAAGGCCAGTGCGATCACCAGCTCGATCAGTGTGAAACCCCGACGTCGGCCCAAGCCCGACGCGCCCCGACGGGCAACGATCGGGACCCGGCGGGCTCTGAGGTTCGGTCGATGGATGGCTTTCATCGCTCACCACTCCCTCAGGGCCACGCCATTGAGCCCCGTTCGCATCGACCGGGACGCCACATCAAAGACGTCGCGCCCTTCTCGAGGTTGGTCGGGCAGCGTGCCATAGGCTCGCGTCGCCCAGGTCTGCTCGGCGGGCAGGGCCGCATCGGTGGCAAAAGGATCTCGGGGAACTCGTCGCAGAAAGACAAGCTGTCCCGCCTTGGGGTCTTTCTGATTGCGCACACCGCGCTCGAGCACCCCCAGCGAAGGCGGATAGCCCGAATCACCTGGGGTTCGCGCGATCAGTCCGGCCTCGGCTGCCTGCTTGTAGGCATCGATGGCCGTTCGAATCTCGCGCAGGGCCGATCGCAGCTGAGCCTCACGCTGACGCTGCCAGCTCAGTTCGGCCAATGGCATCGCAACCAGGGCGAGTACTCCCAGCAGGGCCATGGCCACCACAAGCTCCATGAGGGTGAAGCCGGCAAGCTGGCGACGGGAGCGGATCATTCGTCGGGCTCGTCTTTGGCGGCGGGAGGTTGCACGAAATTGCCTCGACGCGTGGGCGTGGCTGACATGGGGATCGCCGGATTGAGCGCGGGCATACCCGGAATGGCGACCGGCCGAGCCGCAGGAGCCGCTTCCGGCGTCCCCGGCGCGGGGCCGAGCGGAACGCCGGCGCGTGGCGTCGACAGGCCTGCAGGGCTGCCTGCGTTTGCGGAAGGGGTGCGTGAGGCCGAACCCGAGGGGCCCTCGGGCAGGCTGAGTGCACCGATGCCATCGACCGACAGCGGGGTGGCCCGCAACGTGGCCTCGGTACCGCTCACGATGCTCTGCTGAAGCGGGTCGGTGATGGCAAACGGCCGAACGATCCGCGGCGTGACAGCCAGGACGATCTCGGTCTTGTTGAGATTGCGACGCTGGGATCCGAACAGTCGATCAAGCAGCGGCAGTTGGCCCGCCCCAGGCACTTTCACGCTGCTGGCCCGATCAGCGTCACTGATGAGGCCCGCGAGAATCTGGGTCTCGCCATCTCGCAGACGAAGCGAGGTCTGCGCACTGCGCGTGCCGATCTGGTAGGCCAGCGAGCCGTTGGGCCCGCCGATTTCCTTGACGATATTGCTCACCTCGAGGTTGAGCTTGATGCCCACGTCGGATTCGGCATGCACCTGAGGTTCGATCTCGAGTTTCAGGCCAACATCCAGGTACTGGACCGAGCCCGTCACCACGGCGCCACCTGTGGTCACAGGGGTGACTGTGTTGGTGATCACGGGGACGCGGTCGCCGATCATCACGCGGGCTTTCTCGCGGCTGCGCACCCGGATCCGTGGGCTGGCCAGCGTGTTGGCGTCGGTTTCCTCCAGCCTGAAATTGGCCGAGGCCGACAGCCCGCCCGTGAGCAGATCGTTCAGGCGCAGGCCGCGCAAGGCGCCGACCGTGAGGGCCCCCGAGGCCGGGCCCGGCGTCGAGAGCGACAGGCTGCCCGGCCACTGAATCCCGATCTGGTTGAGCCGATCACGCGAGACCTCCATGACCTCGAGCTCGAGCATCACCTCGGCATCGGAGAACTCCTGTGCTGCGATCACGCGCGCAGCCACCTCCAGCGCCTCAGGCGCCTCACGCAAGATGATGGAGTTGGTGCGTTCATCGACCACCACCTCACGCAGCTTGAGCAGCGTGCGCAACAGCGTGCCCACCTGCTTGGCATCGGCATTGGAGAGCTGGAATGTGCGTACATGCAGCTCCTGATATTCGCGAAGCTTGCCGGGGGTGGCCGGGTAGATCAGCATCGTGTTGGCATTGAGCATGCGCCGCGCGAGTTGATGCTGCATCAGCAACAGGTCGAGGGTGTCGCCCAACGTGGCGTCGGTCACATGGATCGTGGCCTTGATATCTCCCCGGACTTCCTTGTCGACCACGATGTTCAGCCCATTGCCGCGGGCCAGCGCCTCAAAGACCATTTTCAGATTCGCATCGCGCAGTTGCAGTGACACCGTCTTGCGCAGTGGGGAACGGGAAAGCTCCTGTTCGCGTGCATGGTTCTGCGCCGCCTGCGTTCCGGCGAGCCGGTGCGTGAGATCGCGCAAGGCCGAATCCTGAGCCACATCCATGCGCCAGGGTTCGATCAGACGATGGGCGCGGGCCGCATCGCCTGCAGCCAACGCCGCCTCGGCCTGCTGCACTGCCATGGCCCGCTGGCGGGCCTGAATCAGCAGACGCTCGGTGGTCCGGGTCCATTCGGTATCGGGGGCCACCTGTGCAAGCTGACGCCATTCCCGCTCGGCCTGCTCAACCTGGCCGGCTTGCAGCAGGGCAGCAAGCCTGGCCGAGCCAGCCTCCAGCGTGGCATTGCGCTGAGCGACATAACTCATGCGAAACCGCGCATTACCG
>Ga0255094_1000940_pt1 | contig 13810 bp, 10 predicted proteins | sample Colum_Law_RepB_8_2_FD_188434 | JGI IMG/M metagenome (GOLD analysis project Ga0255094, IMG submission 188434) | Freshwater microbial communities from Columbia River, Oregon, United States - Colum_Law_RepB_8d | ecosystem: Environmental > Aquatic > Freshwater > River | place: USA: Oregon...
AGCACTGGAATATAAATGTCTCAACACTGAACTGTGCTGGGTTTTCGGCCTCGGTTGCGACGACCTTCTTATATTCAATTGTGTTCAGTTTAACACCCTGATAACAGTGTACTCCGTGAAGTCTTACTTGCTTGAACCGGACATCCATATAATGCTTCAATGCGTGGAATGTATCCTTCGTGGGCTTTGTTTGAGACCATAAACGAAACCGGCCTTCGATATTGACGGATTCTTCATCTACATCGGGACGCACAATACAGCATTTCGTGACGAATTCATTGAACCTTTGATTGAGTTCATCCCCTGGGATGAGGGCATGTGCGAACGGAGACGCGTTATCTTTCGCAGCGACTTCAATCACTTGCGACTGTTGTGCAGTCTTCTCTTTGAGTTCATTATTGGCAAGTGTCAGGTCGTGAATCGCCTTCTTTTTCGATTCGAGGTCACTGACAAGTTTCGCATTTTCGGCCTCCAATTCTTGATTACGCTGAATAAGCCTGTTGAAGTTCTCCACATTGTACATTGTAGCGTGAATAATGTCTTCGATGTGCTTTGTAAGGCGGGCAATCGTAAAATTGGTGCTGTCATATGCGATGATTTCGGTTTTGTTTTTACCAGCGACTTCAATCGTGCGAAGTTGGCGCTTGATTTTGGGGTGCGATTTAATATTGTTCTCAATTTCCACTTTGTTGCAAACTTTAAATGCACCGGCGAGGATGAAATTGGTGTATTTCTTGTGATGGTCGGCGACGCGGTTGGCGAGGTTGTTGGTGTGGCCGAACTTAATGAGTTTTTCGTTGTCGGAGTTGGTGTTGTCGATGGTGCCGAAATAAATACATTCCGTATTAACGGGAAATTGGCTGATGAGAGTTTTCTCTACGGCGCGTTTCTTTTCTTCGGTAAGGGTGATGGTGGCTTGGTTGAGGGTGGAGATGACTTCGTTCTTTTGTTCGAGTTGGGCGGCGGATTGTTCGAGTTGTGCGCGGAGTTCGCTAGTCTCAGTGTCAAGGATTTGGTGAAGAGTTTCTTCCATTTTCATATAATATTCATGTATTTCACCTGCTTTCTTGGTCTGTGCTTTAAGACAGAGAAGTTTGAAGCATCGGATTGTGAGTTTGATGGTTTGCTTGTTGTGGCCGCCATGTTTTTTTGGTTTATCAGAACCGGATTTGTTTGGTGAGTGAGGTAGTTGGTCTTCATCGCTATCATCTGATGTGACAATTTTATAATCTACGCTGATTTTGAAATTGCTTTCAATCAATAATCTTGCGGCCACTTTTTGTGTGAATCCAAGCCATCTCCATACATCATCTAAATCAACGACAAAGTCAGTATTCTTATCATAATTTAGGTAACAATAAAAACTAGTAACAAACAATTGCTGTTCGAATGTGCTGAAGTTTTCTTGAAGTTTCGCAATCAGAATGTTGTTATATTTTCGAGACAACCTTGTAATCGGATTTTTCTCGATGAGTTCGACGATATTGAGAGTCTCGGAAGAGGCGGTGCAGGCAGAAGAAGCAGAGGACATCGTTATGAGCGTATGTTATACTATGTATATACGGATGTCTTTAAGTTGTTTTCAGATACACAAGCAAGATTATACAAGCAAGATTGTAATAATAATTATTACATAAAATTGAACTGAACTGAAACCGAATAGATTGATGATACGTTTTTACATCATGCCTGAATTCACACGCGATTTGGATGATTTGGTTTCTCATTTCAAGACACAGAAACATAATTTGAGACTACATTTAGAGAAGAACTACCGAGATAATATCCATTATATAAAATCACCACTTAAAGTGGTAGACGCTACGAAAAAACAAAATGGAGGACAAAATCGAATCGTATATATGCTGACGGAAGAAGCATTTGAACTCTTCAAGAACTCGTTTAATTTCAGAAACAAATACCTTGTTGCTGCGTCAGAGCAAATACAAGTTGTCAAATTCCCAATGTGCATCGAGGGGCAGACTATCGGGTTTATTGAAAATGCGTATAGTGGCTTACGTGCTATGTCGCGTCAGTTTCAGATTGGAACTTATCGATTTGATTGTCGTGGAATGCGATGAATACGGACATCACGACAGGTCTGCCGCGGAGGAGATGGCGAGAGAAGAATTCATCAAGAATCAAGGTTACGCAATTATTCGCTACAATCCGAACGAAGCAGGGTTTGACTTGTCGGATGTGTTGAATCGGATAAATAGGCGGTTGTTGTCGCTTTTATAAATCAAAAGCGGATTTTATAAAAGCGATGGTTCGGAATACGGTCGCTTTTACATTTGAAAAGCGATATTTATGAAAGCGATGGTGGAATCCGGTGGCGCTTTTATATAAAAAAGCGAAAAATCGGGTTAAAATGCTAATTTTGGCATCTTGCTTTGGACGCGCCCAAAGCAACTTTCCCTCACCACTTACTCTTCTTCACGTTAATCTTCGGCGCCTTACTGTTTTTCGCAGCATTAGGGTCATACGACTGCTCACCTTCATCATCAGAACCGAGATTCTTCGATATTTCCCAGAACTCTTTACTGCCCAGCTTGAATGGCCCGTGCTGTTGTGCCTTATACCAGAAGATTTGGTCTTGTAATTTGTTCGATTTCGCGTTATTATTGATGACCAGACACTCATAATTCTCAGTACACTGGTCCATGACCTGAGTAAAGCTCTCAAAAGTGGGGAACATGCCAGCATAGTTGTCATAGATTCGCTTACGGTTCGCAATATATGGCTCGCGGAGAATAAAAACGTAGTCGATATTCGTGCGGAGATTTGGAGGGATACCCAGGGGATATTGCATTGTGATGACTAACATGACCTTCCAATGACGTCCGTTCATGAAGAGGAGACGCATCATCACGTCCTTCGTCCATTTGTTATCATACAGACAATCATCCAAAACGACAAATGTACGAGGGTCAATGGATGATTTCTTGTATGTATCCATATCTTTTTTGACCTGCTTTAACACAGCTTTTTGGCGCTTGAGAATATTTTCTATGATTGCGGTGTTATACGCGTCATGGATGAATAGTTTTGGCACATGGGCGGCGAAGAACCCGTTACCTGCTTCTGTTCCTGAGATGACGGTTCCAATGGGGATATCTTGATGGTGAAACATAAGGTCCTGCACGAGGAAACTTTTGCCGGTATCACGACGTCCAATGAGAACGATTACTGGGCCCTTATTTTCGTCAGGTCGAAAACTGATGGCCTTCATATCGAACTTGGCGAGTTCTAAATTCATGGTGATGTATGCACGGAGAATACCGATTGTATGTAATGTAATGTAATGTAATAAAAATGGAAAATATTATTTTTATGACATTTATACGAATGGAATGGAATGCAATGGAATCGAATGGAATGCCCGTTTAAATCGAATATAAAACTTCTAGGTATCAATCATATTACATTTAGGAACAAATATGTCATCTTCGCCTACGTCTACGCCGGCATCCACGGCATCCACGGCATCCACGGCATCCACGGCATTTCAGCTTCATTACCGAAAACATAAATATACGCCGGAGACAATTGAACCCGCATTATTGTATGATATCCAGAATTATATTCCGATTTACTCGAGATTCTTCGGTATCAATGAAACTAACTATAACGGAATCCAGTTGAATCAAAAGTATTATTTACAAAACATTATATCGTATCCATCGCAGATTATGGAGAGTGGGCATGACGACCGCGACGACCACGACCACGACGACCACGACACGAGTCGCTCTCTAAACCATTTGGAAACAATCATTGCTGACGACAATGGCAACACGAGTAATGTCCCTATATTTGTGAAGTATTCGCCATTATTGGACCCTATCCGATATCTCTCTGGAAAATATCAAGTTCAGGAGAATAAGACGCGCACTCTTCCTAAATACAATTCTACACTGGATGAATGTGAAGAGAAGATGTTGAATACAAACAATACGTCCTATGTTGATGGGTTCTTCTCGTATTTGACAAGTCGCGCACTTCATACCCATGGAGTCGTCCACGGAGTCGATTATTACGGTAGTTACCTGTGTAAACAACGCGAATTTTCCACGAATGTATTCGACGACATCGATTATCTAGTCGGGTGCTCTTTTTTCAACAACTATGAAAACGACCTTTTTTCGATTGATTACTCTCAATTCGGAGATGATATCGAGAGCGGCGATCTCTCGGATGTCAATATGAATAAGATGATGAAGATTCGAAACAAAATGAAATCAATTATTGGGCCAACCGGGCAGGGCAGTTATCTACAAACCGACGATGATTATCATAATATGAAAAATCGTATCAACATATTGGACCATATTTCCGAGTCCGAGTCGGGGATATGCGACGATACGGTTACGATTGAACCTGTCTCCGTTGATGCGCTGAATGCTGACACGGTTGACCGTATTCAAAACGATACACGCGCAGACGCGCTTGAAGTCGTCGACGTAGGCGTAAATGATGATGAAACCGACGCGATTTCGAGTGTTGCATTACACCCCAAAAAACAAACAAGAGACCATGATGATATGAGTGATAGTGATTCATCCCAGTCAAACTCGTCGTATACTACAATGAGTAATGACGACGACGACCTCAATCAACCTGATTCAATTCAAGTGGATGATTCATCATTCGATGAAAAGAGTGGTGACGGCGGCAAAGGCGGCGGCAAGGGCGAGGGCGAGGAGAGCGGGAGCAGCGACGAAAGCGGCAGTGAAAGCGGCAGTGAAAGCGAAAGTGGCAGCGGCAGCGGCAGCGACACCGGAAGTTATGACAGCGACGACGAACAAATCATTGTGAAAATCAAAGACTTCCCGATTCAAGCCATCCTCCTTGAAAAATGCGTAAGCACACTCGACCGTATTATGATGACCGATGAACTCACGAAAGAAGAGTGGTCGTCGATTTTATTCCAAATCATTATGACGCTTATCATGTATCAAAGAATGTTCGAGTTCACACATAATGACCTTCATACAAATAATGTAATGTTCATTGAAACGACGGAGGAGTTCCTTTATTATCTCTACGAAGACCAGTACTATAAGGTCCCCACATATGGTCGCATATTCAAAATCATCGATTTCGGTCGCGCAATCTACAAATTCAGAGGCGAGCTCATTTGTAGCGACAGTTTCCATCCCAAAGGCGACGCTGCCACGCAGTACAACTTCCCACCCTATTATAATCCCGATAAACCAACAGTTGAACCCAATTTCAGTTTCGATTTGTGCCGATTTGCATGCGCACTCTTCGATTATTTCATCTATGATTTGCGCAAGGTGGAAAAACTGTGCAAATCCGACCCGATTATCAAGCTGGTCGTAAAATGGACGACGGATGACAAGGGACGCAATGTGCTCTACAAATCAAATGGAGAAGAGAGGTACCCCGATTTCAAACTGTATAAGATGATTTCGCGGTCGGTTCATGGCCACATTCCATCAAACGAGATTCATAATCCGCTTTTTGATACGTATAAGATAACGCATAAAAAATATAAGAAGCACGCGGCATTGTCGGCGAAATTCCTGAAAGATGGCCGAAACACCCATATTTTCATGAATGTTGATGCGCTGCCTAGTTATTCTAGCGGTGGCTGCGGCTGTTCAGAAATCGCTCTCGATGCGCAGGAAGTCCATTCTTCGCAATGAACTCGATATTCCTCATGGTCCATCCCATACTTGCGCCAGAATGTCCGGTTTTCATATTATCTTGAACCAGTGTAACAATGCTGTCATCACCATGACTGAACTGGAAACCGCGGTTGGAGGGTGGACTGTATTGTGAGAGGTGCTTCCAAACATTGATTTCCTTGTCGCGGACCTCGGGTAATTCGCTGGCGAGAAGAATTGCGCGCATTCCGTCGCGAATCATGTCTTCGGACCATTTGTCATTGAAATACGAGAGGTCACACTGATTGACGGACTCCAAGGTAAGAGGCCAGTATTCTTCTTCATTGTCTCCGGTATTGGTATTGGTGACCGGAGGACGTTCCATGTGAACGGAAACAGATTCAGGGGCGACGGTGGTAGACATTACACGAATGAACGAGTCATGCATCCGATATAGCATAAACATAACAGTTCAATTTTATGTTTATGGCGTGAAATATTAGTATTTAACCGGTTATTATCACTTAAAAAGTAATGTTCAAGTTATTTATTTATCGTCATTGTATATACGATGGCACGCGATACGATTAAAATCGAAGGCGTTACATATGATATAACCGATTTTAAGCATCCAGGTGGCAATATTATTAAGTACGCCAAGGATTCGCCGGATGCAACTGAGATATTTCGCGAGTTTCATCATCGATCAGAGAAAGCGACTAAACTTCTTCATGCATTGCCAGTGTACAAGGATGGCGACGACGGCGCTGACGCGCGCCTCGAACGTTCGCAGTCACTCACACCACGCCAGCAAGAAATGACAACGGACTTCCGAGAGATGCGAGCGAACCTCGTCAACCAAGGATGCTTTGAACCGGATTATATCCACGTCTATTTCCGTTTATTAGAACTCGCCTTTTACTTTGGTCTAGGAACATGGTTCGCTTCTTATAATATTTATGCATCCATTCTCTCGTTCATCGCATTTAAGACCCGATGCGGCTGGGTTCAACACGAATGCGGACATCTCAGTTTCACCGGTATCCGCCCGATTGACCGCGCAATCCAGACATTTACCATGGGGTTCGGCGGCGGTGTAAGTTCGTCCGTATGGAACTCGATGCATCAGAAACATCATGCCACACCGCAAAAAATCAAGCATGATATCGACCTGGATACTACGCCATTCGTCGCATTTTTTAATCGCGCATTTGAAGAGAATACGAATGGAAAAGCGGCCGCTCGATTTATGAATCGATGGTGGATGCGAATGCAGGCGTGGACATTTTTGCCCGTCGTCAACGGATTATTGGTTCATTTATTCTGGACATATTATCTTCACCCGAAGAAGGTCATCACGCGTTTAACTTCCGTCAAAACGACAACGGCGATAGTAGAAACCGCATTTGAGGCCGTATGTATGTCGGCGTCGCACATTGTATTACCGTATATATTTTATACCGGTAGCGCAGTTGGTGGCGCAGGGTTCCTCTGGTGCTATTTTCTGTTGATGGTGACCAATTTCTGGAATTTCATCTATCTTTTCGGGCATTTTTCTCTATCGCATACATTCACGGACGTTATTCCGGAAGACAAACATCTTCTTTGGTTTGAGTATGCATTGGACCATACTGTGAATATTTCGACCAAATCCCCCTTGGTGTCATGGATAATGGGATACCTCAATTTCCAGATTGAGCATCATCTGTTTCCTTCGATGCCGCAGTATAAGAATGCGGTTGCTGCACCGTATGTTCGCGCGTTTTGCGAGAAATGGTCGCCTGGTTTGAAATACACGGAGCATTCGTATAAGCATGCATGGTGGTTGATGTTGTCCAACTTGCACCAGGTTGGAAAGCATTATTATAAACATGGCGTTGACGCAGTGCCGTCACCGTCGTCACCGTCGTCACCGCACGACCATCTGGATTGACCAGGTCGGTCGACCGGCGTGCGATTAGAACCCAGGTGTGTCTACAAATACGGCTGGCGCACTGCCGCTGCCGCCACTGCTACCACCGATACCGCCGCCACCACTGATATTCTCGAATTGATTCAATACAAACACGCCTAATACAGCGGAAATACAAACCATGATGGAATCACGAACAAGTACCTTTACCGGTTTCTGATTTTCAGGGTCCACGAATCGCATTTCCATGAATTTTAATAAAAAATATACGACGGATACGACGATACCGACGATTACAATCTTAGTTGGGTCAACCATGTATATACTTCTAAATAAACGTATATACATAGAATATCACTTATTTATCATAAATAATACGAAATACCTATGTCTGGAATGCCATCAACACTGGCGGATAGCAAAAGTACATCACCAGGCCACCAATTGCTAAAAACACGAATGAAAATATAAAAATAAGCAGGTCAATGATGACAATATTATTGTACCACTTTTTCTCTTCTTCACTTTCTTCTTCGTCGTCCATACGATACTGCTACTAATATAACCATCATAAAATACTTGGGTTGGCTAAACTCTACATATTTATTTACGCCAACACTTCAATATCGTCTAATAAAGGCGGGGCATTTATGTTTTGTGTGTCATTCAATGTATGAATATCCAGCGTGTCTAATTTGATATCCCCGCCGATTTTTAGACGACCGTCGTCGCCGTCGCCGTCGTCATCACCGTCCGCGTCATGAGACATATATTCATTCACTCGCTCGCTTGAGTCCGTTTCAAAGGTTCGCACTTGGTTATCACCGAAAGAGACGCCGGCGTTTACTGCAATCGAATTATTGTTGTCATTATTGTTATTGTTATTGTTATTGTCATTGTCGGGTGAACTGCTTCCATTCAACTCCCCCACAAAATCTAGATTATCAATCGGGGTATTGTTCGATGCGCCGTCGCCCCCGTCGCCCCCGTCGCCTCCGTCTTCGCTTGATACACGGTCGCGCTCCCGTTCACGGTGTCTACGACGGCGCGTAGATGACTGATGTGTTCGCCGCCTCGCCGAGAGATTGGCGTCCTCTTCCGAGAGAATCGGCTCTTGTTTGATAACCTCCTCATTTTCAGTGACTTCCACGACATCTTCAATCGTTTCTTCTAAATACATCTTGATTAAGTCTTCGACAGGGATATTGTCGCGGATGGTATTATAGATGCATTCTTTCACGATAATTTCAAACTCTCGATTGTTACGCTGTGTGTGAAGAGGCGGAATACCCTTCTCAAAAATATAGACGTTGGAGTACAGTTTTCTCGCGCTATTGACATAAATCTTGTGGATGAAATCCGAGAGTTGCGGGATTTTAATATCAACCTTCTTCTGTTTACTGCCAACACGCATCACCGTCATGCACTTCAAATGAATAATATGCACACATGTGATTAAATCTTCTAAATACCCACAAGTACTGCGCTCTTTGATTCGCGAGGTCTCGTCTTTGATGATATTGGGGTTCCATTTGGGAACTCTCGAGAGAAGGTTCTGGAATGTCATCAAGTATTTGTCTTGTTCCTTGTTTCCGACACACAGTTTCACAGATTCATCAAAAATAGAGCGGAATCCTTCTTGGACCAGCGGTGTGAGAATATTGACAAGACGAGACGCCCATTCGTTCTTGGATTCATACAACGAAGTTACAGAATAATCATCCATAGCGTGCGTAATCAGGTATTACATAAATGAAATATTTTCTAAACTCATTTTACAACGAAATACCACGAAATGAAGCAAATACAGGATTAAAAGTTTCTCGTTTCTAAACTCTTTCCGTACTTTGTCAAACATAATAAGAAGTTCATATCGTTTCAGCTCATTCATCTTTGGGTAGGTATGAATAAAATCGATGATGTCTAAAGCCGCGTAGCCTTGTTCATATAATAACACAGATAAGTCGAGTATTTTCGTATATTCTTCGACTGTGGGTAGGGCCGTGGCGTCGGTCGTGGTGTCGGTCGTGGCGTCTATATAACTTGGATGAATCCGAATCAGTTCTTGCAACGAAGAATCTCTCGACTTTATGATTTTATATGTATCACAGGCTTGGTCCGCAAAGTATGTATGTAGATTGACGTGGGAACACGGGGCAGCCTCTGTGGTGGCCTCCGCCGCGTCCTCCGTGGCCTCGAGCGGCGGCCTACAAATGACAGGCGGGGGAATGTATATATCACAAAACCGCGAGAGAATCGGCTTGAGTAGGCTGTCTTTGTTCTGCACGACAATAAAAAACCGTGTTGACGAACTGAATAATTCAATACATCTACGTAATGCAGATTGCGCATCTATCGTCAGTTTATCCGCATTCGTCAGTATAACCGACTTGAAAATCGCGCCTTCTTTGAAATCGATATTCGTCTTCGCGAAAAACTTCAATTCTTCGCGAATAAAGCGAATCCCTTTGCCATGTGCGCAATTCGCACGCATCACATAATTTTTAATGGCGGTTTTATCGCCCCCATAGATGGAATGAATAAACTTGTTCAATATGTATGTTTTGCCCGAACCATGAGGGCCGTAAAAAATAATGTTCGGTATTTTCCTGTTTCGGATGAAAACACTCAGTTTGTTATGGATATTTGTATGAAGGTCGTATATTTCAGTCAAGGTTGTCATTATTATGTTGGTGGTACTACTAGTAATAATAATAATGACAATGGGTGTGTTTAATTCAATTACTGGCCATTTCTGCCGTCTAAAAGTTAATCACCTGTTCGTAGGGAGCCACCTTGGAAAGCTTACCCGGCATATTGCTCTTCCCGTCATTTATTTCGCCGCCGCCGCCGCCTTCGCCGTCGGTATAATAATAGTTCGTGGTGTAATAATAGTTGGTCGGTTTGGCTGCACCATAAAACGGCGATTCCTCTTCATACCCTTGCCCGTTATACATTCCGAGATACGCCGTAGCCGCGGGCGACCCATCTTCATAATAATACGCATTATGTTTCGTCGTGCGTTGATTCGAAGCAGGGTCATTGGGGTCAATCCAGTTTCCAATTCCGCGAATAATATTTCCGGCGGCATCGCGTATCGTTCCAAATAATCCGGGGCCTGGCCCTTGCCCTGGGCGACCGCGTCCATATCCACGGAAATTCCGCGTAATCCCGCGCTTGTAAATATCATTTTCATCCAGGCTAGAACTACTCGAATCTCTCGCGATTTCATCATAACTCGACCGTGTTGTTGCGAGTAGGTTCTTTTCGATTTGGGTTCCATCCGGTAAGTACGTTGCCCAGCGTATTACTTTCAGGCAGTCTGCGTCAATACGGCATGAATCTGACCCGGTCATTCCAGGATTATTGCATTTCCACGGGCATTTGCGCATCAATAGAATATTATTTCCTTCAGCACTCTTCACGAGATTTCCGCTTGCGTCCATTCGGAATATATTCTGGCAGTTTCCTTCATTGCTCGAGAGATTGGAAGGTTCCACGCATTTACGCACAAATCCATCATCGCCATACCGCCAATTTGCGCCATCATACCATGAATCGGGGTGACTCGCAATGAGACGGTTTCGGATCGCAACGGCGACGTCATATTTCAGTTTCGCATCTGTTTTTGCGGTTTCCGTCGTTGCTGAACGTAAGTCTTTATATGCCTGTTCGTAGTTTTTTTGCGCTCTGATTGCATCATTCATCTGGCGTTTCACGTCGGAAATGAGGACGGACGATGCCGCGCTGGTGACATAGGTGGTTCCATCACTGGCCGTTCCGGAGGATGTAGGGGAGCCGGCACTGGAAGTCGCCCCTTTGGATGCGATGGTCGGAAAGGTATATTGGCCATCGTCTAAAAAGTTATCGGTTGTAAACGAAAAAGAAGCACCGGCAGCTGAAATGGTAGCTGCCAAAAATGTCCGTATTTTATTTCCGTTCGAGCTTATTTTTACCGGTGTGTCTGGTGTACGAAGACCAGAGATAATTAATGTGGCCGTTTCACCCGCTTTAATGATACTTGAACTATTCATTTTAAATGTCGCATAAGAAGTTGAACCGGAAACCGTTGTGAACTCCGCATCACCATCTGAGACGGTTGTGACCCCTTGTTTAATTTGAACACTAATCGCAGAAGTGAGTTGTGATACATTTGGTAGTTCTATCATAATCATATCACCTCTGTTATACGGGTTTGTCAACATAAAGTTCATCTTAAATACGGTTTCAGACCCGGTAGTGGATGCGGTATTCGAAAGAGCGTTGTCTACCAATTGCGCTGGATCAGTCGTGATTTTACGGCAGTCTTTATAATTTGAATCAAGGTCATACGATTTATCCTTGAATATTTTAACTATTTTGGTTGCGTCGGATGAATTATACAAGTCCACGCTAACAAACGTCTCGGGATTATACGGTGAAGCAGTCGCCTGAACGTTGCTTTCTAATGTAACAAGCTGACTTCCGGTTGGTGTAGTTGTTGCAGGAGGAGTGGCGCGGGTTGGTGTTTTAATACCCGACAATTCCAATGCATATGTCCCTAACGTAACATCTGTGGCCGTTTGTTGTGGAGTATATGTTATCACAAGATTGTTATTACTCACCGTAGTCGCAATACCCGTTAATGTACCAGACGCCGGCACCGTAAGTGTTTCAATCGCAGTATTCGATGAAGCCAGTCGCATAGAGATACTGAGACCAGCTGCATCGTTACTACTAGTGTAGAGAGTAGGTATTTTTATTATAATTGTCCTAGCAGGTGATTGTCCTGGTACTCTTCTGAAATTGCCACTCGTTGTTGTAAAAACAAACGAATACTTCATCGTAATGGGGTTCGCCACAGTACCCTGAACAAACTCGCATCGGTTCAATATCAAATGTCCACCAGTTGTAGCCCCTAATGTCATTAAACTTGTTAAAGAAGGTGCTGCCAACCCTTCAATCACTCCCGTCCCATATCCCTCCGATGGCGCCATCCAAGATCCAAAACCGCCATTCCGATAGGTTCGAGATACCCATACACTTACCAATAATACTAAAACCAGCAAGAATATAACTGTATATTTATCTTGCAACAACTCCGAAAGTTTCATTAGGAGGTAAAACAACTATCGTGTATAATGCTTATATTATATACGATAAAATAAATCTCTCGGGTTTAGTATGTCTGTAGGCTATGCGTATACGGATTCTGTCTAAATGCGTTCAGGATATCCGGCTGGATTCTCTCGTTGTGTGGATGATTCGGTTGCGAATGAAGGTGGTTTGACTGGTATAATTTCCGTATCCGGAAAGCTCTCTAAATCCCTCGTCATTTATCGGTTTCATAGAAATAATTATTCACGAAATTTCATGTCATACGTCCGACAATTCAGTTGCTAATAATTCCAGTTTTCATATTTCAATAAATATTATAGCAGACGTTTAATATTGATTACATGTATATGTCTCGTTCATTTATGGTTATTACTTTTGAAAATCCACGCAATTATTCAAAAGTAGTTATTAAAAAACAACCTTTAATATCTGAATGTCTTTTCTGTAATACCTAAGTAATAAACTTATAAAATCATATATTGTTATTTCTGTTATTTCTGACTTGTCTGATGGGTTTAAATGATGTCTTATGTGGTTTGCTAACTTTAATAAGTTGACTATATAAAATCGTTTAAATTCTTCATCGTTAATACTAAGTTCGTCAACTTTTGTCGAGGAAGGTTCCATCCGGGCATCAAGTTCGGGTCCTGAACTTGAGTCGGGTAATGTTGGCACAGGTCTTGATAAATTACGAAATTGTAACTCAAAAAATCGTAATATGTTTCTTATAATTTCTTTTTTTTTATTGACTTCACAATATTGGTGTTCAGTAAATGGTGCCTCTAATTCTGAAATGTTTTTATTAGCTAAGTTAGAATCTATACATAATATTAATTCGTCTAAACTTAAAAAATTCTCTAAATAATATTCGCGACACATATGCGAACTGATTCCTATATGTTTTCCCTCCATTAATTCCAACGCTTTTCTACTGTCTTTATTTACAAAAAATATTGAATTAGCACAATAAGTATTCATAGCCGGTGTATAATGCATAATTCCAAACGATATCCAATTTCGTTCATTATAATTGTATAACGACAATATACCTGGAATTATTTTGCCTGTTTCAAGTAGATAATGTTGTGATCCTATTCCATTAGATTCTAAAATCTGCATTAATGTGATTACCCTTTGTTTAATTCCGTGAAAAAACCGACCCGTTAGG
>Ga0255094_1000942_pt1 | contig 13755 bp, 6 predicted proteins | sample Colum_Law_RepB_8_2_FD_188434 | JGI IMG/M metagenome (GOLD analysis project Ga0255094, IMG submission 188434) | Freshwater microbial communities from Columbia River, Oregon, United States - Colum_Law_RepB_8d | ecosystem: Environmental > Aquatic > Freshwater > River | place: USA: Oregon | collected...
GGCAAAACCCTGTGGGCAAAGGATCATGACCTAACCTTGTGCGGCGGCTGGACCAGCAGCCTTTGTCTCACCGCGAAGAACGGGGTGGTTCTGCTCGCCGGCATTTACAACGCCTACGGCGCGGCCAAGGGCGACGAGCATGAGCGACGAGCACTGGCGTTGTCCGCCAGCGATGGCTCGCAACTCTGGAACCAGGCTATCGGCAATCGCGTCCGGCCGGTGCTGGTTGGCAACCACGTCATCGGCCGGCCCAAGGCCTACGACCTCCAATCCGGAGCCACCGTGATGAAGCCCGGTCCCAAGGGCCCCATCCCGTGGTCGGTCCCGCCCAACGGCGCGTGCGGGCAGATGTCCGCGTCCGCCGGGATGCTGTTCTATCGTGACGGCTACACCGTGATGCGTGATGCCGGCACCGGCGGCACATTGATGGCCTTCACCGGCATGCGCCCCGGCTGCCTGATCAACATCATCCCGGCCGGCGGGGTGATCGTGCAGGTGGAGGCCAGTTCAGGCTGCACCTGCTATCACGCGATCCAGTCCACCGTGGCCTTCGTGCCGCCCGGAGCCGAATGAGCCACAGCACGAGGCCTCTGCATTTTACCTGCGAAGCGATGAGCTGATGCCCACGTCTGTTCTCCCCACATGCCCGCCACACCCAACGTCCTGAAGCATTTCAGCCGTCGCGCGTTCCTCCAGCAAGCCGGCCTCGCCCTCAGCAGCGCCGCGCTGCCGCTCCGGGCTGAAGCCGCCGCGCCCATCGCCAGTTTCTTTGTCGTCGGCGACACCCATTTTCTCGCGGAAAAGACGGAGCCGGAACGGATGGACGCCACCTCGGCCGCCTACACGCATCAGTTGGTGGATACGCTCAACCGCCTGCCGGGCACGGAGATTTCAGTGGAAGCCGGCGGCGGCAAGGTCCCGGCACCCAACGGCGTCCTGCACGTCGGCGACATCATCGACACCGGGGACAAAACCGGCGGCGTTCACCCGGCCATGCAGCGCACCGAATGGGCCGCTTACTACAAAGAATTTTGCACCCGGCTCCAGCACCCGGTGATGGAAATCACCGGCAACCATGATTCCCCCCAAGGCGCCGGACTCATGATCGAGAAGCTGGCCGCCCGCCAGCGGGCGCGGAAGAACCTCAAGGCGATCAGCCCGAACGGCCTGCATTACTCATGGGACTGGGGCGGTGTGCATTTCGCCGCGCTGGGCCTGATCGTCGGCACCGATAAGAGCGTGAACCGCAAGCGGCGCTACGCCGCCATGGACAGCCTGGCCTTCCTCCAGGAAGACCTTGCGGCCAACACCTCCAAGGACCAGCCGCTCGTGCTCATGCATCACGTGGACATGGCCCGCTACACGGTCGAGAAACCGGACACTGATTTCACCAAGTGGGAGTGGGACCCGGCGGATGTGAAGGCCTTCCACCACGTCATCAAGGACCGGCGGGTGGCGATCTTTTACGGGCACACCCACTTCCGGAACGTGTTCCGCTGGGACGGCAATTCCACCCGGGCGGACAAGGGCGTCGCCGTCTTCAACGTGGACAACGCCTCGCACTTCAGCGGCCCGGCCCAGGCGATCTTCCACGTCGAAGTGCGCGGCGACGGCTTGCTCGTCCGCGAATACGAAACCAAAGATGGCTGGCAAACCGGCCGGTGGACGCCCCAGACTTGGAAAGCCACGCTTTGAATCACTCTCCTGCCCCGCTCATTTCAAAACCCCTGATTGCTTATGTGGAATCGCCGTGACTGGTTCACCTCGCTTGGCCCCGTGGCCGCCGCCAACGTCGCGCTGACGCAGACGCTCATCGCCGCCGAGAGCCCCGCCGCCAGCGTGGCCGACCGCAGCAGCTCGATCCGCATCACCAAGCTCACAGCCACCCCAGTGGCGCGAAAGGTGTATCTCAAAATCGAGACCAATCATGGCGTGACTGGCTGGGGCGAAATCGACCAGTTGGAACCTTACGTGGCCGCGATGCTGGCGCGCTCGCTGTTCGAGCTGCTCAACGGCGAGAACCCGACCCGCATCGAGTTTCTCTGGCAGAAGATTTACCGCTCGCACCGCGACATGCGCGGCGGGCCGTTCATGACACACACGCTGGCGGGCATTGACATGGCCTTGTGGGACATCGCCGGCAAACTCTGGGGCGTGCCCGTGTATCGGCTGCTCGGCGGCCCCACGCGCGACAAGGTCCGCGTATATCCCTCCGCCACGGCGACCAAGGTGGGCGCGGGGTCGGAACAATTCTCCGGCACGCCGGTGGACATGGAGCGCCATGTGCGCAACATCGAGCAGGCACGCAAGCGGGTCGGCCCGAACGGCATGGTGATGTTTGACGCCCACTGCGCGCTGCCGCCGCCGTTCCTCATCCAGCTCGCCAGCGCCATCAAGGCCTACGACATCACCTACATCGAGGAGCCCGCCGTGCCGGGCAACATGGAGGCCTTCAAGCGCATCAAGCAGCACGTCACCATCCCGCTGGCCATCGGCGAGCAGGCCCGCACCATCTGGGAGGTCATCCCTTACTTGACGGAGCGCGTCGGTGATTTCCTCCAGGTGGACATGGCGCACACCGGCGGCATGTCGCAGTTGCTGAAGATTGCAATGCTCGGCGAGGCCTACCAGGTCCCCATCGCCCCGCACAGCGTCACCACGGATCTCGGCATGTCCGCCAGCCTGCACGTCTCCGCGTCGGTGCCATTGTTCCTCATTCACGAATACTACCCCAGCATCACGCCCAAGGATCTCGTTCAAAAAACCTGGGAGGTGGACAAGGACGGCTATGCGTCGCTGCCCACGGGCACCGGTCTCGGTTGCGAGGTGAACGAAGCCAAGCTGGACGAACTCTCCAAGCAGCCGGCCAAGCCCGAGTGGCCCACCAGGGGCCGACTGAAGGACGGCTCCATCGCAGACTATTGAAGGTGCCAGCCGCAGTCGGCGGCCGGGATTTTACTTGCCTTAGATGCTTGCCCTTCCAAACTCCGCGCGCTGTTGGCATCCCACCGGATGCCGGCTGCCCATGCCAGTGTAGCTCAGGGGTAGAGCAGCTGTTTCGTAAACAGCAGGTCGTCGGTTCGAAACCGACCACTGGCTCCAGTTTTAGCAGGTTGAGGAGCGTCCGCATACCACCTCGCATCACGTCATGCCCACGCCCTCTGAATTATCCGCCGTCCACGCCGGCTGGCGCTTCGACCATTCCTACGCTCAGTTGCCGCCCTCGTTCCACTCCCGGGTGCATCCCACGCCCGTCGCTGAACCCCGCCTCGTGCTCCTCAACCGGCCGCTGGCACAATCACTCGGGCTCGACCCTGCGGCGCTCTGCGGTCCCGATGCGGCCGCTTGTTTCACGGGCAATCAAATGTTCGCCGGAGCCGCGCCCATCGCCCAAGCCTACGCCGGACACCAGTTCGGCAACCTTGCGCGGCTGGGCGACGGACGCGCCATCCTGCTCGGCGAACACCTTACGCCCGCAGGCCAGCGCCTGGACATCCAGTTGAAGGGACCCGGCCGCACCCCATATTCGCGAGGGGGCGATGGCCGGGCCGCGCTCGGCCCCATGCTGCGCGAATACCTCGTCAGCGAGGCCATGCACGCGCTCGGCATTCCGACCACCCGCAGCCTCGCCGTGGCCAGCACCGGCGAACCGGTTTTCCGCGAGCAGCCGCTCCCGGGTGCGGTCCTCACCCGCGTCGCCGCCAGCCACATCCGGGTTGGCACCTTCGAATACTTCGCCGCCCTGGGAGACGCCGAGGCGCTGCGCGTTCTAGCCGACTACACGCTCCGACGCCACTACCCGGACCGGGCGGAGTCGGAGAATCCGGTGCTCGGACTGCTGGAAGGAGTGATGGAACGGCAGGCTTCGCTCATCGCCCACTGGATGCGCGTTGGCTTCGTGCACGGGGTGATGAACACCGACAACATGGCGCTCTCCGGCGAGACCATCGACTACGGCCCCTGCGCCTTCCTTGACGCCTACAACCCGGCGACAGTCTTCAGCTCCATCGACCACCACGGTCGCTACGCGTTCGGGCAGCAACCCCGGATTGCCGCGTGGAATCTGGCCCGGCTCGCCGAGGCCTTGCTGCCCATCCTGCACCCGGAACCGGAGGCAGCCCTGGCCCTCGCCAACGAGGCCCTCGAATCCTTTGCCACGCGCTTTCAGCACCATTGGATCGCCGCCCTGCGCGCCAAACTCGGCCTCTTCACCGAGGAACCGGAAGATGCCGACCTTGCCGAGGCCCTGCTCCGCTGGATGCACCAGACCCGCGCCGATTACACTCACACCTTCCGGAACCTCCGAGCGGACCAGACCCCGGCCGCTTTGGCTGACGCCGCGTTCAGCGCCTGGCACCGGCGCTGGACCGAACGCCTTGCCCGCCAACCGCAGCCGTGGGCAGAAGTGGCCCGGCTCATGCACGCCCACAACCCGGCCGTGATTCCCCGGAATCACGAAGTGGAAGCCGCGCTCGCCGCCGCCACCACGGCGAACAACATCGCACCGCTGGAACACCTGCTTGCCGCCCTGGCCCGACCCTACGACGAAGCGGGTCAGCCTGAAGGGCTCCTGAATCCCCCACCTCCGGGAACTCCAGTTTGTCGCACCTTCTGCGGCACTTGAGCTCGGAGTGATTCGCTCAACCAGCCGGAGCGGCGAGCCGGAAGGCTCGCTATCCGCGCCACGTCGTTTTAACCAGCGGCCATGACCCAAACCCAGTTGCAGAACTTGATACACACGACTACGGGCACAGCCACCGCTCACCGGCGTTTGGCGGGGTGCTCAGTTGCCCGGTCCGGCCGGATGGAGTTCCTCGTGGAGGGCGTTGAGCAGCGCCTCGACGCTGAACGGCTTGTTGAGGTGATGCCGAATCCCTTTGGATCGGAGCTCGGTGTGGCGCTCGGGCTGGCCAGGCTGATTGGACAGACCGCTCACGGTGATGATGCGGACTTGTGAATTAAGCCGTTGCAACGAGCGGATGAGCGCCACGCCGTCCATCAGCGGCATCATGATGTCCGTCACCACCACGGCAATCTGCTGGGCATGCTGCGCGTATACCGCCACCGCTGCCGCGCCGTCCTCCGCCACCAAAACCCGGTAGCCGTGGCCTTCGAGCATGCTCCTGGTGACGGCGAGCACGGCGGGTTCGTCATCCACCACGAGGATGGTTTCTCCGTGCCCGGAGCGCAGCGGCTCCGTCCGCGCCGGCCCCGCCACCGTGGCGCTGGACTTGTCGGCTGGCAAATACACCTCAAACGTCGTGCCCTTGCCGGGCACGGACTGGACTTCGAGGAAGCCGCCGTGGCTGCGGATGATCCCGAGCACTGTTGGCAACCCCAGGCCGGTGCCCTGCCCGTGCGGCTTGGTCGTGAAGAACGGCTCGAAGATGCGATCCAGCACCTCCGGCGGCATGCCCGTGCCGGTATCGGTCACCTTGAGCAGCACGTAGTCGCCCGGTTTCGCGCCCGGATGCTTCAGGACTGCGGCCTCGTCGAGGTGCAGATTGTGGGCGGAGTAGTGAATCTGGCCGCCGTCGGGCAGCGCATCCCGCGCGTTGACGCTCAGGTTCAGCAACACTTGATGGAGCTGGGAGGCATCGGCCTTGAGCGGCCAGAGGTCAGCGGCCAGGTCGCTGTGCAAGGTGATGTTCCGCGGAAAGGTCTCCTCGGCCATGTGCCGGATGTCCTTGATGATGTGGCGCAATTGCACGATGGCCCGCTCGCCGTCGGTGCCGCGGGCGAAGGTGAGCACCTGCTTCACGATGCCCGCCCCGCGCTGCGTGCTGGTGAGCATGGAATCGATCACCGGACGGATCTTGTCCGGCAAAGGCACCTGCTGGAGCAGCTCCAGCCCCATGCTGATCGGCGCGAGCACGTTATTCAGGTCATGCGCAATGCCGCCGGCGAGCATGCCCACGCTCTCCATGCGCTGGGCGCGGAGGAATTGCTTTTCCATGGCCTTCTTCTCCGTGATGTCCTGCTTGATCGCGATGTAGTGCGTAATCACCCCCGCTGCGTCCTTCACCGGGGTGATCGTGGCTTCCTCCTCCAACGGCGTGCCGTCCTTGCGCTGGTTGTGGATTTCGCCGTGCCATACCTGGCCGGAGGAAATCGTCCGCCACAGCTCCTGATAGAACTCCGGCGGATGCTGGCCGGACTTGAGCACGCGAGGGTTGTTGCCAATGGCCTCCCGGCTGGTGTAGCCGGTGGTCCGGGTGAAGGCGTCGTTCACCCACTCGATCGTGCCTTTGGCATCCGTGATGACGATCACATTGGCGGCCGCATCCAGGGCGGCGCCCTGCAGGCGCAACTTGGCCTGCGTCCGCCGCCGCTGCACAATGCGCCAAATGGATTCACTGATGAGCTGGACGGTGTTGATGTCCTGATCGGTGTAGTCCTGCGCCTTGTTCCCCACCCCGGTAAGCATCACGACTTTGTCCCCCTCGATCACTGGCACGCTGACCAGCCGCAGCAGCGGGGAGTGCCCCTCCGGCAGTCCGTGTTTGTGGGCATAGGAGGCATAGTCATTGAAGACCACCGGCCGCCGCTCACGTAAGGCATCCGCCCAAATCCCCGCCTGCTTGACGGGGTAGTGGTTCTCGTAGGCGGCGTGGCAATACTTCTCCAGCGTGCGACGCGACCATGTGACCAGCTCAATGGTCGCCTGGTCGTCGTTCACAAAGTGGATGAAGCTGATCTGGCTGCCCGTAAGATCCTCGGCAAACTCCTGCGCTTGCTGCATGAACGCTTTCTCGTCCAGTTGCTCCGCCTCCTGTGGCAGCCGGAGCAAAATTTCTCCCAGGCGGGCCCGGAAAACCAACTCCTCCTGCGCCCGCTTGTGCGCAGTGATATCAGTCATGGCTCCCAGAGACCGCGTCGTCTGCCCATGCTGATCACGCACGATGAAGGCGAAATCCTTGATCACGGCATACTTGTCGTCTCGGCGGCGAAACCGGTATTCGTAGGAACACGACGGGGCCCCGCTGGCAACTGCCTCGTGATAGGTTGACATCACCCGGTCCCGATCGTCCGCGTGGAGCCGGTTGATCCACCAATCAATCGTGGGTTCGATTTCCTCGGCCGGGTATCCAAAAATTTTTGTGAAGCCGGTGCTCCGCTCTACGACGCCGGTTCCTATATCCCAGTTCCAAATACAATCGGAAGTCGCTTCCATGAACAGCCGCGTTTGCTCTTCGCGCTGCTGCAAGAGGTTTGCCGCCCGTTTGGCCTCGGTGATGTCGTGAAACACCACCAAGTAAGCGCCAGCACGCCCGCTTTCTAGAGGCGCGGCGCTCACCGATACGTGGCGTTCCGTCCCATCCTTGCAACGGATCTTCACTTCCGGCGGGGTAAACGGCGCTTTAGTTTGAGCCGCGCGGCCCAGTTCCGTTAGCCACGACTCCTTGATTTGCTGACGATAGACCGGGTCTGGATAGGCTTTGAGCCACCAGTCTGCGAGCGTGGGAATGTCCTCGCGGCGGTAGCCGAAAGTCTTAACAAAGCACGGGTTGAGGAAGGAGATATCTCCTTCGGCGGTATTTATCGCCATGGCTACCGGGGAGGATTCGATGATAGAGCGGAATCTTGTCTCGCTAGCCGACAGCGCCTTGATCGAATCCTGCAACTGGCGATTCAGGTCCTCCGCCCGCCGGCGCGCTTCAATCGAATCTTCGGCCAGGTTCAGACTCCCCAGCTGGGCTCGGGCGGCAGCTTCCTTTTCCAGCCGAAGCTCTTCGGCCTGCACGCGCAGCCTGCGCGTTATATCGATGAGGCGGACATACCCGTTCACCCGCGCGAGCAATTCCCGGTTGGCGATGGAGCGGAGGATGTAGCCGTCCGCGCCCGCTTCAAATCCATCCACCCGGTCAGTCGCTTCCGTGTAGGTGCCCGAAGCCAGCACCACGAAACAAGCGGCCAAGGCTGGGTCTGCCTTGATCCGGCGGCAGGCTTCCAGTCCATCCAAGCGCGGCATGTCCCGATCCAGCAGCAGCAAATCCGGTGGATTGGTTTGCATCGCCTGCAAGGCCGCTATGCCGTCGGCTGCCGATGCCACCACGTAGCCCGCCTTGGCCAGCAGGCGCGTCGTGCCCATCACCACCTCGGCATCGTCATCCACGACGAGGATTTTGAATTCGGCTGGGTTGATGGAGTTCATAGGGCGTTGCGGGGGGGGGGAGGCGGCGCTTGGTGTTCAGCGGCGAGCTGGCTGGCACGAGTCAGAAGGGCTGTCACCGCCTTGAGCCAGGCCATGGGAAAACGGGCCGGATCGGAAAGCCACGGACGCAGGCTCTCGACGGCGCGTTCGCAGCCGCCCCCCGGTCATCGACGACGGCCGCCGCGAGCAGCGCGCCGGTGTGCGGGAAACGCGCGCTCCAATCCGGCCCGACCGCTGCACGAGGCCAGGGTAGAGCTCGCGCAAATCCGGCGTCGCGGCCAGCCAAGCTTCAAACTCGGCTTGGCACTGGGCGCGGTCATTGGTCAGGAGCCCCGCCACGTAACAACGGCAGGATTCCTCGCGGTTCAACGGTGGGGCAAGTGACGCTGGCATATTGGGGCTAAGACTGCGGCTGGGCCGGAGCGGCGACCACCGGGATGACATACCGGGGCGGCTCCCCCAGCTTCTGGCACAGGTCGTTGATCTGGCCCTTGAGCTCGACCATGCGCACCTCGCGGTCCACCGCCACCCGGTTGAAGCGCACCAGCAGGTCGTTGCGGGCCTGCAGTTCCGTGGCTGTTTTCACCAGCGCTTGCTCCGCCCGCTTGCGCTCGGTGATGTCCTGCACCGTGCCGAGGATGTGAGGGGGGTGGTTCTCGGTGTCAGTAATCCGGTCGCCCCTACCACTCAGAAACCGGACCGTGCCGTCCGGCCAGACGCAGCGGAACTCAAGTTCAGCAGGCCTTTCTCCCGCGCCGCAGGCGCGCACCCATTCCTCCATCCTTGGCCGGTCTTCAGGATGAATCAAATTGACCAGCGCATCGATGGTCGGGCTGAACGTTTCCGGCGAGACGCCGTAGAGGTGATACGTCTCGTCCGTCCATTGGATCGGGCCGGTGAAATTCCAGGACCAACAACCAATTTGGGCAACGCGTTGGGACTCCGACAGCAAACGGTCTTTCTCCTGCAATGCCACCTCCGCCCGCCGGCGGTCGCTGATGTCGCGAATGTTGCACTGGATCACCTTCTGGCCAGCCACGTCATAGACATTGCTGACGAACTCCACCTCGATCTGCCGTCCCTCACTGGTCTCCAGCGGCAAATGATCGTAGCGGACGTATTCCTGCTGCTGCAGCTCGGCAAACTTCTCCTGGTTGGCGGCCAGATTCCGGAAGAAGCCCACTTCCCAGAGCTTCTTCCCGAGAAATTCCTCCTTGGAGAAGCCCAGCAGGTTGATCAGGAAGGGGTTCGCATCCTCGATCATCCCGGTCTCGACATTGAGAATAAAGATGCCGTCCTGCGCCGCCTCGAAGAGCCGGCGGTAGCGGCGCTCGGAGGCGGCCAGCAGGGCGTCCGCCAGCTTGCGTGCGGTGATGTCCGCGTGCGTGCCGATCATCCGCCGGGGCTGTCCGGCGGCATCGCGTTCGATCAGCCGGCCGACCGAGAGCAGCCACTTATACTCGCCCGTCCGCGTCCGCTGACGGAATTCCACCCGGTATTCGGCGCGCTTGCCCGCGAGGTAGTCGGCCAAGATTTGGCCAGTCAGTTCGCGGTCTTCCGGATGCAACCGGTCGCGCCAAGCTGCTGCGGTTTCGTGGAAATCAGCCGGATCGTAGCCCAGTATCAGCGCGTATTCCGGATTCACCAACACCTCGCCGGTCTGCACATTAAAGTCGTAGATGCCCAAATTCCCGGCGTGTAGCGCCAGCGCCAGACGTTCCGCCGTCTCCGCCAGACCGCGCTCGGCGGCCTGCCGCCCCTCGCGCATCCGGATTAGCCCCAAGCCCAGCGCCAGATCGCCCGCCAGCTCGGCCAGCAGCTTGGCCTCTTCCTCATCGAAGCGGTTCACCTCGGCCGAATACATGTTCAAGGTGCCGAGCACGACATTCTCGTGAACCAGCGGGAAAACGCCCGTGGACCGGTAGCCGCGCTGGAGGGCAGCGTCCCGCCAGGGGGCAAAGTGCGGGGCATTCGCTATGTCGCGGCAGGTCTGCGGCAGCCGGGTGCGGATTGCCACGCCCGTGGGGCCCTGGCCGCGCTCGCTATCCGCCCAAGTGATGTGGGCCGCGCTCACGTAACCCTCCTCAACCCCGGCCCAGGCCACCGGACGAACGGTTTTCTCCGCATCCTGCTCGGCATAACCGACCCAGACCATGCGATAGCCACCCTCGCCCACGATCAGGCGGCACACCTGCTCCAGCAGTTCCTGCTCCGAATCCAGCCGCTTAATGATTTGATTGCAATCCACCAGCATGCGCAGCGCCCGGTTCGCCGCCGCCAGGTCTTGCTGCGTTCTGAAGTGCTCGGTGAGGTCCATCACGTAGCAACGGAAGCTCGGAGGCCTGCCGCACCCCCTGCCCCGCCACCACCTGGGTCACGAGTTGGGCGAAGTTGGCCGGCAGAAAATCCGCCGGGACCATCTGGCATTCCGCGCAGACCGTCCGCGTCGCCTCATTGGCCAGCGTCACTTTCCCCTCCGCGTCGAACTCCAGCACCGGATTCGGGTCGAGCATGGGAAACGCCGCGTAACGCCCGATGCGCTGCAGCATCTCCGTGCGCTCCGTGATGTCCTGCACGAACCCGAAGAGCTGGGTCACCTCGGCGGTCTGCGGGTCCGCGTGAAACTGGGCATGCAATTCCAGCGTGCGCGACCGGCCGTCGGCATTCAGCAGGGAGAATCTCGCCTCCACCGCGCCGGCTTTGGCCCGCGCGGTGGCCACCGCCGCGAGCAAGTCCTGCCGCTCCTCCTCCCGCAGGCGCGCGAGCAAGTCCTCCTTGGCGATGAGGTTCCGCTCCGAGACGAGCCCGATGAGGGTGCAGAAAGTCTGGTCCGGGTGAATCTCATCGGTCCGCAAGTTCCACTCGAAGCTCCCCAGCCGCCCAGCCGCGAGGGCTTGTTTCATGCGGTCTTTGATCCGGTGCTTTTCCTGCACCAGCCGGTGCTCGGCAGTGATGTCCCGGCAATGCAGCAGCACCGCGCTGACATCCGCGTGATCCAGCAGGTTCCGCGCGAGGATTTCCACGAGGCGCGCACCGCCGGACGCCGGCTTCAGGTGCAAGGGAAAGCGGTGGAGCGCCCGGGCGCTGCCCAACACCAGCGCCAGCATCCGCTCCGCCAGCGCACGATCCGCCTCGGTTACCAAGCTGAGGAGCAACTGGCCCTGCACCTCCGCCGGCGTCCGGCCCAGCAGCGTCCGCACCGCTTCCGAGGCGTAAACGACCTGCCCGGCCGCATCCAGTGTCAACAGCAGTTCCGAGGCTTCATCCACCAGATGCCGGAACCGCGCGTCCGACTTGCGCTGAGCCGCCTCCAATTCGGCTTGGATACGACTCGCGCGAATGAGGAGCCAGAAAACGAAGACCGCTAGCAGGGTGTTGATCACCATATGGCTCCCCAACTGGAGCCACAGCTCAGGCGAGAACGGTTCCAGCTCCGGATGCTGAAGAATCCCGAACCCAATGGTCGCCGAGGCGGACACCACCCCACAAAAGGCACTGTATTTCAGCGCCCGCTTCACCGCGACTGGAGGCAGATTGAACATTTCGGAAAGCCAAGCGGCGCTTCCGATGAAGCGCATCGCTGACGTTCCGCCACCCTAGAGCCCGCTCCCAAAACGAGCAACCACCCAGACTTGTCCAACTCGCCCTCCTTCTTGTCCTGCGTCGGCATGGCGGCCGGCCCAGGGAAGCGGGTTTTAGTGACGCCATCGCCCTGCATGAGCCTAAAACGTTTGACGCATACCCGGCTTCGCAGGAGGCTCCTGCGCTAGCCTAACCATCGCTATATTTCCATGAACCCCACCCCCGAATCCAAGACCGATGGCGCCGGCACGGCGGCCCAGCTGCGAGTGCTGCTCGTGGATGATGTGACCATGAACCGCCGGGTGGCGGAGCTGATCTTGAAGCACCTGGGCTGCACGGCGGTGTCCGCCGAGGACGTGCATGACGCGCTCAGGCAGATCCGCGCGGTGGAATTCGACTTCGTGTTCACGGATGTGGAAATGCCGGACATCAACGGGATCGAGGCGATCGCGCTGTTCCACGAGGCGGATCGGGGCGGCCATCCGGGGCGGGCGCGGCCGCTCAAGATCGTTGCGATCTCTGCGGGCCGCATCGGGATGACGCACAAAGACTATCTGGCGGCGGGCTTCGATGAACATCTGGCCAAGCCGCTCGAGGTGGAGCAGATGCGAGCGGTGCTGCACAAGTGGGATGCCCCGGCAGCCAGCCCGCCCGTCGCACCGCCCGCCGCAGCCCCGGTTCCGGTGGCCAAGACGGCTTCCAGCCGGATCACCACGCCGCTCCAAATCACCGAGCAACAGTTGGCGCAGTTGGATCTCCATTCCTTCCTCAACATCCTCAACATCCTGATGGGCGATCTACAGTTGCTGACGATCGACCTGAAAAACCCAGCCGCGCTGGCTGAGACGACGCACCTTGGGAAAGAACTCCTCGAACTGGTGCGCGCGGGCCGGCTCAACGAAGAAGCCTCGGCCAAGGCCGCCAGCCTGCACGCAGCCTTTCTCAAAGAGTGGTCCGACGTGCTGCGCCTCACCCCGGAAGCCGCCAATGCGAAGCCTGACCGCGAAACCGCGGCGAACTTGGATTCCATCCTCAAGGTCATGACCGTCCGGCTGAAGGAGTATCAGGAGCGCGTGCGCACGGGGGTGCTCTGGAAGCCGCACAGCATCCAACTGCTCACGGATAACTTCGTGAACTTCCTTGCCGCCTTGGAGAAGAACAGCAAGGGCCGCTATCACATCATCTTCAACATTGCCTCGCAGGATCCGGCTGATTATCTGGTGAACTTCCGGATCGAGAGCGTGGACGGAGACATGATCAACATGCCGCCGGTGTTGCAGGATGTGTTCCGTGACCTGATCGCCAACGCCCGCAAATACACCCCGCCCGGCGGCTGCATCACCGCCGGACTGCATGACAACGGCAAGGAGTTGCGCATGGCAGTGGAGGACACCGGCTGCGGCATCCCGCCCGAAGAGGTGGAACGCGTGGTGGAGTTCGGCTACCGCGCCACCAACGTGCGGGAAAAGGCGACCAAGGGCGGCGGCTTCGGTCTGACCAAGGCCTATTACCTCACCACCAAGCTGGGAGGAACCATGTGGATCTCCTCCACCTTGGGCAAGGGCACCCGAGTAACGGTGCACATCCCTCGCCCGGCGCGGTAGCTGGTCCGCTTACCGTCCAAAGACTCGACCTAGCTGATCGAGACAACTGCCAGATTGGAACGTGAAGCTCGCCGCGTGGCGAAGACTTCAGCAGCGCGTTGCGCTGCGCGGGGCTTCCACCGGTGGCAGCCGGTGGCGGCCTCATGGAGTTATTCTAGTTCCTTTCTCATGGTGCGGGGAGGGCCAGTTTGGAGCGTGGGTTGCGTTCTGCCTTAGTTGCGTTTGACGGTGACGGACTGGCCGGCGGCGAGGGTGAGGTAGGTGATGCGCTGGCCGGCGTAGGTCTCGGCGCTGATGACCGGGGCGGTGGTGCCGGTGAAGCTGACCACGCCGCCGCTGACCAGGCCCGTCACCGGGATGCGCGCCGCCTTGGTCACCGTGAGGGTGAGGGTGTTGTCCGCATGGCGCGTGGCC
>Ga0255094_1000953_pt1 | contig 13596 bp, 10 predicted proteins | sample Colum_Law_RepB_8_2_FD_188434 | JGI IMG/M metagenome (GOLD analysis project Ga0255094, IMG submission 188434) | Freshwater microbial communities from Columbia River, Oregon, United States - Colum_Law_RepB_8d | ecosystem: Environmental > Aquatic > Freshwater > River | place: USA: Oregon...
TCAGGACCTTGTCCGAGCAGAATGGCCGGAATTCGCCCAGTTTGACTGCTATGCCTGCCACCACGATCTGCGGCACGACGGCTGGCGTCAGCAGGCCCAGATCAAAGGTCGCCCCGGACGACCACGCCTGATCCCGTGGCCCGCCACACTCGCAGAAATTGCCTCGAACCTGACCGCTTCCAGCCCGGCAACGCCAACAGCGCCGGATATCAGCCTCGCAGAAGTACAGCAGGCCTCAGTCAGCGCACCCTTCGGCAACACCGCCGAACTGATTACAGCCACACGCTCGGCCGCTGCGGCCGCCGAACAACTGGCCCACCGCCTCGAAAACTCAACCCTGACACAGCAACAACAACAGGAAATCACCACTCGCCTGCTGAACGCAGGAACCGCAGCAACCGTCGATTACGACTCTGCCCGCCAGATCGCCTGGGCATGGCTGCTGCTCAACTCCGCCACCGCCGACGAACAGCAGCGGCTGTTCCCACAACTCTTTCTGCAGCTGCACCAGGGTCGCGCGGAATCGGATCCAATCCCTGGCAGTAACGAAACCGTCACAGTCATCCGCATTGATCCCGCACTGTCACTGCCACCCATCGCCGGCTACGACCCCCAGTCCTTCCGCGCGGCCTTTGAAATCATCCGCAAATCCCAGCCGGAATGATCCTGCACGTCCACGTCAGGCGACCGGCAATCCGCCATGAACCACCGCATTCCGCTGAACTGCCCGCTTTTTGAGCTTGCAATTATCCGGCAGGCGGATACCATCAAGGGTGTAAACAATACTCCCTGACACGCAGCAGCACGGGCCGTCAGGGTACAATCGTGCTCCTGACGCAGCGATTCAGCATCGCTGAAAACAATCAGTGATATCAGCTATTACAAACGCCAGGGTCCCGCAGCACGCCGCCGCGACACAGCCGACCCTCCGGTAACGGAACGCAATCCGTGCAGGTCACACGGCCAATGAGATGGGCTCTGTGACATGGAAGTGATCAAAGTTTGCCTCGCTGCAGGTGGTACGTTTCAGGAGTCGTTCGATGATGGCATTCGATGTGTGGGTCAGGCCACTGGGAGAACGCTGCCGTGTCCGAGTCAGCGGAACGGGAAACGCACACTGGCTGATGCAGAAACTTGCCGAATCATTCTCGCTGGGCAAAGCGCAAGCGTGCCCCGAGCTGCAGCAACTCGACGTGTGCTCATTCGAAGTGCCATGCCAACTGCCGCACTCCCGAAATCGCCTCGAAAATGCTCTGGCGGCCATACCTGAAGTCAGACTGATGACGCGACCGGAATAATGAATTTCAGCCACACACAGTAAGCAGCAGGCTGTGACTCTGCGGTCAGCGACACAGCACAGGTCCGATCAAACGCTTGTTGAAAAGAAGTCCATGCCAACACTATCGGACTCGGCCGCCACTCCGAATTATCTGCTGCTCGAGGCCAATGTCCCAATCGGTCCAACCGTCAGATCGGCGTTGGCGGACGACACCAGTCTGGTGGTCTACGGATTCTCCGGCAAGCCGGCTTATGATCAGTTCATTGCCAGCAGCAACAGAGACCTGCGGCCTTATCCGCTGACGAAAGGGTACCTGCAAAGGCATTCGGCGGAAGACAGCAGGCAGCTCAGGCTGGTCGTGGTCGACGCCAGCAACTTCCAGCAACCGACGATTACAGCAGTCTCCATGGCGTCCGCATTAAAAGCTCAATCGGACAGCTCTGCACAGATTGAAACACCATGCCGTTTGCACCTGCAGTCACCGTCGGGGGTTTATCACCTCGCGGACTCCTGCGGATGAAACACCATTTTTCCCGGGATGACGCTGTTCGCCTGCATACGGACCGCAGCTGCACGGTCAATCTTAAGGCCACTCCGCACGTCGCTCGAATGTCCGTCGCCCTTCCTGACTCGCAACCAGCGCGGCAACGATCTGCATCCTGCAGCACAGCGTTTCAGTCCTTCGGGAAAAGGTGCGATTGCGGACGTGCTTCCGCATCCTTGTCCGCTTCTCTGTTGGTGCCGGGTGAAGTGATATGACCACAGCATTGCTCTGGACCGTTGTCGCATTACTGACTCTGGCGATCTGCCTCGTCGTGAAGCGGTATTTTACCCTGTGGCTGCAGGCGTATCTGACGGGCACACGCATCAGTCTGCTCTCGCTGATCATGATGTCAATGCGCAGGGTTGATCCGGCTCAGATTGTGCGTTGCCGGGTCATGGCAGTGCAGGCCGGTCTGAAATCGTTTTCCACGGAAGCCATGGAGGCGCAGTATCTGGCCGGAGGCAACGTCGAGCGAGTTACTGCCGCACTGATCATCGCCAATCGCGCTGGAATTGTCCTGAACTGGGATACCGCGGCAGCGGTTGATCTTGCCGGACGAGACGTGCTGGAGGCTGTCCGGCTCAGCGTCAACCCGCGAGTCATCATGTGTCCGGATCCCGAGTCGGGACGCGGCGATACCCTCGACGGTGTCGCTCAGGACGGCATCCAGCTCAGAGTTCGGGTTCGTGTGACAGTCCGAACCAATCTTTCCGAGCTTGTCGGAGGAGCCACGGAATCGACTGTGATTGCCCGCGTCGGCGAAGGTATCGTTTCCGCAATCGGGATGTGTCACAGCTACCGTGATGCACTCGCGGATCCCATGGTAATCACCAGAAATGTACTCAGCCGGGGCCTCGACTCACAGACGGCATTTGAGATTGTCTCGATAGATATCGCAGACATCAGTGTCGGTGAAAATATCGGAGCGAATCTGCTGATTGACCAGGCGGAAGCCGACAAACGCATTGCTCGGGCGGATGCTGAAAAACGTCGCGCGATGGCGGTGGCCCATGAGCAGGAGATGGTGGCACTGACGCGTGAGAACGAAGCGGCGGTTGTGCTGGCCGAGGCTGCAATTCCAGCCGCGGTGGCCACAGCTTTCAGGAATGGGCGTCTGCGTGGCAGACATCAGCTTCGTCAGGTTCGCTCGTTGACCCACGCAGCAAACCCGCGTTCCGGCTGGAAAGCGATACAGCCCGCGAGCACCTCGCTTGCAGCAACGTCGGACAGCACCAGGGTCCGGGAAACGGAGGCCGGCAATTTTGAAGTCAGAACATAGCCCACGTTTCGGAACTCAGACATCGCGGCCATCAAAGCGTCGACGCTCGCAGCGGCAACCCTCGCCGCACGAACAGGATCAAACCACAGTTCTGTTTTTTTGAAGGAGAATCCGCAATGGGTGACAAGGGAAGCAAAGACAAAGGCAAGCGCGAACTGCAGAAGAAGGCAAAACTGAGCCTGAAAGAAAAGCGCAAGGCCAAACATGACAAAAAGAGCAACTCAGGTTCCGTAACCACGTAGTCCAACTGGCACCAACCGTTCCTCTGGCAGTCTTCCCAACAGGCGCAGGGGATCGGTTTGCACCTTCCTGCCTGACAATACCCCCATCGACAAACAGGTAGCCCGGGCATTCCCGCCCGGCGCCACGCGTACCCCGTACAATCCTGACGCCGTGGAAAAAACGGCTCAACGCAAAATGAAGTGCGCCGTGCGAGGCAGCCAGCGAGTGTTGTCCTGTAACTGGGGGTGCTCGGTAGGTCCCCCTGGAAGGGCGAGGCTCCCGCCGAGCCGCGAGATCCAGCAGCCTGACATGCTGTTCGGCTCAGCAGGAGCTTCGCCCTCCCAGGATCGCAATCCACACCTCTGGCAGTGCAGGCTGCAGCTCCGCACAGGATTTCGCGTTGATCCGAAAAAACCGTAGCCTCGGCTTTAGCCCTTGTCGTTACCCATAATATGGGGTGTTGTCGATGGCATTCCGCCACTGCCTCGCAGGGAATTCATCGTTTTCGGCTCGCAATTGGAAGCCGGTGATCGGCGAAAGCATTGGCTGTGAATACAGGAACAGATTTGGGAGCTCTGCCCCGAGTCCCTCGGGCGATGCTCGCGGCCAAGTTGTGCCTGGCCGTTGGCCCCTTGGGGGTCGGTTGCGCGACACATTCATTTGAACCATGCCCCCTGCAAAAGGGGTTATGACAATGGCTGCGCCCTGGGCTACCGGAAAACTGCGTTTCAGGCTTGAATCGCAAACGCGGGCAAGCCGAACCAACAAAACGAGCCCCTGAGGCCCCCACCAGGCCTGAAGGGCCGATCTCAGCAAAGCCAGGTGCGTAAGCACCTGGTCACGGCCCCCAAAACAACCCCACCAGGCCTGAGGGGCCGGTTTCAGCAGAGCCAAGTGCGCCAGCACCTGGTCGCGACACCCCCAAACACCACACCAGGCCTGAAGGGCCGGTTTCAGCAAAGCCACGTGCGTAAGCACCTGGAACGCCTTGCAAGACCACACAACAACACTCGCCCTGAAATCGGCCCTTCAGGCCTAAAAACCATTTTTTGGGGGTGCCCCTAACCCAGGGCGCAGCCCTGGGCTACCGGAAATCGGCCCTTCAGGCCTGAACCGCAAACAGACGCACGGCACAAACCAAAAACACGCCGCAACGGCCCCCTGGCCCGACGGGTTTCGTGGGTAATGACAAGGCATTCCTGCCCGGCCCCCTCCATCAAACATTCTCATTTTTCAACCGCCAAACCTCCGCTCCACACACCCCGAGCCAACGCTTGCCCCTCGCGTCAATGATGCCTTGATTCCGCACCCCTGCTCAATCCTTCGATCGAACCGTACACAGACCTGTCCCCGCGATCTCCGCGAGCCCCTTAAGTTGACCTCAGCCCTCGCTCGCCCCCTGCAGGGCACCACTGGTCCATCACCCTCGCCGCCTCCACAGTGGACCACAACAAACCCAGCGAAGTCATCACTCCCGCTGACGGCTCTCCCCAACCCGCAACCACGGCCATTCCCTTTCGTGCATTTCGTGGTTCATCCAAGCCAACTGCCAACCGAAAACCGAAAACCGAAAACCGAAAACCGAAAACCGAAAACCGAAAACCGAAAACCGAAAACCGAAAACCGAAAACCGAAAACCGAGAACCGAGAACTGAGAACTGAGAACTGAGAACTGAAAACTGAGAACTGAGAACTGAGAACTGAGAACTGACCACTACCCTCCCCCTGTCCCATGTCGTATCGCCTCCCAGAACTCCAACTCCTCCCGCACCCCCGTCTCGGGATCCCCTGCAAACTCCCGCCGATCGACATAGCCCCGGAAACCGCCGTCCACCAGACGTCCAAATACCGTTCCCACGCTCAGCGATTCCCGGACGTCGTGAGTCACAAAGATCGTCGTCATCCGGAATTTCCCCGCCAGACTGCGGAAGATCGACTGCATCCGAGCCCTGGTCTGGGCATCCAGGGCAGCGAAGGGTTCGTCCATCAACAGCAGACGCGGGCGAGCCAGTAACGCTCGGACAAAAGCCAGTCGCTGCTTCTGACCACCACTCAACTGCCACACAGACTTTCGCAACTCGGACTGCAGTCCCGTCAGTTCCAGCAGCTCTCCTGCCTCCCGCTGAACCTCCGCCTCACGAACCCCTCGCATCCGCAGCGCAAATGCCGCATTCTCAAACACACTCAGATGCTCGAACAGTAATGGCTCCTGATCCAGATACAGGGAAACCGGACCTGTCCCACTTCCCGACACTTCCACGGTTCCCGCATCGGGCCGCAACATCCCCGCCACGCACTTCAGTAATGTGGACTTGCCGCAACCCGAACTGCCCAACACGACCAGCGTTTCCGCTTCAGCCAGCCTCAGATTGACATCCCGCAGTACCGGACGCCCGCCCAGTTGAATGCTCAGGCCCTGCACCTGCAGTGCACCTGCCCGCTCTTCGGTGGTTCCACTCACGGCTTACGCTCCCGTCCACGCTGCAATCCGCCCATCAGCCCCGGCCCACCGGTGGTCATCACCGCCCACCCATCACGCCAGCGAAGCAACAGCAAGGCCACCAGCGCCGGCACCGTCAGCAGCAGCGAAGAGGCCGCCGCCTGAGACACACCGCCCTCACGGATCTGGGAAAATAAACGCATCGTCAGAGTCTGCACGCGCCCGCCCCCAACCACCGTCGTCAATCCATAATCCAGCCACGACATTAAAGCCGTCTGGAACAGACACAGCGGCAACAGACCTCGCGAGTCAGGCAGCACCACATGCCGCCACACAGCCACATCGCCGCCCCCCAGAGTCCTGACCAGTTGCTCCCGACGCCAACTGCCCGGTTCCCGCACCCCGGCAAACAACACCGCCGCAAATGATGTCCCATACACACTCTGCACCAGAAACACTCCCAGCCACGAACCGGCCACGTGGATACGAGCCATCAGGTCGAACAGACAGCCGGCGGCGATCGCCGGAGATGTCAGCAGCGGCAGATACAGCAGACCACGCACTCGACCGCTGCCGGTTTCTGACCAGCAGCGGCTGATCAGCAGACCCCACACCGTCGAACACACCGCCACTGCCAGACTCAAACCAGCCCCCTGCAGCGCTGCACGACCGTTGCTGCCGCTGAATGCCCGCTGCCACGCCACCCCGTCGACCCGCAATGGCACCAGACGTGGCCATTCCCAGCCACTGCCACACGACAACCACACCAGCACCACATACGGCAGCACGCACAGCACGGCCACATTCAACAGCAGCACAGATCTTCCAACGACACCACCCGCTGCACGGCCCGCAGAATTCATGCCGCACCCCCTGCATCAGCACTTTTCCGCTCACCGGTCGCGCCGGTCGCAGCGCGCGGCAGCCACAGCAGCAAACCAGCCAGAACGGCGAAATAAACTGTTGCGAACACAAAACTGAGTGGCCGGTCCTGCAGCGAATATTGACCTGAACTCTGCTGAATCAGCACGGACATCAGCCGGGGCGACTGCCGGCCCAGCAGCAGCGGCGCCTCCCACGCCGAAAAGTTCCAGACGAACAGCAGAAACGCCAGCAGTCTTGCTCGACGCCACAGCATCGGCACCCCCACATCAATTCGCGCACGCCATGCCCCCGCCCCCAGCCGCTCCGCAAGTTCCACATAGCGACCTATTCCCGCCGCACGCCAGACACTCAGCAGAAATAAACCCGTCAGTGGAACACCCGTCACACAGCCCGCCAGCACAATGCCCACACTCCAGCCGTCATTCACCAGCACCGGAAAATCACTCTGCTGAAATCCAGGCCACAGTGCCACCAGACCACGCGCCAGCAGACCCCCGCGACTGCACATCTGCAGCACCACGAAGGCCACCGCCGAAACGGGCAGGGCAGCCCCCAGAGTCAACAGCAGGCCAACTCCCCGTTCCACTCGCCAGTGGTCCGCCGTCACGCATAACAGCATCCCGGTCACAAGACACAGCACTGTTGTCAGCACGGCAGTCGTCAGACTCAGTAACAGACTGGGCCACAGCAGGCTGCCGAGGCACGCCTGCCACCACCACCTCGCCGTCAGACCTGTTCGCAGCAGACCCAGCAGACCCACACTGTAGAATCCGGCATAGCCCACCATCCACACAGCCGGCAGCAGCACCAACAGCACCAGCAACACCACTGCCACGATGCGTTCAGCCCTCATGGCTGCCCCGCTGCAGACGCACTGCCATCCAGAATTTCACTCCGCAGCTCCTGATGCAGACGCAGCATCACCTCAGCTGCAGGCTCCGCCAAAGCACGCCGGCGAAGCTCCGCTCGAGACGGCACACGCATGCGCTGGTCGGCAGCGGCAAATCGAGCATCCCATGGAGCAGCCATGCGGGCCGTGTCCAGCACCGTCCCATCACCCCACACTTCGCTTCGCAGCTTTTCTGCCTGAGCCTCCACGCTGATCAGAAAATTGATCAGCAGCAACGCGCCGGCATGATTTGTCGAATTCTTCGGAATCCCCAGATAGTGCGTATTCCGAAGACTGCCGAACTGCGGCACGTACCCCCGCGCAGCATCCGGCAGAATCCCCTCCCGCACCTTGTTGTCCACCTCACCATCATTATTGCTCATGGAAAAATCCACTTCGCCGGACAGCAGCAGAGCATGCAACTGGGCCACATCCTGCGGAAATGTCTGGCCACCACGCCACAAATGCGGCCGCACGTCACGCACCCAGGCCCACAACCGATCCGCCGCCCGCCGATACGACGCGTCATTGTATGGCCCCGCAAAATCGGCCGGATCCTCGGCAAACTGCAACAGCACGGCCTTCAGAAACGTCAGTCCCGTAAACCCCACATCAAACGTAAACCGTCCCGGATGCTGCCGGATCCAGTCGGTCAGCTCGGACAGGGTCCCCGGAGGCGTCTTCACGCGATCAGCGTGATAGATCAGAGCCTGCTGCACGGTACCCCACGGACACTCATAACCGTCGATCGGCTGCTGAAAATCCAGCCGAATCTGATCATCTGCAAGATTCAGCAGCGCCGCATTCGGCAGCCGCTCCACAAACGGGCCCCACAAAGCCTGCATCTGCCGCAATTGAAAAAACGTCTCACCGTTGATCCACACCACATCCAGCTCACCCGCCTGACGCCCCGACTCCACGTCCACCAGCAGTCGATTCACCAGCTGCTGCCCATGCAGCGGCACAAATTCCAGCGTGACACCTGACTGCTGCTGCATCCGCTGAGCGACCCAGCCCGACATATACTGATTGATCAGCGGGTCACCATCCCACATCGCCACTCGCACGGTTGAATTGGCCCCCCGGGACTCCACCTGCTGCCACGACATGTCAGCCACCACCGCGCGCGGCTCCGAAGATGCTGCGCTGCCAGTACCAGCGCCAGTCCCATCACCACAGCCCGCCAGTACCAGCAGCCAACCGCACAAGACGGCTTGACACCACCGCGCACTCGCACTTCTGCCGCACTCCACCGCCATGCCCACCAGCCCATCACAAACCAATCGTCTACCCGACTCAAGCGTCTCCTCTGCGACCACCCGGCATTCTGCCGAGTCCCCCGGCAAAAACAAACCGTAGCCTCGGCTTTAGCCCGGGCCTTCTTGACGCCAAGGACAAAAACCGTAGCCTGGGCTTTAGCCCGGGCAACTGACGCACCCCTCCACCTTAAAAACAACGCGTTTTTCCACCGCAGGAAGTCGGTTTGACACCCCCAGCCCACTTTTGTCCTCGGCATCATTCTTGCCCGGCCCCCCTAAAAAATCGGATCAGCGCGAAATCCCGCGCAGCCGCAGATTGCATTGCCACCGGTGTTCAAAGAATGTTCCGCGCGGAACCGAGACGCCCCCGAAACAAGGGGTTTCCAGCGTCAGCGGTTTGTTCCTGCGCAGCGTCTGCATCGCTTGCGAAAAGCCAAAGCAGTCAGCGACGTCAGGAGACCCCGTGGGCCCCAAACACCACAACAACACCCGACGGTTGTCACCCACGGCTCGGCAGGAGCCTCGCCCTCCCAAGGGGAACTTCGCGGGCACTGAAAACTGAACTCCATCCGCTGGCTTCCGTCAACGGCTCGCCCGTTGCCCCGGAGTTTTTCCGTGTATTCCGTGTCCTTCCGTGGTGAAACAATTCCACCCACACACCACAACAACACCCCACGGTTGCCACTCACGGCTCGGCAGGAGCCTCGCCCTCCCAAGGGGGAACTTCGCGGGCACTGAAAACTGAACTCCATCCGCTGGCTTCCGCCAACGGCTCGCCCGTTGCCCCGGGGTTTTTCCGTGTATTCCGTGTCCTTCCGTGGTGAAACAAATCCACCCACACACCACAACAACACCCCTCGGTTGCCACCCACGGCTCGGCAGGAGCCTCGCCCTCCCAAGGGGGAACTTCGCATGCACTGAAAACTGAACTCCACCCGCTGGCTTCCGCCAACGGCTCGTCCGTTGCCCCGTTATTTTTCCGTGTATTCCGTGTCCTTCCGTGGTGAAATAAATCCACCCACACACCACCACAACAACCCCACGGTTGCCACCCGCGGCTCGGCAGGAGCCTCGCCCTCCCAAGGGGAACTTCGCATGCACTGAAAACTAAACTCCACCCGCTGGCTTCCGTCAACGGCTCGCCCGTTGCCCCGGGGTTTTTCCGTATATTCCGTGTATTCCGTGGTGAAATAAATCCACCCACACACCACCACAACAACCCCACGGTTGCCACCCGCGGCTCGGCAGGAGCCTCGCCCTCCCAAGGGGAACTTCGCGGGCACTGAAAACTGAACTCCACCCGCTGGCTTCCGTCAACGGCTCGCCCGTTGCCCCGGGGTTTTTCCGTATATTCCGTGTCGTTCCGTGGTGAAACAATTCCACCCAAACACCACAACAACACCCGACGGTTGCCACTCACGGCTCGGCAGGAGCCTCGCCCTCCCAAGGGGGAACTTCGCGGGCACTGAAAACTGAAAACTGACCACTGACCACTGACCACTGACCACTGACCACTGACCACTGACCACTGACCACTGACCACTGAAAACTGAAAACTGAAAACCGAACTCCACCCGCTCACCACGCCTCCTCCTGGGCCCAAACACAGCGCGGCCCCGGTCCTAAGTTGCATTTTCCCTGGTATTTCCACAGACTTTACACCCACGCCAAAAGTCTCCGCCATCCATACCTCGGATCGCCTGACCACAAAACAAAAAGCCCGGTTCTGGCACCCGTTCCCTCCCACAGGATCTCACCATGGCCAGCGTCGTCAACTTCGCATCCGCCAAAGCACTCTGGTGCCTGTCTGTCGCCTGCGTCCTGCTGCTGCACACCGTTCCCGTTCTTGCCCAACTGCCCGCCACGCAGTTGAACGCCGTGTTTCCTGCCGGATCACAACCCGGCAAAACACTTGATGTCACCATCCTCGGTATGGACCTGGACGACGTCGACCAGTTGCTGTTCAGTCATCCCGGAATCAATGCCACTCCCAAAATGGCCCCTGCCACTCCCTTCGACGACGGACCCCAGCCAATTCCCAATACCTTCGTCGTCACGATCAACGGCGATGTACCGGCAGCAGACTATGAGGTGCGCTGCCGAGGTCGATTCGGGGTCTCCAATCGCCGAGTCTTCAGCATCAATCCGCTGCCTGTCATCACGGAAACGGAACCCAATGGTGGCAATGATGTGCCTCCGTGGACGGCAGCAGAAGGCGTCCGTACCAACGCTGCCAATGAGATTTCTGTCCCGGGGCTCGCCGACGGCCAGGCGGTGCAGGGGCCCGATGTGGACTGGTATCGGTTTCAGGGCAAAGCAGGGCAGCAGGTCCTCGTGACAGCCATCTGCAGGCGTCTGGATTCGCGGATGGATCCGGTCCTCACCGTGCTGCGTGAAGATGGCAATGTGCTGGCGGAATCACAGCCGGGTCCGGACGGCGAAGTGTTTGCAGACGTCCGGCTGCCGTCGGACGGTACCTTCTTTATCAAGGTCCATGATGCCGTCTTTGCGCAGGGGCCCGGGTACGTGTATCGGCTGCTGGTGACATCCGCGCCGCAGATCGACTTCGTATTCCCACCGGCCGGGCTGCCGGGGACCAGTCCGCAATTCACCCTGTACGGGCGAAATCTGCCCGGTGGCCAGCCATCACCGTACACTGTGAACGGCATTCAACTGCAGCAGTTGCAGACTGCGATTGCCATCCCCGGTGATATCGTCGGCAAACTGCCTGTCAGCAAACTGGTTGAACCTCACCAGGCGGGTCTGGACGGACTGGAGTATGTTGTACCGGGCAGTCCGCCGGGGACACCCGGAGTTTTGCTGACCGCGGCTGCCGCTCCGCCGGTACTGGAAACGGCCAACGATTCGGCGACCTCGATGCAGCAGTTGACGCTGCCCTGCGAGGTGCATGGGCAGTTCTATCCGCAGCGGGATGTGGACTGGTTTTCCTTTCAGGCCAGCAGGGACCAGACGCTGGTGATTGAGCTGATTTCGCAGCGGCTGGGTATGCCGACAGACGCATCGCTGCTGTTGCAGCAGGAGGTGCGGGACGAACAGGGAAATGTGAAGGTGACGGACCTGCAGTTTGTCGACGATGTGGGCATGGGCAATAACAACAACAATCAGGCGCGCGCCTACCGCCATGAATTTGATGACCGCACGACGGATCCGCGGATCCTGTTCAAGGCTCCGGCGGACGGCACCTATCGCCTGATGATTCGCGACGGGCTCAGTGCATTGAAGTCGGATCCGCGGCTGACGTATCGGCTGATTGTCAAAGCTCCGCAGCCTGATTTTCGGATTGCTGCGGTACCGGCACGATCCGGAGCGGCATTTCAACTGCGGAAGGGTGGTCGTGAGACCCTGCATGTAACGGCGTTTCGTCTGGATGGATTTGACGGTGAGATTCGAGCGGTCGTCAGTGGATTGCCGGAAGGCGTCACATCGGAGGAGATCGTGATTGGTCCGGGCAGCACGACGGGCACGCTGGTCCTGACGGCAGCGGATGCTGCCCGCGGAGTGGGGACGCTGCGGGTGCAGGGCAGGGCGGTGGTGAATGGGCAGGAGGTGCAGCGTGAGGCGCGGTATGCAGCGGCAGCGGGGGTCAGTCAGAACAATCAGCCGAACGCCAACGTACCCAGTCTGAAATCGCGTCTGGTTTCGGGGATTCAGGTGTCGGTGTCCGAGCTGGAAGCGGCGCCGCAGACGCTGACGATCGGGAATGGTCAGCCGCTGGAAACTTCCCGTGGCGGGGTCCTGAAGATTCCGTATCAGGTGCGACGGGCGGACGGAACGGCTGGCAACATCACGGGGTTTCCGATTGACGTCCCCAGTGGTACGCAGTTACCGCAGGTGCAGATCGGCGGCAACGCCAGTGGAGAATTTGAACTGCGGTTTACGGCTCAGGCTCAGCCGGGGTTGTATACGTTTTATCTGGCCGGCTTTAACCAGGGCATGCAGTACAAACGCAGTCCGGATCTGGTGGACAAAGCCAGGGCGCGGCAGGAGCGAGTTGGGAAGGTGTTGACGGAAGCGCAGCAGAAGGTGCAGCAGTTGACGCAGGACAATCAGAAGCGGACGCAGGAGCAGACTCAGGCGAACACGGCGTTGACGCAGGCGACGACGGCGAAGCAGCAGGCGGATCAGAAGAAAACGGCTGCGGACACAGCGTTGCAGCAGGCCGAAGCGGCGTTGCAGCAGAAGCAGCAGCAGTCGGCGGCGAATCCGGCGGACGAGACGCTGAAGCAGCAGGCCGCCCAGGCCCTGACAGCGCGGGATGCCGCGTTGAAGGCGGCTGAGGAAGCGAAGGTGCAGCAGGACGCGGCAGTGAAGAAGCTGGGCGAGCTGACAGCGGCGAAGCAGGTGGCGGATGAAATGAAAAACAAGGCTCAGGCCGACCTGACAGCGGCCCAGCAGTTTCAGACGCAGGCGCAGCAGGAAAAGCAGCGAGCCGATCAGTTTTTGCAGCAGAAGACGCAGGAATCCAACCAGCGTCAGGTGAACGTGGACGTGCCCTCCAACTCGCTGCAGTTTCGGCTGGCTGAGCATCCGCTGGTGGTGGATGCATTTCCTGACACAGCCGCAGTCAAGGCGGGTGAGAAGCTGGAATTGCCGGTGAAAGTGACTCGCAAATACGACTACAAAGCGGCCATCACTCTGCAATCGACGTTACCGCAGGGCGTCACCGGGATTCAGTTACCCAACGCCACCATTCCGGACAGCCAGGGTGAAGGGAAGCTGCAACTCACCACTGCGGCCAACGCCACTGCCGGCGAACACATTTTGACCGTCCGCTTCAC